>CEQE01324484.1_pt1 | contig 16728 bp, 15 predicted proteins | sample 356201 | NCBI WGS metagenome assembly CEQE01 (sample SAMEA2619970, study PRJEB7988) | marine metagenome | biome: marine biome (ENVO:00000447); feature: mesopelagic zone (ENVO:00000213) & marine oxygen minimum zone (ENVO:01000065); material: "saline water (ENVO:00002010), including plankton...
ACTTTAAATTTAGATGAATCTGTACCATATCATTTGACGACGTACATATACCCACCTAACGTATCCACCTCCCACACAAAGTTATGGCTAGTGGTATCGAGACAGCAGTCTGTAGAATCTGAGCCGCAGATGTGGTAACCATCAGGGCATTCGAATGGCTCATCCGGGGTATCACCGTTAAGTGAGTCCGGGTCTTTTTGGCAAGCGGTAAAAAGAACAACTAAAATAATTGAAAATACAGTCAGATAATTAATTTTCTTCATTTCAGTAAAATCATCTTTCTGGTTTGAACATTATTTTCAGTTTGTATCGAATAAAAATAGACACCACTGGCAATATTAGATGCATCCCATACAACGGAATGTTTACCTGCAACCAGTTCACCACTCACCAATGTTTCCACTAATCTACCGATAATGTCAAATATCTGAAGTAGAGACGTTGCATGCAACGTCTCTACAGATGGAATTGTAAAATTAATTGTTGTAGTGGCATTAAACGGATTGGGATAATTCTGAAAGAGTGTTAATTCGCTGGGAATTAAAGAAGATTGATCATTGATTGATACAAAGCCGGTATTCACACTCCCCGGCGTGCCGTGCTCTTCTGACGCTACCCAATTTGTTGCCAGCGCATTATCCAAGGACGGATTTATCAATTCGAGTGTGGGACCGTTACCATCGGGCTCTTCAGGCCAAGGGGGATCATCGTCATAATGGACAGTATCAATCAATGACCTGTTGGAATCAAATAATCTGATGAGTTCTCCTCCACCGCTTAATCCGAAATCGAAGTCACCTACTACATTTTCAACCTGTGGAAACAGCGCTGAAAAAGAGATGATATCCCTGCACAAAACAATGTATTGATCCGCACCCAGAAAAGTATTTTCAGCTAGGATAAAAACGTGCTCATCATCCTCATCTTTTAATGACCAGCTACTCATATCAATTGCTGCTGAAGTTGAATTATATAATTCCACCCAGTCACCGGAATCAAAATCTTCGGCAGGATGATAGTTTATTTCATTTATCACTATGTTAGACTCGGGCATATAAAACTGGATGTCCATCGTGTGGACTTCGTATGAATCAGACAGATTCTGCCCGAAGAGGAGCTGGGCGGAAATATAAATTATATGCAGAAAATTGACTTTCATTGTATTCCCCTAATTAATTTTTTTGTATTCAGCTTGAAATATAGGTAATTCAACAGAATGATTAAAGGTTGGATTTTCACATAGTAAAATTGAATCCTTTACCGTGCCTAAATATATTTAGGGATTTGAACCAGACCAGAATGTATATATTGCCATCATAGGAAAATTCAGGGTAGATTTTATTACCATGAAATTACAGATAATTATATTCAATCGAATATTTCGAAAAAACATAGTAAGCGGGAAACAATCCTATGCTTAAGCCCCCCATTGGAGTTTTAGACGAACATCCCGACTGGCTGGAACCTCTATATACTGCGTTCAAAGAAAGAGGTGTTAAGTTTGAGAAAATTGATATTAAATGTTATTCTTATGATCCGCAGAATAAGGATATTCTACCATTTTATATCAATCGGCTAAGCCCCAGTGCCTTGAAAAGAAATCACCAAGCAGCATTTACACTAACCCTGGATTTTATCCTGCATTTGGAATCCCTTGGTGCAAGAATTGTAAATGGCTCACATACAGTACTGCTGGAAACCAGCAAAGCTCAACAATCTTCATTATTGTATAAACTGGGAATTTCCCAACCCCGAACGATTGTGTTAAACAATTTATCCGAAGCGGGAAAATATTTAGATGTACTAAATTTTCCTATCCTCATCAAACCCAATTGCGGTGGTTCCGGTGCCGGAATTCAAAAGTATGATTCAATAAAACACTTCCAGAGTGCCCTTAAAAAAAACCAAATTCAAATGCCATCCGAAAACCTTGTCGTTTTACAAGAATTTATTCAACCCGCGGAAGATTATATTGTCAGAGTAGAAACAATCAATGGCAAAGTTATCTATGCTATGAAAGTTGTTACACAAGGTTCATTCAACCTCTGTCCTTCAGAAACGTGCGATGAAGATAGATATACCCAAACGACAGATGAATTGGGTTACTGTGCCGCGACTCCTTCAGATAGCATTGAATTTGAACTGTTTAGAAATCCACCTAAGGATATTATCAGTGCGGTGGAAAAAATTGTGGTAGAAGCCAGACTGGAATGTGCGGGTATTGAATATGTAACAGATAAAAGCGGAAAATGGTACATCTACGACATTAATGCCCTCTCTATTCTGCGTTCCAGTTTCAAGGATGATTACGGTATAGACAGCTGGGGAATGCTGGCAGATTACTTTATTCAGGAGTATAATAAAGTTATCTGAATCTGGAAGAAAATGAATTAACTGATATTATTGTATTCTGGTTCTAACAGTTTATCTACCGTAGCCGCACAGCGTGGAGTAGGTTTGTGTCCCACGTTAATTTCTCCAGCACAATTAAAATGTAAACTGAAAATTCACCTTATATTCCGTTTCTGATTTTTTTGCATCACCTTCATAAATGGTCTTTCTCATGTTTGGGGCCACTGATAAACCGCTGCCGCAATTCAGTACAAAACCAGCTAAAGTATATAAAGCCCCTTCAGGTTCCATCTTGGAATCATTATCAATAAAATCAAATCGTGTAAAAATATCTACTTTATCTATAATCTCATAATTAACACTCGCAGATATAAGTTCCCGTGTTAAATCACCTTTTTTAAATGTATCATATTCACCACCAACTCGTAAGCCAAATCCTGCAAAACCTCCAAAAAAACTTGTCATTGTACTGGTAGTTGAATCGGATGGTTCGGTTGTGAAAACAACACCACCATTAAAACCATCCTTTTTGGTTAAATTTTTATCACCAAAAGTTGCATTAAATGCAGCTTTATGGTATTTATTTTCCTGCGGCTTTATATATCCTTCCCCATTAACTACTTGCAAACTTAAATGAAGAAGGTCCGCAACAGTGTTTGAAAATTCCACACCAAGGTCTGCTGTATTGGAAAATCCATACTTATCCAATGCTGATTTTTCAAGAAATCTGTATCCCCAGTTTTTTTCCTGAACATTGAGTGTATTGTTACCGATTAATCCGAGACTGGTTTTTCCGAAGGAACATGTATAATCAATTTGAGCTTTTTTAAGAAATGCCACAAGCCGGGTATCTTCACTGGTATTCACGGAATCTTTTACATCAGAGTAAGTTCCTTTATCTGTTCTACCAACATCGAGAACAAATTTAAATTTTATTTTTTCCGAGACATCTATTCCATAACTGAAATACTGCCTGTTAAAGTTGAATGATAATGCACTATCAGCGTACGTATAATCCATAAAAGTAGTACCACCTATTTTACCTTCAGCCATTAGCGTTGAGAATATACAGCCCATAAGTAACAGTTTTTTCATGATTGTTCCTTTCAGTTATTTATTCATGTTTTCGGCACTGAATTTAAACTTAATTCAAATTAAATGGAATCTGAGGTTTCAGATTACAGATTCCGGAAGCTGAATTTTTTGGTAAATGCAAATGATCTCTCATCATCAGTCTCCAATAGTGGGTAAATAAATATATTCACTGCACCACCATTGTAGTTTTCAAGTTCAAAATCCCGCCCTACCATAAATTCTATACGATTATCATCTAAGGTTCCAAAAAAATAATCCGCACTTTTGGGATTCTTATCAGCTTCCGATATGTCAACAGGAGTCCACCCTTCTCCTTCAATGTAATAATCCGCCCAGCAATGATAGCCGCCAATTTCACCGACATCACCATCCGGGATTGGAAATCCCATGTGAAACCTTGCCGGTACATCCAATGTTCTGCTGAGTGAAAGAAAATATGAGTGATAATCCGTACAGTTCCCCACCCCAATATCACAGGCATAAATGGAGTTACCATTACCGAATGTATAACTTCCATTTTCAGATGTTGACTTAAGGTAAAAATCGACCACATCATCTTTTGTAACATCATTCTTAATCTGTTGTGGAAGTTGAGAATAATAAGGGTCAGAATTGTCCTTTAATTTTGGTTTTCCGTAATGCATTCCATTCAGAACATAATCATAAACTTCGCGCATATTGGCTGAACTTAAATTATTTCCATTAATAATATTATTAAAAATTCCACCCGTGGGGACCAATGTTCCCGCATCAAGATATTGTTCATTTATTATATTTTGGTAATTGGTTAAACTGTGTTCGTATCGTAGAACATCAATTGTGATAGTGAGGGACTCACGTTTGCGGATTCCATTTTCTGCCAAAAAATAAACATATTTATTCTTATGCTTTTCTTCAGTTTTAATCTCATAATTAATATTTGATTCAATACTTAGATTAAGAATTTTTTGTACCTCATTACTTTTAGGAATCGGCAGCCATACTTCAAGTTTCCTGCCGTCTGTAGGTTCTAATGATACCTCATACGTGAATTGAAAAGACCTCTGATTATTATTCGAACATGTACAAATAAAAAATGCACCAAAAAGAAGGAATCTTTTTAATATGTCGATTGTGGGTGAAATAATCCTGTTGGCTCAGGGCCTGGAGCAAAAAGTTAGAAAATAGGGTTTTCTGAATAACACCGACCGGTGTTGAAAAATAATACTCATAGAAAGTATGAGTAGTGTACTTTAATCATCTTGTTATTTTAGACATTCTTTACTGTAATTTACTATTGGTTTTTTGTTCCAATTTTGTGCAGGATTTACTTAACCCTTATTTGATAGACCGTATTTTTGTTTTACTTAATTACGTTTTACATATTTACATTTTATTCTGACAACTAAAAACTGGTGAAAGAATGATGTTTTCATATGAAGTGACATAAACAAACTTATTCTACACCAAGTCCGGGTGGTCTGTAATGATACCATCCACCTTATCTGCTTTTAATCGTTCTATTGATTGTGTATCATTGGCTCCCCAAACAAAAAGGGGAAGATTCATTTCTTCTGCAGCTTTTTGAAGTAGAGGGTACACAACTATACCATGGCGTTTTAAGGGGATCTCCACCACATTAAATTTTTCCCAGTAATAATCACTCAGACCTGTAAACCACCACAATATAAAACAATAAATATCAACCTGGGAAAAATAATGGCAGCAATCTGTAATTATACGATGGATTTTCCTGTTCTGTACAAATTTTTCCGAACCGACAATAATATGATCCTTCGCGTCAAATTTATTTATAACCCTCCTGACTTCATAAATAAGATCAACACTCCGGTCTTTTAATTCCAGATTCAGGTAAGTAGTGGGGAACTGTTCTAAAACATCTTCCAAAAGAGGTACTGTGATCCCCTTACCTCGGAATTGATAGATATCCGGTTTGTCTGTAAACCGGTAACCGGCATCGAGTTGAGAAATTTCCTGGTAAGAATGATCACAGACCCTTCCCTTACCGTTGGTAGTACGATCAAGTTTAGAATCATGAAACACAACTGCTTTACCATCGCGGGTGATTTGGATATCCATTTCCAGTATATCTACTTGATGCTTTGTCAAAGAAGCGTGAAATGCCTGTAAAGTGTTTTCGGGATATAATCCCATTCCACCCCTATGAGCAATGTTTAGGGGTTTCTGTTTATTTTTAATATAATCTAAAACAGCAACCAATTAACTGCTCCCCGCCGGACTGTAATATTTCTTCCACAGTTGCATATAAGACGACCTTTCAGAATCCCATTGAGAATCATTCCATTCCATCTCCGGTTGAACGATGGCACGAATTTGCTGCATAAATTTTTCTCCACCCTTTGGTAGAAGAAGACCGATCCGAATCCGTCTGAGTAAAATATCCTCGAGGTGAACCGCTCCCTCGCTTGCGGTTGCCCATTTTAGTTCCGACCATAGAAATGGTGTGGTTTCAATGACCGGTAATCTCTCAGATTTTCCATTTTTAAACAGAAATTGGGCATCTCTTCCATACCGTCCGCAAATCCTGAGTTTTTCAGCCGCTGTAAGATCGGTTTCATCCAATTGGTCAATTCCTGTTTTATCCAATATAGGGTGGCTTCGGTCCATCTTGACAGAAAGAATTCCTCTTTTTGCAATCCTTTTAAGGGTATCCAAAGCCATCAAACGAAAGGTAGTAAGTTTGCCGCCGCTAACCGTAATCATGCCGTTATTCTCATGAATTTCATAATCCCTCGATATTTTGGACGGATTGGTAGTTTCCGTGTTTATAGTCGGTCGGATACCTGAGAAAGTTGAAATCACATCCTGTTCATTCAATCGCTGCTCTGGAAATACAGCATTCAGTCCTTCAAACAGGTATTCCCATTCCACGGAATCAATAACAGGATCAGCCAGATTTTCCGACGGATGGTCAACATCCGTGGTACCAAAAATAGTTGCATTTTCCCAGGGAAGTGCATAAATGGGGCGCTGGTCAAAGGGGTGGGCAAAAGAAACAGCACGAGTAATGGGGAGTCTGTACTGCTTGATTACCAGATGACTTCCACGCAGGGGACGGAGCCGTGCATTGCCACCTGCCTGTTTCCGGAGAATATCACAGTGAGAACCCGTGGCATTAATGACGATACTGGCTTTCACTTCCACGGAATAATTAATCAACCCGGACCGGTCATTAAGAACTGCACCGCAAATGGTTCCATCCTGCTTTTTCAGAAGTTTATCCGCCCGGCAGTAATTCAGGGCAATCCCACCTTCCCGGGATGCCTCTCTCAATACCCGCATCACCAGCCGGGCATCATCGGTGATGGCATCGAAAAAACGGTAGCCGTCAATGAGATTGGGAGTGGTTAAAGGTCTGCACAGTTCCCGCATGTCCATTTCATCGTAATGTCGGTGAAGCCAGGTACCGGCAAGAATATCGTAAACACATAAACCCGCTCCAAACATCCAGCCGGGCAGCCGGTCAGATTGCAGATGAGCATGGAGAAATCCCAGTTGTTTGATGAGTCCCCGCCCTTCTTTCTGGAGACGTTCCCTTTCCCGAACAGATTCAAAAGTCGTTTTGAACTGACCGTTTTTCAGGTAACGGAGTCCGCCGTGTACCAGTTTGGAAGAACGGCTGGAAGCACCGGAGGCAAAATCCCTCTCCTCCACCAACAGGCATTTGAGTCCACTGCGAACCGCTTCACGCAAAATGCCGGCGCCGGTGATTCCTCCACCGATAATCAATAAATCCCAGGACTTATCTAGTTGTGTCCAGACCGATTGACGCCATTCCTTGTCCCAAATTTGAGAATTCATTCAGTCCACCAGTTTTCCGGGATTAAAGATGGAGTTGGGATCAAAAACAGTTTTTGCTGCCCGGATAGCGGAAATTCCCAATACACCCTTTTCAGATTGAAGGTAAGGTTTATGATCAATTCCCACGCCGTGCTGATGGCTGATAGTCCCACCCAATTTAACTATGGTTTTACTTGCGGCAGATTTCATTTCCTGCCACCGGCAATGTAGCTCATCAGGATTCTGACATCGTTTGAACAGATAGGTAACATATACGCTGGCACCATCGGGATAAATATGTGACAAGTGGAAAAATACAAGCACTCTCTGGTTCATTTTCTCCATGGCGGATTCGATAGCTGTTTTGACCATTACTGTCATATCATTTACTTTTGACCAGGACACAGCGGTTTCCAGAGTGTCCAGTCCCAACCCTGCGTCCCAGAGCGCATTGCGGACGTAGGGAATGTGAAACCGCTTTCTATACCACGATTTTCCTAAATATTCAATCAGCGGACTGCTGCCATGCGAGCGGAAAATAGAACGGGCTTTTTTTCTTGTTTGATGGACCGTTTTTTTATCTCCAGTAATTCCGAACAAAAGCAGGCTGGTTTCATTTCCAAATCCAAATCGGGGCAGGAACCGTTCTTTGAGAAATTCCGCCTGTTTCTTTCCTGACAACCTGAAATTAATCTCCGTTTCCACCGGATCGCTAAGGCGCATCATGGAAAGTTGAGTGTTTCTCTGCACAGTTTCTTTCACGGCGTTCATACCCGCATCCCAGTTTTTGAACAGCGTACCGTAAAATCGTTCCGATTCCGGCAATTTGTGTACACGCATGGTGGCTCGAGTGATCACACCGAATCTGCCTTCAGAACCCAGGATGAGCTGTTTCATATCCGGTCCAGCTGCGCTTGCCGGGAATTCCAGCAGATTAAATGTCCCTTGCCCTGTTTCCACCTTCCCGCCGGCAAACATGTCTTCAATTCTACCATAATGCAATGACTGATGTCCGGATGACCGTGTGGCAATCCATCCGCCAAGGGTGGAGAGTTCAAACGACTGGGGATAATGCCCTAAAGTCCAACTCCGGCTGTTCAACACGTTTTCCAATTCTTTTCCTGTGATGCCGGCACCGAATGTTGCCAATCCGCTAAATTCGTCCAGAAAAAGCAGTTGATTCATTCTGCTCATATCCAGTGTAATCACCGGTTGAGGACCAGAACTGGGATTGATATGCCCGCACACAGATGTCCCTCCACCATAGGGAATTATGGCTGCCTTATTTTTTTCAGCATATTGAATGACATTTTGAATATCTTCATGGTTTTCCGGGTAAGCAACCGCATCAGGGAAGTGCCTGATATTACCATGCCGGAGTGCAATCCAATCCGGAAAACTTTGTCCCCGGGAGTGGTTGAGCCGATCTGTTTTATTTATATTTAACCCCTGTGAATCCGGAATGGGTGAATCAGGAATTCCAGTAAGAATGTCTTCAGGAGTCATATCCTGTGTGGGGGTCATATCTCCGAAAATGGTGCCAATCAAATCTAAAATAGAATCCGTCAGCTCAAAGTTGATAGCACTATCTCCCCATCCGTTCCATCGTTTCATTTTTCGGCTCCGTTTTTCTGTTGGCCGCCAGCGGCATTTTTCCAGTTTTCTATACTGTCAATCATTGCGGAGGTAAATACCTTTCTAACTTTGACAATATCCTGTTCCTGCTGAATGAGATCATGAAGCTGTTTATGGAAATTGAAGGATGCCTGCCTGCTGTTTTCATCTTCATAATAAATCAGCGCCATATTTTCATAAAAACCTGCAAAACTGTTCAGAAGAAGCGGATAAATAAAGTTATCCGACAGCAGGGCAAGATGCCGGTGCATTTTCCAGTCAAATTGGGCGAATTCTTTCGGCGTATCATCCAGAATGATCCCCTCCTTAAAAACAGTTTGGACTTCCCGTTGATGTTTTTCAATGGCTTGACCAGCGTAATCCGGAGCAATAACCGACCTGATTTCCAACAGCTTTAAAATGAAATCGGAGGGCATCTGATCAGGATGTTTTATGAGACCTGCCAGAATATTCAATCCGCCTTCGGTCCAGATATCCTTAACTCTGGATGTTTTACCGTGCTGTATGGATATCCAGCCGTCACTGGCAAGGCGCTGAAGAGCTTCCCGGAGAGAAGGTCTGGCGATTCCCATTTCAGCCGAAAGAAAATGCTGGTTCGGCAGTTCATGATCCGGCGGGAATGTGCCGTCAAGAATTGCTGTAATTATTCTATCTTCCGCGAAATCGGTCGGTTTCAGAGGAATAGTTAAAGTTTCAGTCATAATATTTTCCTTTTTAAGTGATAAGAGGTCTGACCTGTAAAGGAAGTTTAATAATAATCCACTAAAAAATCAAAAATTAAATGGAGAATGTTGTTAAAAAAATAACTACCAAGATGGAACGAAAATTATTCTTTATAATCGCTCACATTAAAAATCGTAAATACCCCAAAATGATCACTGGGATGGATATTGCCGATTTTTTTATTTAATGAAACGTCAGATGAATAAACTGTGAGAAAATCATCAATAGGATGAAGAAATATGTAATCAATTCTCACAGAATCTTTTTCAAAGTAATTATAAGTCAAATCGTAAAGATTTTCCCCTTTACTAACATTATTTGTATTGTAATATTTCAGAATATTTGAATTCTTCCCCGGATGCCACGTGTATCCAGATGAGGATGGATTCACAACTCTATAGGTGTCAATCAGTCCAAGTATCGTTACTTTTTTAAGTTCCTCCATTTCAGGCGTAGAATTGAAATCACCCGTTAACAAGTACGGTAAATTTCCCGCAATTTTTTGAACGAAATTAATGGTTCCATCAGCTTCCCTGACCCGCCAGCGAGTTTCATCATGAATTGTTTTTAATGCTTCATTCAGTTCAGTTTCAGTGAATCCATATTCGGCGGATACCTTTTCGGTAAGTGAAATATACTCCGGGATATCAGGAACAGAAGCATGCCAGTGGGTCGTGAATATATATAAAATTTGATCATTCAGTATCACTCTGCCGGCAATAACCTGATTGGCATCCTCAAAATGGAATGATGCAAAATTACCAACATATCCTCCTGAAATTTGAACTCTATCTACAAATTCCAAATTGAGGTCTTTCTTTGCCAGTATTGCATCGCCTTCTCTCAAATTCCACGGCAATCCTACCGGTCCGAATCGAACACCACCAACACCCAAATGGTGAATTGCATCCATATCCAAATCATTTGCAAGGTTACAAATATAGTTCGGGAGTTTATTGGCTTCATGCACTGTAATAATATCCGGATCAAGTGTAGTGATATTCTCAATCAATGAATGATATCTTGCTTTATATTCTGTATCAGTTTCATATCTACCTACCCATAAATATCCTTTATAATCGAGACCGGACCATACATTAATATCCAGCACTTTTAACTGAGTGTAAATTTCAACCTGTTTGTTCTCACTTCTCTTTTGCTCACCACACCCAATGAAAATGAGTAGACAAAAAACAGCACCTAAAATGAAACTATTTTTTAAATATCGAACTTTCATTACCAATTCTCTTTCATCATATTATTAATCATCTTTTTACTGATCTCTCCTATATTATCAACGATAATATCCGCTTTAGTCAATTCATGTCTATCTACCGTTCCTGATAAAGCAATAACACGAGCGTTCGAAGCTACCGCAGATTGAACTCCTTGAATGGAATCTTCAATTATAATCGTGTTTTCAGGTGAAACATTAAGCCAATCCATCATGGTAAGATACGGCTGCGGGTGCGGTTTATTTTCCTTAACGGAATCTCCCGTAAGAATTTTTTCAAAATATAACGATAGGTTAATCATTGAATCAATCTGATTGACTATATCACCGGGTGTTGCCGTCACTAACCCGAGCTTGAATAAACCGCTCAGTTCTGAAATCAACGATTCAAATCCCTCTTTGAATTTCAGGTCACCATCCAGTGATTCAATCAGATACTTTCGGACTTCAGAAATTAATTTTTCTTTATTTTCCTGAATACCAAAATTTTCAGATGCTAATTTGTAAAAAGTATCTTCCGAGCAGCCGCGGAACAGTTTTTTATCATCTTCATTTAACTCCACACCATAGTTCCGAAACAAATGGATTTCTGCTTTCTGATACAGGGGCTCTGAATCGATGACAACACCGTCGAGATCAAATAAGACAGCTCGGTTATTTATACTATTCAATCCCATAAAATTACCTAGTTCAGTTAATTATTTAAAACGTAATGCGTAAATCGTAATTATGTAAAACGTAAACGCTGTCCATTAAATAATTACGTATTACGTTTTAATTATTTACTTGATTAAACCTTATAGTACAAATCGAGATATTTTTTCAGTAAATCGCTCACTACTCCTCTCAATGGTAGATTGGCAGCCATGCCGTAAATCGGCGCCATCTGTCCCTCTTTCTCAGGATTTTCTTTCACCATTTGAACAGCATGGGCGAGATCACCTATAAATCTTTCTGCTACGCCCGGTTGAGTGTGACGGAGAGTAACACAAATATGCACACAGGAAGGTTTATGCAATCCATTTAAATTCCATCCCTTTTCTGACATTACATCCATAATTTGGTAAATATCGAGTGAGTCCGATGCAAAGGCAATCACCCACAATGGATTCCCAAGTATTTTCAATTCTGAGATTGTTTGAATACCTTCCCTAATTTGTTTTGCAGTCTCCAGAATTTTTCGAGTTGATTCCAGGTACCCGTCCTTACCCAACGCAGTCAGGGCAGCCCAGCAAACAGCGCTCAATGCACCAGGGCGGCTTCCTGCAAAGGTTGGTGAAAAATAGAGTCCGCCGGGCCATTCCGTTTCTGTAAAATATTGATAATGCCGCAGATTTTCTTCCCGATACAGTACAACAGATGTTCCTTTTGCGGCATATCCGAATTTGTGTGTGTCGGCTGAAATTGAGGTCACTCCCGGCAGCCGGAAATCAAACTCAGGAACATCGTATCCTAGTTTCGCTGCCCATGGTAGAAAAAATCCGCCAAGACAAGCATCAACGTGAAAACCGATTCCTCTTTGACGGGCAATTTCAGATAATTCTTTAATGGGATCAATTACACCGTGGGGAAATGTTGGAGCTGACCCAACAATCACAATTGTATTCCCTGTGATAGCTCTTTGCATCAAAGTCACATTAGCCGAAAATTTGGAATCAACAGAAATCCGCTTAATTCGAATGTTGAAATATTGTGCCGCTTTATCAAAAGCAGCATGGGCAGTATCCGGTACAACCATTTCAGGATTTCTGATTCTCTTTTCGCTTCTCGCCCAATCGCGGTATGTTTTCATCGCTAACAGAATACTTTCCGTTCCTCCCGAGGTTACGGTACCACAAATATCATTTTCATTTTCAGATGCCCCAAGCATGTTTCCAGTCATTGATACGACTTCAGATTCAAACTTGCTGGCACTGGGAAAAATATCGGAATGTAGTGGATTGCTCTGCGACTGGATCGCATACACCTGATTCAGGAAATTGATATAGTCATCATCGCCATGATAAACCGCTCCCGAGATAAATCCCTCTTTCCACCTGGACTCCTCAGCAGATTTAATGCTCATTATTTCATCCAAAATTTCATCCTTATTACGACCCGTTTCGGGAAGTTTTGTATATGATTTGTACTGGTCTTTGTATGGTTTAACCTCCTTCTCAAGTACTATTAAAAGTTCTTCAGTCTGTTTGTCAATTTCAGTTTTCACTGATGGCAGTTTTCTCAACCACTTTTCCAAAAAGGAAACAAGCTTGGGATTCAATCGTCCAAATTTTTTGAGTATGTTTTCAAACTTAACCATTACGCTTGAGCACCAAGTTTCAAATTACACCACAACATTCAGCGCCTTTTCCAGAATTGTATATTTAGCGGGAGTCACACCAATATTTTCACCGTCAGTTTCAACAATGACTTTTTTGTCTGTTTTAATCTCGATTGTTTTACACTGTCTATTCCAGGCAGCTTTTCTTTTAAAAATCTTTCCGGTGTAAAGGGATGGAATCATGCTCAACAACTTCAGCTTGGAGGTAGAATTAATAAACGCTACTGTCACTAAACCATCATCTTGTAGTGTTTCAATTCCATAATTCATTCCTCCGCCGAAGTAGGGTGTTTTGAAGACAGTTAAATTACTCAGGGTGAGTCCATTTATTTTGTTATCATCTAACTGAACTTCACACTCAAAATCTTCAGTTTCAATTAGCGCTTTAATTCCGCAAATAATAGCACCGGCATCCACACTCCACTGTTTGATCGATTTTGATATACCACTGACAGAATTGAATTTTTCATTGGCAAGACTGATAACACCGATGCTTGAATTGTTAATAATATACCTTGATATAGGCATCCCGTCAAATCCCCGGCACTCTACCTTAAATACATCAATCGCAGTTGAATTGTCGGACCGGATTTTTTCCAAAGGGTCTTTCTTTTCAGAAAAAATTTTCTCGAAATCGCAGCTGCTTCCGGCAGGAAAGTAAATCAACTTCAACTCAGGAGAGATCGCTTCGTCATTTTCAAAAATTCCCTGTAGAACTTCATTTACCGTTCCATCTCCGCCGAAAGTTCCGATCCTTGTAAAACCTTTTTGAACGGCGCCTTTTACTATTTCAGTAGCGTGGTCTCGGTATTCAGTAAAACAGAATTCAAATGGTATGTTTTTTTCTATAAGTTGGAATTGAAATTTCTTCCACCTTTTGGCTGCAAGCCCATCTCCTGCTTCTGGATTGACGATTATAAATGCTTTATTTTCGAACATAACTCCATATAATAACTTTGATGGATTGAAGGAAATTAAACCATTTCCCAGCAGTATATCCATGCAAATTTTTTATTAACAAATGACCCCGAATCGCAGTTGGCAAGAACTTATATAGAAAAGAAGTCATTCCAACTCCGCAATACCTTAGCCGGAATGATATAATATTTTATATGCTTTTTATTTCAGCAAAACCATTTTCCGGATGAGTTGTATGCTACCGGAAGTTAATTTATACACATAAATTCCGCTGGCAATTCTGTTACCGTTCCAAATTATTTCATGATGACCGCTCACAAGTTTACCATTCACCAATGTCGCCACTTCCCTTCCCATTAAGTCGTAAACTATCAGTGATACATTAGACACCTCAGGAAGATCAAAACGAATTGTCGTCACCAGATTAAACGGGTTCGGATAATTCTGATAAAGCACAAAGTGTTCCGGTGTCAAATTGCTTCTGTAAAGCGTGAGCCGGTCCGTGGGCTGAGGAATTTCAATTGCACTGTTTTCATTCAAATTATATTTAATACCACTAATCTCATCTTCCAGAACCCAGGATTCTGAACCAAGTTCCCTGTTCCATTCTGCCTGGTTGAGTACCATGATCAACGGCCATTGACTGTTCTGAATCAATATCTGACCATCATCATCTGCTACTTTCAAATCACCCTCAAACCTGATATCAAATCCTCCTGATGGAGGTACAGGTGGAAGTGAATTCGACAGATATACATCTTCATCAAATGGAGCACCAGCATACAAATCATAACTGAATCCATCTGAATTTGTAAATGTGATTACATTTGAATTCAAAGGAAACCCAGCAATAACTGAATTTCTGACTCCCGATGATGCGTCCAATGTGATGGTACCCGCTGTGTTGGCTCGAATCCAATATCCTTTTCCCGGCTCAAGCTCATCAACATTTATATAAGCACCGTTATAGCCAAAAAGTGTACCTGAGATTACTATACCATTTGGATCATCAATGGTTGCTGTAAAGCTTGGTCCCGAAACCAAATTCCACCCCTCAAATAGTGTAACTATAACACTGTTCAAAGTATTGCCGATAAGTGTATTGGAACCCAATTCGCTGAATCGAAGCCAGTAACCTATTCCGGGTACTAATTCATCAACTGACAGGTACGCTCCATCGTATAAAAATAATGTACCCGATATCCCATCCGGAAACAATGAATTCACTGAATTATCATCCACCTCAAGAGGCAAACCCACCAGATTCCATCCTTCATCATGATTGGCCTCAATTGCAATTTCATTTACAAACAATGACTCAATGACATTAATCATTGTTCCGGGATCGTATTCTGTATCAGCATATTGTATGATACCACTTTGGTCAATTATAAAATCCCTTGGATAGGGTGATTGTCCGCCTGTTATATTGTACTGCCCATACACACCATTGTTATCATGCAGTACTGGGAAGGTAATACCCTGATCTTCAATAAAATCCTCCAGTGTGTTAATAGAATGACTTGAAATGCCAAGAACCATTATGTCCTGATCCTGATATTCCTGCCAGATTGAAAACTCTAAATCCGAAAACTCCGGAGCGCAAACTGGTCACCAACTTGCAAAAAAAGCGATTACAACAACACGTCCTTCAAGTTCGCTCAAGGTAATATTTCCAAACCCATTCACAGATGATAGTGAAAAATCGGGTGCTTCCTCTCCTGCCTCCAAACCCCAAGTTGAGTTTCCCTCAAGAGTTACCTCCACAAAACTTTCATCGGGATCATTTGTATTGATCCCAAATGCTGCATTACCGGATTCACTCGCAGCACAATAGGTTATTTCTGCTTCTATATATTCCCCCGGTGATATTGATTCTACCGGCATATTCAGAGAATAATCCTCATGATCAATGAATACATTATTGATAATCAATTGGGATAAACCGTTATTCATTACCTCCAAAACTGATTCACGACACTCACCTATTTCGGTATGGGGAAAATCAATGACGCGCCTAGAAAGATCAATATCTGGATCTTCGATTTCTCCAAATCTGAATGTTCTGAAAAACCGCCATTCAGCTGAAAAAATAACATCATCTACCATGTTAATCGCCATTACTCTTCCACCGCTGTTTTTATACCCTGCAAGTGTAAGAGAAGGATCATTACCCCACTGAAGGACTTCAACATCGTCCCAATCAGAAACTGCCACAATATTTCCGCTTACTGCTACACGGGAAGCATAGCCGGTAGTATTGTAATTGACCGCAACATACGGATTTGCTGGATCGGAGACATTAATCATATCAACACCACCTGCACCCACAGCCACAAATACAAAATTTCCTGATGGTTCCATAGCAACATCTTTTGCTGTTCCGGATGTTTGGGACATTCCGATTACTGAAGGATCTAACGGTTGACTGATATCAATTATTTTTAATCCTCCAGCTCCATCAGCGACAAACAAAAGTTCTCCGAAAACTTTTACTGCCCACGCATTTTCCGTTGGCACAGAAGTCACTGGTATGAGATTATCAGGATCCGTAATATTGATAACTTCTACACCATCTGTATGGGTTGCAGCATACAGAAAATTGTAACCAGTCAGATGTTATGGGACAAAAAGGTCTAAAAAGCTAAGG
>CEQE01074394.1_pt1 | contig 16725 bp, 13 predicted proteins | sample 356201 | NCBI WGS metagenome assembly CEQE01 (sample SAMEA2619970, study PRJEB7988) | marine metagenome | biome: marine biome (ENVO:00000447); feature: mesopelagic zone (ENVO:00000213) & marine oxygen minimum zone (ENVO:01000065); material: "saline water (ENVO:00002010), including plankton...
GACCAACGTCTCGGGAAATTCGAACGCCGGTCCTGAAAAGAGCTGGCCGCCCACCAGTGACGCATATCGGTCCGCATGAACTGGCTCTTCCTGCAGATCTCGAGGCGCTGGCTCCGATTTCGCGAGGGCATCAAGCTCGGTTGCGACATCATGCGGAACGTCAGATCGCACGGCCCATGCGCGGCTGGTCGTGCCGCGGATGAGGGAGAACTTCGGACCCGGACCCGAGCCGGGTTCGCGTCTCGAGACGATTCGGCCCTGCGCGTCGAGGACGAACAGCGTGCGAAGTTGGCGGTCAGGTGTGCTCATCAGACGGATTCCTTGAGGTTTTCAGCGGGAATGACGATCAACGCTCCGACGCGCTGTCCGAGCGCGGCGCGCTCGGATTTGGATCGCGAATCGACGGTCAACGGTCGGAGCTCAGGTTGGGAATATTGCTCGAATCATACTGCCTTACTCCGGGCCACTCGTCGGGGGAGCTTCGATGCGCGGGATGCCCTGCCCTGCTCGCCGTTGATCCGTTGGATCGCGGATTTTGACACTTTCGCACAATTCATGATACTCATCAACCAATGCAAAAGGAGGTTGTTATGGGAGTAGTACTCGCGCCTATATTGGAAGGTAAACTCGAAGCGTGGAAGGCATGGTGCGAAGATCTTCAGGGACCGCAGAAAGAAGCCGTCGCCGACTTCAATCGACGTTATGGTCTTACCCGTCATTCCTCATGGCTGACGGAGACTCCCGCCGGACCTGTGGCAATCGCCATACACGAGGGTCCCGGCGCCGAAGAATTGATGCCCAAACTGGCTGGCTCTCAGAACGAGTTCGATATCGCGTTCAAACAAGCACTTCTGGATATCCACGGGATGGATGTAACGCAGCCGCCGCCCGGCCCCATGCCCGAGTTGTACTTCGACAGCTCAGGATAGCGCCCGATTATGGCCCTCGCACGGGCCATCGCGAAGCAATCGTGAGAGTTTCAGAACCCCCGGATGACTCCGGGGGTTTTTGCATTTCCGGCAACGGCACGCTCAGAGCCTAATGTGTCGATGTTGGCGGCCGTCGGCCGTCTCACCGGTCTGCCACTTGACAACCGTGCCTGCGGACGCATACAAATACGCTGGAGAATGATCCACGGTGCGGGCGCGGGCGGCTTGGAGTAGTTGGGGTGTGGTTGGGCAGCACGTATCGATACGAAGGACGGACCAGATGCCCGGAGCGTTGGACGGAATCAAGATACTCGAGTTCACCCAGATTATCGCCGGGCCGTTCGGCGGGATGATGCTGAGCGACATGGGCGCAGACGTCATCAAGGTCGAACCGCTCCAGGGAGAGCCGTGGCGGCTGGCCCGCCAGTTCATCCCTGGCGAGAGCAAGACCTTCATGTCGCTCAACCGAGGCAAGCGAAGCCTCCCGCTAGACTTGACCAAGCCAAAGGCCATGGACATCGTCCGGCAGATGATCCCTGAGGTAGACGTGATCATCATCAACGCCCGCCCGGACGTGCCCGAGAAACTTGGCATCGATTTCGAAACGCTCGCCAAGATCAACCCCAGGCTCATCTACTGCGACAACACCGCCTTCGGCCGCAACGGCCCCCACGCTTATCGGCCCGGATACGACCTCATCGTCCAGGCGATAAGCGGCCTGATGGCGTCAGAAGGCAAGATACAAGACGGCGTGCCCCAACTCATCTCCTCGACAGCCGTCGCCGACTTCGCTACAGGCATCGCCATCGCCTGGGGCGTCTGCGCCGCTCTCTACGTGCGAGAACGAACAGGCAAGGGCCAAAAGATTGACACAAACCTGCTCGGAACGGCGCTCGCGGTTCAGACGGGCAGCTTCATGGAAGTGGCGGCGATCGACACGGAAAGCAGGCAAGAGTTCACTGAGACTCTCGCGGCGTTGAGGGAAGGCGGTGCGTCCTACGAGGAGATGGACTATCAGTACAGGTCCGTGCTGTCGCCTTGGCGGGGCGGCAACATCTACTATCGAACGTACGCGGCCAAGGACGGGGTGTTCGCCATAGCATGCCTCAGCGACCATCTGCGCAGGCGCGCGGCCGACATCCTCGGCATCGACGATCCTCGATTCGAAGCCGGTTACGATCCGTTCGACGACCAGGCGATCGCTGCGGGCGAAGCGCTGGTCCCCGTCGCAGAAGAGCTATTCAAGCAGAGAACCGTCGACGAGTGGCTAACGGAATTCGACAAAGTTGGCGTGCCGGCCGGACCGGTGCGGTTTGTCCCGGAGCTCATGGACGACGAGCAGGTGACGGCCAATAACTTGATCGTCGATCTCGAACACTCGCTCGCCGGCAGCGTCAGAATGGTTGGTCCCATGATCAACATGAGCGATACTCCCCTCGAGGCGCAGAGCGCGTCACCGGCATTGGGGGAACACACTGACGAAATACTCAGCGGGCTTGGTTTCCAATCTGATGAGATCCAGACACTGAGGGATGACGGGGTCACTCGATAGGCGTTAAGGAACTCTTGAAATGGCTCTCAACGCCAACTATAATTGACGCGGCCAAATCGCGCGTCAATGAGCGTAGCGAACCCAGAAATGTAAACCCAAGGAGGCCCTGAAGCGAATGACATACATTATCGCCGAGCCGTGCGTGGACTTGAAAGACGGTGCATGCGTTGACGTTTGTCCGGTAGACTGCATTTACACGGAAGACAACGACAACCAGTACTACATCAACCCGGATGAGTGCATCGACTGCGCCGCGTGCGAACCGGTATGCCCAGTGACGGCGATCTTCGCCGAGGAAGACACCCCTCCCGAGTGGGAAGCCTTCATCGACAAGAACTACGAGTACTTCAACCTCTCTCGCTAGCCAACTCGACAACCCGGTAAACTTAAACCACCCTGCCCGTCCATCGTCGACTTTGACCTGGATTAGGCAGGGTGTTATTTGATATTCCCGAGGAGGACCACGGCATGCCGTCAATCGATTCCACGCCCGAGTTCGCGAAACAGACCTACGAGACGATGGCCCGGAATCTTCAGGTCGTCCGCGGCAGGCTGGGCAGGCCGATGAGCCTGGCTGAGAAAGTCTTGCTATCGCACCTGGACAGCCCGGCAGATCAAGAGATGGTCCCCGGCGAAACCTACGTCCAGGTTCGACCCGACCGCGTCGTGCTACAGGATGTCCTTGGCCAGACGGCGATGCTCCAGTTTATGCAGACGCTGCGCGAGAAGACGGCGGTGCCAACGTCCATTCACTGCGACCACCTGATCCAAGCGCGCGTCGATGGCGTGCAAGACCTTCGAGAGTCTCTCGCCGAAAACGGAGAGGTCTACAACTTTCTCCGATCAGCAGCCGCCAAGTACGGCGTCGGGTTTTGGGAGCCCGGCGCCGGCATCATCCATCAGGTAAACCTAGAGAACTACGCGTTCCCAGGTGAGATCATCATCGGGACCGATTCCCACACGCCCAACGGAGGCGGCCTCGGAGCGTGCGCCGTGGGGGTTGGCGGAGCGGATGCCGTTGAGGTTATGGCGGGCTTGCCATGGGACCTGCTGCTGCCGCGTCGCATCGGCGTCGTCCTCACGGGACAGATGAGCGGGTGGACCGCGCCGAAGGACGTTATCCTGCGACTCGCCGGCGAGCTTACGGTCTCCGGCGGCACCAACCACATCATCGAATATATCGGCCCGGGAACCCAGACCATAAGCTGCACCGGTAAGGCGACCATCACGAACATGGGCGCCGAGTTGGGGGCGACGACGTCGATCTTCCCGTACGACGAACGCATGGCAGTCTACCTCAGAGCCACCAACAGGCCGGGACTCGCAACTCAGGCCAACGCGTATGCCCAGCTCCTCCGTGCGGACGAGGAAGTGGAGGCAAACCCCGCATCGTATTTCGACAAAATCGTCGAGATCGACCTATCGGAGCTCGAACCCCACATCGTCGGGCCTCACTCTCCCGACAGGGCGCGTCCTCTATCGAAACTAGCCGAAGAGGTCGCCGATTCCACCAACGGGTTTGTCGACGAGATCTCCGCGGCGCTTATCGGGAGTTGCACCAACAGCTCGTACGAGGACATGAGCCGCGCCGCCGACGTCGCGGAACAGGCCGCCGCCCACGGTCTAACGGCGGCGCTGCCGTTCATGGTGACTCCCGGCTCCGAGCAGGTTCGAGCAACGATCGAACGCGACGGCCAAATCGGCTCGCTACGGAAGATCGACTCAACGGTGCTGGCCAACGCCTGCGGCCCGTGCATCGGGCAGTGGCGCAGGGCGGGAGAGGCGCATACCGTCGCCAACACCATCGTCACCTCTTACAACCGGAACTTCCCCGCCAGGAACGACGCCCAACCCGCGACGATGAACTTCATCGCCAGTCCCGAGATCACGACGGCTCTGGCGATCGCTGGGAAGCTCTCGTTCAATCCGATGACCGACACGCTTGCTGGCGCGGACGGACAACCGTTCAAGCTGGAGCCTCCAAAGCCGGCGCCCGAAGTTCCGGAGCGGAATTTCGATCCTGGCGCCTCGGCGTTCACGGCCCCGCCCGAGGAAGGCAGCGACGTGCAGATCGAGGTCGATCCGGACTCAAAACGATTGCAGATCATGATCCCTTGGCCCGCGTGGGACGGTTCGGATTACGAGAAAGCCCAGGTGCTGGTCAAGGTGAAGGGCAAATGCACGACCGACCACATCTCCCCCGCCGGCCCTTGGCTGAGTTTGCGCGGTCACCTGGATAGGTTCAGCGACAACATGTTCATGGGCGCGATCAACGCCTACACCGACCAGGCAGGCCAGACGAGGAACCAAGTCACCGGAGAGACCGGCCAGTCCATATCCGCGGTGGCCCGAGACTACAAGGCCAGAGAGCTGCAGTGGGTTGTGATCGGCGACTCCAACTACGGCGAGGGCTCGTCCCGCGAGCACGCCGCTCTGTCGCCCAGACTCCTCGGCGGCGCGGCGGTAATCGCCCGTAGTTTCGCTCGAATCCACGAAACCAACCTCAAGAAACAAGGCTTGCTGGCTCTGACTTTCTCCGACTCCGCCGACTACGACAAGGTCCAGGAGGAGGATCGCATCAGCCTGACCGGCCTAGGCGAATTGGCCCCTGGCAAATCCGTAACATGCACTCTGCACCATTCGGACGGCTCGGAAGAGCAGATCGAGCTCAGCCACTCATACGGCGACGCCCAGCTTGAATGGTTCAAGGTCGGCTCGGCCCTCAATCTGTTCCACACCTCTTAGCATCATCGAATCTCTGTCGCCGGACATCATCTCCAAAGATGTCCGGCGCCTCCTCACGCCACGCGTTTGCCGGTTCTCGCGAAAACACGTGGCATACTGCGCCCCGCCCCTCTGAGTGATATCACCCACCATATTTGGGCGGCGCACCCACTCCAATGGACCAATTGTTCTGCAAGAATGATCCAAAGGGGAGCTCACCGGTGGCCGAAGGAATGCTTCGATCGATGACCGGTGGGGAATAGGGGAATTGCGATGAATGCATTCGATTTGGCAATCATCGGCACTGTTGTGGGATTCGGGTTGATCGGTCTCAAGACCGGGCTGCTCAAGCCCATTTCCGGCATCGGCGGTTTGATCGTCGGCGTCATACTGGCGATCCAATTCAGCGCCGAGCTGGCCGTAATCGTGGAGCAGAATATCGATAGCGAAACCGTCCGACGCATCGCTGCGTTCGTCGCGATCGTGATTATCGCCACTATGCTGTCTCGCGTGGCAGCTTCTCTGCTGAAGAAGATCCTCAACACCCTGTTTTTGGGATGGGTGGACAACGTCGCCGGCGCCGCAGCAGGCGTTGCGCTAGGGTTCGCGGTTTCAGGCACCGCCGTTTTTCTTCTGACAGGGGCCGACCTGGAACCGATGCGCGATGCTCTGGCTTCGTCAGAGTTGGCGCCCGAGGTGTCCAAGGCCGCGGTGCTCACTAGCTCGATGCCCTGGTGCTCTCAGACCGATGGCGGCAGCGTCGAAGCAGGGACGTGCACCGATATCGCCGGGGTTTTCGACCAGTACCTGGGGCGTCACATCTCCGGGCCAATGGAAGACATCCTGGGCGAGGACATGGGTTCAATAGCCGAGGTGGTGCAATCGACGCTGTCCGGAGCGCCCGTGAACACGGAATCGATCATGGGGGCGACGGACGTGTTGGTCGGAGAAGGATCGAGCGCGCTCACCGAAGCTGTCGGGGGAGCGCTGGAAGGCAAATCCGCCGAGGAGATCGCAGCGCTGGTCTCGCCAGGCGACCTCACACAGATTACCCAAGGCACGGTGGACGGCATCTTGACCGGCACAATCCCGCAGGATGAAGAGAAAACTCCGAAAACGCAGTGACGCCATCCGCTTAATGCTGATCACCGCGAGAACCGAATGAACACTCGGAGTCGCCCTTCACTCACATGAAGGGCGACTCTGATTTTGAGGGCCTCCCACGTCCAACCGGTCTGGCTGGCGCCCACAGGCCCTCGGCGAGGGTCAATTGAATGTCGGACCGCTCCCGACGGCGAATACGAATGCGCCGGGACGCGTACTCGGCTCCGGCACGGCTCACGTTCGACAGGAACTCAACAGAATGACAGCACTTCCGCGTCGATGACCGCTCACCCTACTCTCCTTCGGCGCTGACCCACCCCGATTGCGAGATGTCGAGCATTATCCCGTCCGGCCCCGAGCACTTGGTCTCTACGTTGCGGCCTCCGTGACCGCTGCCCATGCTTGATCTCATCGCGGCGTTGATGTCCGACCGCGGCAGAGAATTGTTGTTGCGAAGCTTCGATTCCGTCTCCTCCGTGTGGTCGACCTGAAAGCCTATGTGATGGATGCCGCTGTAATCGACGCCAAACTCGGCGCCCGCCATGATCGGATCGCGAAACCTCAGTACGGCGAGATTGATGCTTCCGTCAGTCAGGTAGTAGCTGACCGCATTCGAATTGTCCACACGACCGACTTCCGTGAGATCGAATACTCGCTTGTAGAACTCCGCGGTCTCGTCCGGATTCGGACTGGCGATGGCGATATCTTTGATCTTCGACACTAGGCGCCTCGCACCCTCTGTTAGTTACATTGATATTTTTTCTAATACTATTCCAAGATGTTGATTATGCCAATATAAAGGTTCAGAGCGGAAGAGTCAATGGCGTGAGGCTGGTTGCACACGTACAGGGTCAGTTCGGATTGCCAAATGGTTGGTGAATGTTTGTACGACTCTCAGTTCATACACCATGAAATGACCAATAATCAGATGGAGAGTTGGGCAGATGCCTCCCCACGAATCGATCAGAAGGACGTCGAGCGCGTCGATTCCGCGGAGGGTGAGATTCGACCGTGTTTACGTTTCAGCCAACCTTGCTGGATTTGCGACTGTCACACGGCAAAACTCGGCGCGTCGAAGTCCTTCGACAGTTTCAGGACGAACGGACAAAGTTGCATTTCGACAAGATTCGAGCAGATGTCACCACCCCTAGAGAATAGAGTGGGTATTCGGGGAGACCGATGGCCGCCGAAGGCGCCGTACAAAGTTAGCGTGCGGCGATCGCGTCTGGTCTGCTTGCTCGAGGGCCATGCAGGCGAACGTCACCGCATTGAAACCAGCGCTCAGCTCGCCTCGGAAACCAGGCCGCTGGAGTACTCGGCCAAGCGGTCCGCCAACGCTTGCCGTCTTTCGTCTGACAGGGTCGGGTCCGAGTCCAGTAGCCGTGCAGCCTCTCGCTTGGCCAGGGCCAATATGTCGTAGTCGGTGAGGGTGGCGACTTTGAGCGTGGGCAGTCCGCTCTGGCGGGTGCCCATGTAATCGCCGGGACCCCGTAGCTTGAGGTCTTCTTCGGCGAGCTCAAATCCGTCGTGCACTCTCTCGATCAACTTGAGGCGATGGCGGGCCTCTTCGCCCGGGGAATCCGCCAGCAGCAGGCAGTAGCTCTGATATTGGCCTCGGCCGACTCTGCCTCGAAACTGGTGGAGCTGCGAGAGCCCGAACCTGTCAGCGCCGTCGATCATCATGACGGTCGCGTTCGGCACGTCGATCCCCACTTCGACGACGGACGTGGAAACGAGGACATCAAGGTCGTTCGCCTTGAACCGACTCATGATCTCTTCTTTTTCCTGGAGCGACATCCGACCGTGCAACAAACCCAATCGGAGGTCCGGGAACACTTGCGTCGAAAGTCTGCCATGTTCTTCCACGGCGGCGCGAGATTGGATGGCTTCCGACTCTTCGACGAGTGGGCACACGATGAACGCCTGCCTGCCCGCCTCGACCTCTTTCCTGATGAAGTCGTATGCGGCATCCCTACGTTCTGTCTCAACCCATCGAGTCCTTGCCGAAGTCCTCCCGGGCGGCAACTCGTCGATCACGGATATGTCCAAGTCTCCGTACACGGTAAGAGCCAACGAGCGCGGGATAGGGGTCGCGCTCATGGCCAGCACATGTGGGCGGCTGGCCTTGCCTCCCAGCGACGCCCGTTGCATGACGCCGAACCGGTGCTGCTCGTCGACCACCACCAGGGCCAGCTCGGGGATTTCGACCGACTCCTGGATGAGCGCGTGGGTGCCGATCACGATGTCGACAGCCCGTGCCGCTATCATGGCCCTCACATCGTCTTTGACGCGTTTGCGTTGCCTTCCCAATAGAAGGGCGACTGCCAACGGCCGGTCCACGCCGGCGACGTCGATCGTCACGACGTACTGCCCATCCGCGGGTTGTTCGGAGCTGGACAGCAGTTTCGCGATGGTCAGGAAATGCTGTTCGGCCAGAATTTCCGTGGGCGCCATCAACGCGGACTGTTTGCCGTGGTGGGCGGCGGCAACCATCGCCGTGGCTGCTACCGCGGTTTTGCCGCTGCCGACATCGCCTTGAAGCAACCGGCGCATAGGCCGGTCGGAACGGAGGTCGGCCAGCACTTCATCGAGGGCTGCGGTCTGAGCGCGAGTGAGTTCGAACGGAAGGGAGTCGATGAACTCGTCCAGCGCTTCGTTATCGGTTGCCAGAGGCGTCCCGGCGCCTTCCTCCCGCCATTGGCGTTTTTGGGTGGCCACGGTGAGTTGCATTACGAACAACTCGTCGAAGGCCAACCGAAAGCGGGCGGCTTTTTTGTGGGCCTGTGTTTCGGGGTCGTGCATCTGGGCGACGGCGTCTCGCAGCCCGATCATGTCCAATCGCTCCAAAATGTCGATTGGCACGAACTCTTCGACCTGCGACAGCGTCAAGTCAAGGGCTTGCTTGACCAGGGCTCGGATTCGCCACTGGGGCAAGCCGTCAGTGGCTGAATACACGGGAACGATGCTGCCCGCGCTGACCGGGTCGTTCGGTCCTTTATCCAGTTCTTCGAACCGAGGCGAATTGAACACGAAGCGGTCTCGAAAGACGCTGACCTTGCCGCTCACAGCCAACCTGGCGCCAGGCCGGAGTCTCTTGGCGACCCAGGGCTGGTTGAACCATATCGCCCTAACGGTCCCCGAATCGTCGCCGAACGTCGCCTGCGTCGATCGCCGGCCGGCCGGTCCGGACCCGGTTTCCGTGGCTTCCCAGACGGACACCACCACCGTCTGGTCCTCGCCCGGAGTTAGTTGAGCGATCTTGCGAACGTCGGTGAAGTCATCGTGCCGATGCGGGAAGTGGAAAACCAGGTCGCCGATTCGTTCGATCCCCAATCGATCCAGTCTGATCACGGTTTGCCCAGCCACACCTCGAAGATCAGATACATCGTCGGCGAGCAGCACCGGTTTCTGCGGGCGCGGCGGCGCGGCTCTTGGTACGTTGCGTTTTTGGGGACGCGGCTTATTGGTCGGCGGCGATTGCGCGGGGGTGTCCGGCGTTTGGCCTTCGAAGCGTTTAGCGAGGTCGTCGGCCCAGCGCGCCCGTTCGTCCGGCGACCACCGTGTATAAGCGGGCGCCGGTCCGATCTGCGGGGCGAGCGAATCCGCGTGCCGCCGCAGGAATCCGTCCAGCCCTCCGATCACGGCTGTGTCTCGAAAGCCTCGGGATCGTTCCAGGGCCAGTATCTTGAGAAGGGTCTCACGTGGGTTCGAACCGTTCGTCGCCATCAGGACGTAGCATAGCCCAGATCACGCTTGGAAGGAATACAGCAAGGCTTGGGTTCGGGTGATCTTCAGACTGTGTTAGCCATCCGTTTCGGGCGCGCTTAGCAACCCGATGCCGATCGCGCCAGGGCCGACGTAGGTGCCGAGGACAGGACCGAACTGCATGACCATCGGCTCGCTTCCGGACTCCAGGAGACCTGCGAGGCTCTTGGCCAGGGCATCTGCTTCGTCGGGAGTTGTGGAGTGCATGACGGCCAATCCAACGAGGGGCGCAAATTCCCGTGCCGTCCGTTCCAACTTGGCGATGCCTTTTCGTCGCGTCCGCGCTTTGGCCAATTCGTGGACTACGCCCTCTCGAAGGATGATCATCGGTTTGACACGGAGCAGCGTTCCCAGCAGAGCTTGTGCTTTTCCGATCCTGCCGCCTTTCTCCAGGTATTCCAGCGTGTCCAATAACGCAAGAACCTGGCACCGGTCGATGGCATCCGCCGCGACTCCGGCTACGTGGTCGACGTCACCGCCCGCGGAGGCTGCTCGCGCGGCCTCCATCGCCACCATCGTGACTCCCATCGATACCGAATAAGTGTCCAAAACCTCGATTGGGCACGACACTTCGGCCTGTTCCGATGCCAACCGCGCCGAGTTGAGGGTGCCGCTGACCTTGTCCGAAACATGAATGGAGACGATGCCGTCCGCGTCGGCCCCGATCCTTTCATATGCTTCGACAAAATCGCCGACAGAGGGTTGTGACGTGGTTGGATAGTCCTCTCCCAACGTGAGACGCTCAAAGAATTCATCAGGCGACATCGTGACGCGGTCGATGAAGACTTCGGAACCGAACTGGACGGTTAGAGGCACGACCGTGATGCCCAACTCCTCGGCAAGGGCCGGGGGAAGGTCGGAAGTGCTGTCGGTGACGATTTTGACGCCCATGCTCACCTCTATTCCATCGAAACCAGATAGTGATAGTAAGGTTGTCCGCCTTGAATCGCCTCGACCTCGATGTCGATGAACCTGGCGACCAAATCCCGGACGGCCGATTCCGCCTCGGTCTTAGTAACGAGCTCACCCCAGAAGACCGTTACGATCTCGGTCTCGTCGCTCACCCCTTCGGTGACGATATCGACCAAAACTTTGCCGGGATCGCCGCCGGAAGCGACCAGCGATCCATCGACCAGGCCGATAATTTGATCTTCTTCTACCGCTACGCCGGCCAACTCGACGGAACGGGTCGCCCGGCAGACCTCGCCTGTGCGGACGTCCGACAATCGTTCTTTCATTTGCGAGACGTTCGACGCAAACCCACGATCGACGCTGAATTCGAGCAGCGCCGCGATCCCCTGGGGAATTGTCGCCGAGGGCACAACCGCCAGGTTTTTTGAAGACAACTCGATCGCCTGGTTCGCTGCGGCCAGAATGTTCGCGTTGTTAGGCAACAGGATTACATCCGCGGTGGGAGCGTCTTCGACGGCCGCCAAGATCTGGCCCACACTAGGGTTCATGGCGTCGCCACCAGGCAGCACCGCGCTGGTCCCGCTCTCCATGAAAACGGCTTCCAGTCCTTCGCCTCGGACGATTGCCACCACGGAAACCGGGGCCACGGCAGCCTGTCCGTCCGCCTCCGCACGCCGTTGACGGGAGTACTCTCTTCGCTGCTCGTCCATATCCTGGACGTTGACGTGGCTCACATCGCCCAAACCCTGTCCATATGCCACGATGGGATCGGGATTGGGGGCGTGAACGTGCACCCTGACGACTTGCGCGTCTCCGATCACGACGCTGGACTCCCCCATCTCGTTCAACGTTGCTTTGATGGCGCCCACGTCCAATCCAGCGCCTTGAACGAGAAACTGGGTGCAAAAGCCATACTCTTCGGCATCGATCTCGTCTAGGAACTCTTCGGAAATGGCGCCGGGCGTCCCGTCCGGGCCGTCAGGGTTCGGCGGGGGCAGCACTCGTGGCACGGCGCCCGCGCCCATCAGATGGTGACGCATTCCTTCAAGCATTACGTAGAGCCCGTACCCGCCGGCGTCCACCAACCCCGCCTGCCTCAGGACATCCAACATCGACGGCGTCCGCGCCACGGCGTCGTAGGCGGCGTCGCAAACAGCGTCGAGCATCTCCAACATGGTTTTTGAACTCGCCGCTTGCGCTTCCTCGCCCACGGAGCGGATCACCGTGAGGATGGTCCCTTCTCTCGGGTGACCAATCGCTGAATACGAGCGAACGGTCGCTCTGGTGAACGCGGCCGCCATCTCCGGCGGGCCGAATGTGGGCGCGCCGGCCAGGCACTCGGCGATTCCCTGGAAGAATTGCGAGAGTATAACGCCGCTGTTCCCGCGCCCCGCCAGCAGACCGGCCGCGGCCATCTCACGAGAGACCGTCCTAGCTGATGGATCGTTCAGGCTTTCAGCTCGCACGACGATGTCGTTGAGGGTCAGATACATGTTGACGCCGGTGTCTCCGTCGGGAACGGGAAACACGTTGAGTCGATTGATCACGCCAACGTTGCGCTCCATCAAGGCTAGAGCGGCGGCGAACATGCCGGCGAGGTCTTGCCCGTCGTAGGCTGGTTTGGACCCAATTGACGCTGAGTCGCCGCCTTGTCGCGTTGTCGTGCGGGAGCCTGTTATGTTATCTTTATTGGACAAATTCGCCGCGCCTCCGACGCGTCATCACGTGCGCGCCAGACATACCCAAGACCGCAGTCGCCGCGAACCGATTTTACTCAAAGCCCATTTCTCAGTCAAAGGTACACCATGGCTAGATGCGAAATATGCAGCAAGGCCGGACAGTCCGGCAACAACATCAGCCACTCCAAGCGCCACACGCGCACCAGGTGGTTCGCCAACGTTCACCGCGCCACTATATATGTTGACGGCGCGCCACGGAAAGTCAATATCTGCACTCGTTGCCTCCGAACCCAGATCAAGGCGGTGACGCAAGGCTAGACGGCTATCGTAATCTGCTGAGATCAATATTGAGAATCCTTCTCGTCGGAGTCGATCACAAGACCGCCCCGCTCGAAGTGCGCGAGGTGGTTTCATTTTCCAAACAACAGACGTCCCTCGCACTGCCGGGCCTCCAGCGCCGGGTGGGTGAGGCGGTCATACTTTCCACTTGCAATCGCACGGAAGTGTACGCAACAGCCGAGAATCCCGATGCAGCGGCTGAGCATATCGCTCGGTACGTAGCTGAATTCCACGGCCTGTCCCGTGACACAATCGATCCCCACCTCAACACCATCGTGGACGAGGACGCGGTTCAACACCTGTTTCGGGTTGCGAGCGGGCTCGATTCGATGATAATCGGCGAACCGCAGATACTGGGACAAGTCCGCGACGCGCTTGCGACCGCGTCGAACGCCGATTGCGTCGGCGCGCCACTGAACGGCTTGTTTCACGCGGCAGTAAAATCCGGACGCCGAGTTCGGGAAGAGACCGAGATCAGCCGAAATCCCCTCTCGATCAGCTACGCCGGCGTCAGGCTCGCCAAAGGTGAACTGGGCAGTCTAGAAGGCCGGCGAGTTCTGCTCATCGGGGCCGGAGACGCCGGGAGGCTCGCCGCAGTCGCTCTAGGCGCCTCGGGCGTGCGTAATCTCCTGATCGCGAACCGCACCCTGGCGCGCAGTCAGGATCTGGCTGCGGAGTTGTCCGGAACGGCCGTGCCTTTCGACGAGATCTCAGATGTTCTCAGGCAGGTTGACATCGTCATCTCGGCTACCGACGCCCCCGAGTACGTGCTGTCGGCTTCCGCGGTGTCGCAGGCGCTGAAAGCTTCGAACGGGTCAGGCGGCAAGTTGTTCTTGTTCGACCTCGCCGTCCCGCGAGACGTTGAGCCCGCTGTGGCCCAGTTGCCGAACGTCCGGCTTTTCAACATCGACGATCTCTCCTCTATCGCGGAAGAGAACCTGCGCGACCGAAAGAGGGAGGCCCGTGCGGCCGAGGGGATAGTCGAGGACGAGTTGGGCAGGTTCGCGCGTTGGTGGGATTCGCTGGATTCCGATTCGATGATTCGGGCGCTTAGATCGCAGGCCGAAGATATTCGACGCCACGAGCTCGAGCGGGCTATGAAGCGATTGGCCGCGCTGCCTGAAGACGATCTGGAAGTGCTGGAGGCGATGACACGCTCGATCGTCAACCGTCTTATGCACGACCCTACGATGTTCCTGAAACACAAAGCCACCACCACCCAACTCGACGCTGCTCGTTTGCTGTTCGGTTTAGGGGAGGAGGAAGACCGCTGAATGGCGGAGACCCGACACCCTGATCGCCTCGCTGGACCCTTGCGCCGCGGCATGTCACGTAAACCTCACGACTCGCCCCAATCATCGATGTTGACACGGAATCGGGGCATGGCTAACATTATCGCGCCTACGGCGGCATTTGAGAGCACACGTACACCTATCTGACTGTCCCAAACAGCCGAGGAGATGCAGAATGGCTGAATACACAAAGAGCGAGGCCAAGGACTGGGCGCGGGAAAATCTGCGCGGCCAGTGGACTACGCTGATGACCCCGTTCACGGACGACGACGAGTTAGACGAAGACGGTCTCAGGCAAAACGTCGCCCGGGTCAGATCGCTCGGCACCCAGGGCGGAGGCTGCACATGGGGCATGGGCGAGTTCTGGAGCCTGACTCATGAAGAGCGTCTCCGCGTGTACGACACCGTGGCCGACGCAGCCGGCGGAGACTGGCCCATCGGAGCGCACGTAACGCACACCTCCGCTAAGTCCATGATCGACCTGGCCCATCACGCCGAGAACGTCGGATTCGATCTGTTGATTCTCGCGGCGCCCTACTTCGTCACCAACACCGAGCAGCAGGTGATCGACTGGGTCCGAACCTTGGCCGACGCCAGCCCGATGGCAATCATGTACTACAACTCACCGCAATTCGGCATCGTCATGAGCGCTCAAGGCTTGGAACAAATCTGTTCAATTCAAAACGTGGTGGGGGTCAAGGAGGCGAGCTTCAATCCGGAGCTCTCAATCGAGACTCACCAGTTGGTCGGTCGGAACGCGATCATAAGCACACCTGACGAGTGGATCCTGTTCAAAGGGCAGGAGTTGGGCTTCGAGCAGCAGGTGATGTTCGCGAATACGTCCGATTGGCGCTTTGACACGCCGGAGCAGAACTACTACGTGCAATTCATCGACAAGGCCATGCGCGGTGACCTGGACAAGGATTTCTACGACTCACACATCAAGCCGATGAAGGATGTGTCGGACAAATGGTGGCAATACACCGTGAAGAAGTTCGGCGGAGCTCTGCCGGCTTCCATGTGCAAGTACTGGGGAGAGTTGATGGGTTTGACTCATGGTCACGTCCGGGCTCCCCTTGCCGACCTATCAGACGACGAAAAGGCCCTGCTTAAGCAGGACGTATCGGCGGCCAGACAGCAGATCGATGGGCAGGTGAACTGAAATGATTCTGATGGTAAGCGTCCAGAACCTGGAAGAGGCATTTGAAGCCCTCCACGGCGGAGCGGACATAGTTGACGTGAAGAACCTGCAGGAAGCCCTGGTGGGGTCCGCGCATCCTCTGACGGTCAAGGCCGTCCGAGAAGCGATCCCGATGGATCGACATGCCTCGGTGACACTTGGGGTCGTTCCGAACCAGGTCGGCACCGTTGCCATGGCGGCATACGCCGCCGGCGTCATCGACGCGACGTCGGTGAAGGTGGGCTTTATGAACACGGAGTACGACGCTGCCGTGGAGACCCTTCTCGCGTGCCGAGAAGCGCTCGAAGGTTTCGAGACCAAGCTGATCGGTTCGCTGTTCGCGGACAACCCCCTCTACGACGGCCTCGACGCCAAGCACACGGTGGACATGGCACGCGACGGCAAGTGCGACGGATTCCTGATCGACACACTCACGAAAGACGGCAGAAACCTGTTCGACTTTCTCGATGAGCCTGACCTTCGGGCCATGGTGCTGGAAGGAAAGAAGCTCGGGATGAGCACTGCCCTTTCAGGTCACGTCCGACTGGAAGACCTGGACGAGCTGGCTCGGATCAATCCCGACATCGTCGGCGTCCGCGGCGCCGTATGCCAGGCGGGCGATAGAAAGTCGGGCGTACACAGGGACGCGGTCGCCGAATTCAAGCGACAGGTCCTGTTGAGAGAGACCGGTGAGATCGACGTCCGACCGACGTCCGACAGCGTGCCCAAGATCGGAGGCGTCAACGGCGGCGCCAAAACCGACGGATGGGTCGTAATCGACGGCACCGGCAAGACTTGCGCCGGAATCCTCGCCGCACTGAGTTCCCAGATAGACCTCGACGCGGATTCGTTCATCGAGGTGATCATTCCCGACGTGCTCAACACGTATGACATCATCGTGTGGGCGGAGAGCGGCGAACACAAGATCCTCACTCAGCGCAAAGACCCAACCGGCGCAATGCGAATGCTTATCCAGCCCTAATCGAATCTCGAACGCCCCGGGGTGCTGACAACCTGCCGGGCAACCACCATGCGAAGCCAGAGGGGGCGTGACATCCACGCGCCCCCTAATTATTGCCCGCGCATTGTACTGATTCATCGACTGCCCGATTGAGCATTGCGGCGGCCACACCCCCATGCTAGGATGGGTTCGGGGCTGCCACATACTCGGAGGAAGACTTGGATTCTGTCACAGACGTAGCCATTGTAGTCGGCCTTGTCCGAGACATCGTGCTACTCCTGCTGTTAG
>CEQE01004303.1_pt1 | contig 16715 bp, 17 predicted proteins | sample 356201 | NCBI WGS metagenome assembly CEQE01 (sample SAMEA2619970, study PRJEB7988) | marine metagenome | biome: marine biome (ENVO:00000447); feature: mesopelagic zone (ENVO:00000213) & marine oxygen minimum zone (ENVO:01000065); material: "saline water (ENVO:00002010), including plankton...
ATATCTCATTCACATCTTAAAACGACAGAATTAAATTCTTCAGATCGATTTTGGGATTTCCTCTTTTATGTCACATTTGGTTTTGTCGTTACAAGCTCAGTAAAAATTGCTGGAGTATTGCTTGTATTTTCATTTCTTATTATTCCTACGATAGCTGCTCTTCTTTTTAAAAAATCTGTTAAGGGCAGGCTGGTATTTGGATGGTGCTTCGGTATTATTGGTAGCTTATTAGGGATGTCCATTTCTATTATTGCCGACGTGCCTACTGGTGCGGCCATTGTGGTTTCTTTTGGATCCATGTTGGGATTGATGGGTATTTATAAATCCTTAAGGTAAATTGTATCTTCTTATGTCCGATCTACAATCGAGAATAGACCAAGTCTTTAAGGCCCAGTTGGCAAACCGCCACGCCGTTCGCAAAACTACTTTTAAAGAACGAAAGGCTAAACTTAAAGCCATCGAAAATTGGCTCTTGGATCATCGAAAAGAAATTCAGGAAGCTATGAATACTGATTATCGCAAACCGGCAGATGAAGTAGATCTGTCTGAGATCTGGTCCACCTTAACAGAGATTCGCCATATTCGCCGTCACTTGAAAGATTGGGTGCGTTCCAAAAAAGTAGCCCCGACTTTAACCATGGCGGCAGCGGATGCATGGGTTCAGCCGGAACCAAAAGGGATTGTACTCATTATCACACCATGGAATTTTCCTTTCAATTTGACCCTTGGACCCTTGGTCTGCGCCATAGCCGCCGGGAACTGTGCTATTGTGAAACCATCTGAATTAACTCCCAACTCTTCGGCCCTTATGGCTAAAATGGCGTCGGATTTATTTGATGAAAAGGAGGTGGCCTTTTTTGAAGGAGATGCCATTGTGGCTACGGCCCTTTTGGATAAGCCCTTTCACCATATCTTTTTTACTGGGAGCCCCAAGATTGGTAGTATTGTCATGGAAAAGGCAGCCAAACATTTGGCGACTGTCACCTTAGAGTTGGGGGGTAAATCACCTACTATTTTGGATGAATCTGCTAATCTAAAGGATGCAGCGCAAAAGATATCTTGGGGAAAGTTTCTCAATTGCGGTCAAATATGTTTAGCCCCTGATTATATACTAGTTCATGAATCGGTGAGAGATAAATTACTGGAAAATATCCGTGATATTTCTTCTAAACAATTTGGTGGGAAAAATGGATCGATCCATTCATCTGCAGATTATTCGCGGATCGTGAATAAGCGCCACTATAGCAGGCTATCAAATCTTTTGGAAAAGACCACTGTCGCCGGAGACTTTGTTTACATGGGCGGTGAGACGGATTCAGAAACGGACTTTATCGCACCCACAGTTTTAACAGAAGTGACTGGAGAATCCCCGATTATGTCAGAAGAAATTTTCGGACCAATCCTACCAATCATTACTTATAAAAGATTATCAGAAGTGACTGATTTTATTAATGCACGCCCGAAACCTCTAGGCTTGTATATCTTCAGCAAAAACAGGAAAAATATCGATTTTATCCTGAATAATACATCGGCGGGAGGGACGTCTATAAATGATACGATCCTCCATTATATGCATTTGAATTTGCCTTTCGGAGGCATCAATACCAGTGGATTTGGTCGTACGCATGGGGAGGCTGGTTTTAAGGCTTTCTCTAATGAACGGTCCGTCCTGATGCAATCTGTCCTGAATCCCATGAAATTATTGTATCCGCCCTACACACCAACTGTGAAACGATTCATTAAGATAATTCTGAAATATTTTTAATTTGTCATGAAAATAATACTCACCATTTCAATGATCACATTGACCGGCATTATGTCTACGGGTCAAACCAAAAACCAATCAACTAAGGGACAACTTATGGACAAAGTTGTAAAGACCGACAAAGAATGGCAAACCTGCCTAACACCGGAAGAATACCAAATTATGAGAGGAAAGGGAACGGAACAGGCATTTACTGGTAATTATTATAAACATAAAGAAAAGGGTACCTATACTTGTGCTGCCTGTGATAATGAATTGTTCAGTTCTGAAACAAAGTATGATTCAGGTTCCGGGTGGCCCGCATTTTTTGATGCATTGAATGAAAAAAAGGTAAATACAAAACAAGATTTGAATTATGGAATGATCCGGACGGAAATTACCTGCGCAAAATGTGATTCACATTTAGGTCATGTCTTCGAAGATGGCCCAAAACCTACTGGATTGCGGTATTGCGTGAATTCATTAGCATTGAACTTTGTACCAGTAAAATAAGAAATAAAAAATAACTAATTTTAAAAAGTTGCTACAGCGGCCTTTTTTTAACTATTATGGTTCAAAATTGTCTAATCCGCTAAATTCAAACAGTGTTAAGGAGCAGACAATGATAAATATCCGTATAATTCATTTTTTATTAATGATTATGTTTTTGTCCTTGGGCTTTTCTCAAGGTATGGCCCCCGGTAAGCGTCCAGAGCAAGTTGATTGGGTGAAAAAACTTGATTTATCCGAAGATCAAGCAAAAAAAATGACTGAGATTAATGAAAGATTTCGAGTGGAAATGATGGGCATTCGAGAACATGCTTCCGGAGACAGAATGGCCATCCGTGGTTTGCTTCAGGACAAAATAGGTGAAAGAGAAAAGGCAATCAAAGAATTGCTTTCAAAAAAACAGTATAAACAATATCAAAAGGAAATAAAGCATCTTCGTGCAAATCGCAGGCAAATGGGTGGCATGGGCAGAAGAGAGGATGATAGCAGGAAACGTAATTGATGCAAAAATCATTTATTATTTTATTTTTTTCATCACTTATTTTTGGCCAAAAAGCCACTCAAGATATAACTGGAATTATCGTGGATATGGACAATTTAGAGCCATTGCCATATGCCAATGTAGTTATACAAGATTTGGAGCGGGGAATCACTTCGAACTCTGATGGCCATTTTGTATTAGTAGATGTGCCAGCAGAGCCCTGCACTTTGGTTATTTCATATATTGGTTACCGCACTATCAAAATTGGATATGATAATTCCCAACCCGGACGCCCAATGGATATACGACTTAAAATGGAAGCATTGGATTTTCAGGCGGTGGATGTGATAGCAGATGAATACCAGATCATCAAAAGTTCTGACGATGAGATTAGTAAGGTCACCTTATCACCAAGGCAATTAGCCCTCTTACCTAATATGGGCGAGGTTGATATTTTTAGATCATTACAATTGTTACCAGGGATTAGCAGTACGGGAGATGGTTCGTCCGGAATCAATGTTCGCGGAGGGTCATCGAACCAGAATATGATCCTGTTGGATGGAATGAATATATATCATGTAGATCATTTTTTTGGCATGTTCAGTGCATTCAATGCAGATGCAATCAAAGATGTACAAGTGTATAAAGGTGGGTTTCCTGCAAAATATGGCGGACGCCTATCCAGTGTAATTGATATGACAGGTAAAAATGGGGATCTTACCCGCCGCCAATTCGGGTTAGGTGCTAACCTCATGTCTGCACAATTATTATATGAAACACCAATCATTTTGGGAGGTAGTTGGCTGCTGTCATTCAGACGGTCTTACTCTGATTTTATGTCAAGTCCATTTTTTGATAAAATGTATGAATTTGTCACCGGTGATGATGAAGTGCCTACCAATAATCGTCGCAGGGTTAATCAAAATAATGAAAACCAGGACCAAGCATTTCAGCAACAGATTTTTCCCACATTTTATTTTTATGATCTTCATAATAAAGTCACCTTTACACCCGGAACCCGAGATGTGATCAGTATCAGCATGTATGGTGGGAATGATTATCTAAATGAATCCCGGCAAACGGAAGGTGTTAGACGTCGACCGGGTAGCGGTGGTTTTGGTGGTGGCGGCGGTCAGCAAACCATCACAAGAATTGATGACAACAAAACTGATTGGGGTAACCTTGCTCTTAGTATGCGGTGGAACCACCGGTGGACAGATCGGTTTTCAACCCAGGCATTATATAGTTCTTCACGATTCATAAGTAATTATAATCGGCACCTTTATAGTCAGGGTGGCGGCGGTCGAACCTTTAAGATTGGAGAAGGAAATGGGGCAATGGATCAATCATTCAGGCTAGATAATGTTCTTTACGCCAATGAGAACCATATTCTGGAATTTGGTCTAGAAGTAACCAATCTGGGAACACATTATGATATTGCACTATTTGATACCGTCCAAGTATTGGATCTTGAATCAAATACTCTGTTAACCAGTCTATATTTTGAAGATCGTTGGCGTATTTTCCCATCTCTGACCCTGGGAATGGGTGTTCGGGCCAGCGCTCAAACAGGGCTGGATAGTCTTTTGATCATGGATTTGGCAACAGATTCTGTATTTGTTTCTCCACGCCTATCACTTAATTGGAACGTTACCGATAATTTTTCGATCAGAGGAGCTTGGGGTAACTACTTTCAATTCATCAACAATATCGTACTTGAAGACGTGCTTCAGGGGAATTCTAACTTCTGGCTGGTTTCAGATGATAACATCCCGGCTGGTTCGGCGGAACATCAAATACTTGGAATGAAATATGAGACACGAAATTATTTACTGGAAATTGAAGGATATCGAAAATATTTAGATGGTCTAATCGAATACACACGCCGGTTTCAGGAATTGGCCGATTATGGTAATTACTTTTTCTTTGGAGATGGCTATGCAGAAGGAATAGAATTATTGGTACAGAAAAAGTCAGGTGCCTTCAATGGGTGGATCAGTTATACCTTTGCCAATGTAAATTATGATTTTGGTGCATTGGCGCCAGAACCTTATCCAGCGAGCCACGATAAAACACATGAAGCGAAATTAGTGGGAATTTATAAATGGGGCCCCTGGAATTTCGCCACAACTCTAGTTTACGCAACAGGTACGCCTTATACCACTCCAGAAAGCCGATATTACTTGCCACTTCTGGATGGAGATGAATACAATTATATCCACGTGAGTGATAAAAATTCGCACAGGCTCCCGGATTACCATAGAATGGATCTGAGTGTATTTCGGCAGTTGCAGACGCCCGATTTCAATTGGGATGTTGGGATATCCGTGTTCAATCTTTACAATAGGAAGAATGTGAATTATCGGGAATATGATCTAGATGTTGTTCCAGTTCTCGTTTCTGATAATTTGCTATTACCTATAACGATCACATTATTTTTTAAAGTTTCACTAAAGTAGGCGTAAATGATGAAAAACAAATTATTCTTCTTAACGCTTTTAATTATCGCAATATTATCAAACAGTTGCGAAGATGATTTTGCTACAGTGCCTGATGAAAACCTCGTTGTAGTACAGGCCTATATTTACGCAGGTCAACCAGTGAAAGACATAAAACTTATGTCAACGCTTGCGCTGGATGATGAAAATACGGTAGCAACACCGATTGATTCAGCAGAAGTCACTCTATTACGTGCTAGTGAGAAGTTCAAATTGGAGCCAACCCATAACTATGACACAACCGACACAGACACAACTTATAGTGTAACTTATTTCTATCCAGATAGTAATCTTGTTGTAAATCAGGGTGACACTTTTCGTCTCGAGATAAATTATATGGATCAAGTTATTACATCTGAGACAGTGGTGCCTTCAAAGCCTGATAGTTTTTTTACTAGTGTAGATACACTCTGGGTTCCTGAATTCAATAGAAATATAGATTATGTCCGATGGATATTCGCTGATTCAAATAGAATTCAACTCTATTGGGATAATCCAGATGATCTTTATCATTATCTTTTAATGGATAACGTTGAGTTGGATCCACAACCTTTAGAAAAACAGGCTCCTCCAAGATTTAAATCATTCATTTCTCAACCATTTATTGATACGACCTATACTATTCTAGCTAGCAACATTACTCATTTTGGCCATCATGATATTGTACTTTTTCATGTAAAAACGGATTATGTATTGCTATATCAATCAAGTGGACAAGACACAAGGGATTTAAATGAACCCTATTCCAATATTAATGGGGGGCTAGGAATCTTTTCGGCTTTTAACAGCGATACAGCTTCTATTTACCTCATAAAAAAAGAATAATCGGAATTAAGCGGTAAGGTAACCCAGCCCGCTCGTTTCATTCTAAATGGGGGATTCTATGAAAGATATTAAAATTTATACGACCAATTGGTGTTCTTATTGCAATGCAGCGAAACGGTTTTTTGAGGAAAAGGGCTGGCGTTATGAGGAGATCAACATTGAAGAAAAAGGCTGGGATAGGTCCAAACTTTTGGAAGTTGGGAAGGCCATGAAAGTTCCTCAAATCGTCATCGATGGAAAAGCCATTGGTGGTTACGTTGATCTAATGAAATTATATGGCTGATCCAACAATAAAATGAAGCCCATTTCAATATTATTTACTTCATTTCTCATCTTTTTCTCCTGTGAAGAGGAGCGATTTGAGGGAGAACCCTACCAGTATATTGCCTATTATGAGAAAAGTCTCCGGGTATGTGCGGAGGGAACAATGGAATTTGATATTGGTGAGGATTCAACAATTATTGGTACATGGGAAATAGAGGCGGTGGAAGAATTTTCGATTAATAATATCGGACCTCAAACAGGAACAGGGGATTTATCAGGTAATATTAAGAACGGTCAATTTTTTGTAAATTTAAATCCCAATTGGGCAGATAATAATGTTTTCCTAAATGGATATTATGGAGAAGAAATAAGAGGTGGGTGGTCTTGGAGCACACTTGTGGGACCCAGATCATCAGGTGGATTTGTCATTAAAAAGTAAAAAAGGATAGAATATGTCTGATTCAACACCACGTTTTTCTTCGCGCTTTGCATTTTTAATCAGTGCTCTTGGTATTGCAATTGGCACAGGAAATATTTGGAGATTTCCGCGAATTGCAGCTTCCAATGGGGGAGATGATGGCGCTGGAGGCTTTCTTATAGCTTGGATCATATTTTTGTTTATATGGTCTATACCTCTGATAATTGTTGAATATGTCATGGGCCGAACCTCCCGCAAAGGCACCATTGGTGCATTCACCCATTTTATGGGCAAACCATTCGCATTTCTGGGTGGGTTTATTGGATTTGTAGCCGCAGCCATTGCTTTTTATTATTCTGTCGTGGTGGGATGGAATATTTTTTATTTCGGTAGTATGACCTTTTCAGATCTGCCAAATACAACTGATGCATCAATGATTTTATGGAATCAATTCCAACAAAGTTCATTCCCAATACTGTTCCATGCCATTGCAATGAGTGTTGGTGGCTTTGCTATCTATAAGGGCGTTTCATCCATTGAAAAAGTGAATAAAATCCTGATTCCCACTTTACTGGGGATCGTGTTCCTATCCGTTATTCGGGCGATTACTTTACCCGGTGCAATGTCAGGAATATCATATTTGTTTACACCGGATTGGGCACAATTGAAAGATCCCCGAGTTTGGTTAGAGGCTTTGACCCAAAATGCATGGGATACAGGGGCCGGGTGGGGGTTATTCCTCACATATGCCATATACATCCGTAAACGCTATGGATTGATCAAGAACGCCTTCACAACCGCTATAGGGAATAATCTTGTATCTCTCCTTGCCGCCATAATGGTTTTTAGTACCGTTTTTTCTATATTGGGGAATGAGATGGGTATGGCAAAGGGTGAAATTTTAGAAGTAATGAAAACATCGGGTCCGGCAGCAACCGGATTAACCTTTATTTGGATGCCTCAGCTGTTCGCAAAGATGGCTTTTGGAAAACCCCTGGCGATCCTGTTCTTTCTGGGCCTTACTTTTGCCGGGTTCTCATCATTGATCTCCATGTTGGAATTGGCCGTAAGAAACTTGATTGATATGGGTGTTAAGCGAGCAACGGCAGTGGGGTGGATTGTTGGCGTTTGTTTTTTGATGGGTATTCCATCGGCAAAGAATTTGGATATATTAAGCAACCAGGATTTTGTATGGGGTGTTGCGCTCATGCTGGCTGGTGTATTTGTGGCATTTGCTGCTATTAAATATGGTTTGTCACGAATTGTGACAGAGATTAGTACGGAGAGAGCAGATGATTGGCCATTTCCAACTTGGTGGCAACCGGTTATAAATTATGTCGTACCTGTTATTGGTATTGTTATTTTTTCATGGTGGATGTGGATCTCCGCAACTGTGTACGCACCAGATAATTGGTATAACCCCACAAGTAACTACAGCGTAGCAAACTGTGTGGTCCAATGGGGGATTGTGATTGGTGTATTCTTAGGATTAAATCGGTGGATGAACCAGCGTTTAAATAATTCTTATAATTAATGAAATTGACAGGAGGTTAAATTGAAACTTTCTAAGTATTCAGTCGCCTATTGGTTAGCCATATTATTTTTTGTCCCCCAGGTTGGTATTGGACAGACCAATAAAAAAGCCGTCCAAAAGTCCGTCGAAAAACGGACAAAAGAATATGAGCAAATCGCTAAATCCATTTGGAATTGGGCCGAGGTGGGCTATCAGGAGGAGAAGAGTTCCGGCTTGCTCAAAAAAACATTGTCGAATGAAGGATTCAGTATTGAGTCTGGTGTAGCTGAAATACCCACGGCCTTTGTGGCGGAATATGGTTCAGGGAAACCCACCATCGGTATCTTGGCGGAATTTGATGCCTTGCCGGGAATCTCCCAGGAAGTTGCCACCGAACGGAAACCAATTATTGATAGCGGCGCCGGTCATGCCTGCGGCCATCATTTATTTGGTACTGCCTCAACTGCTGCTGCCATTGCCGTTAAAGATTATTTAAAGAATACAGGACAAAAAGGAACCATTCGTCTCTACGGCACGCCGGCGGAAGAAGGGGGCTCGGGAAAAGTTTATATGGTCCGCGCTGGTCTATTTGATGATGTGGACGTGGTCCTCCATTGGCACGCATCGGACCGCAATGCCGCCAACCCATCCACCTCCATGGCTAATCGTTCCGCCAAATTCCGTTTTCACGGCTATTCAGCCCACGCCGCCGGTGCCCCGGAGAAAGGGCGATCTTCATTAGACGCAGTAGAAGCCATGAATCATATGGTAAACCTTATGCGTGAACATGTACCGGATGGTTCAAGAATTCATTATGTTATAACACGTGGTGGCCATGCACCTAATGTGGTTCCAGACTATGCAGAAGTCTTTTATTATGTCCGTGATTTTAATGTAGACATTCTTGAAGATATTTGGGCTCGCGTCATCAAAACAGCAGAAGGGGCCGCCCTTGGAACGGATACACAGCTGGAATACGAGATCATACACGGGAACCGCCCCGTTCTGGCCAACGAAGTCACCCAAAAAATTATGTATGAAAACCTCGTGGCTATTGGCGGTGTGGACTATTCCCGCAAAGAAAAAGATTTCGCCGAAAAAATCTATAAAACACTCCGGTCACCAGACAAAGAAATTTCATCCGCGACAGAAGTTCAACCCTATAAATTCACCAAAGGTAAGGGTTCCACCGATGTGGGAGATGTGAGTTGGATGGTGCCCACAGCCGGACTAAGAACCGCAACTTGGGTCCCCGGTACATCGGCACATACATGGCAGGCCGTGGCTGCCGGTGGTATGGGCATCGGCATAAAAGGGATGATGAATGCCGCCAAAACCATTGCCGGTACGGCTATTGATCTTTACAATAACCCAGAAGCGGTGAATAGTGCTAAAAAAGAATTGCTGGAACGGCGAGGTCCAAAATTCAATTATTATTCATTACTAGGTGAACGGGAACCACCATTGAATTATAGAAAATGAAAGTCGCCCTTTTCGGCAGCACCGGTTTTGTGGGAACCTACCTTGTGGATGAACTGATTGCGTCAGGTTATTCGCCCAGAGTTTTGGTCCGGCCCGGGAGTGAAAGCAAACTTTCCCAAGCTGAAAAATGTGAAATTATCATCGGTGATCTATCCGAAAGAAAAGCGGTTGCAGAAACCATCTCCGGGGCTGAGGCCGTGATTTATTTGGTGGGGATTATTCGTGAATTTCCGAGAAAGGGAATCACATTTGAAGACCTCCATTTCAAAGGCTGCCGGGATTGTATGAATTTGGCGCTTGAAATGGGCGTAAAGCGATTCATCCTTATGAGTACCAACGGCGGCGTCAAAATGGATGGAACGGGATACCAAAAAACCAAATTCCTGGCGGAGCAGTACCTTAAAAATACTGTTTTGGATTGGACCATCTTTCGCCCTTCCTTCATTTTTGGCGATCCCCGTGGTGGTGGCCGCCCTGAATTCTGCTCCCACTTGAAAAGGTATATCCTGAGTCTGCCCATCCCGGCACCTTTATTCTTTGATGGAATTGTTCCAAAAAATGTAGGAACATTTTCAATGTCCCCGGTGCACGTGATTGATGTGGCCAAATGTTTTGTAGGCGCTTTAACAAAGGAATCATCCATCGAAAAAACCTATCATCTCGGTGGTGAAGCCTATTATTGGAAAGATATCATTAAGATTATTGCTGAAGCATATGGTAAAAATAAATGGACAATGCCTGCACCTGTTTTTGCCATCAAAGGCATTGCTGCCTTAATTGGGCGGTTTGCTTGGTTTCCTATCACGAAAGATCAAATTACTATGCTGGTTGAAGGAAACGTTTGTGATTCTGAAAAGATATTTAAAATGTTTGATATAGAGCCAATTCCCTTCAACTCTGAATCCCTATTTTATTTACAAGACTAAATAGAAATCAGTTTTTGAGGGAACTTAGAAATAAATAAAAAATTTACCTTTATGCAAAAAAGTGAATAAATGAAAATAAGTATTAACCTTGCCTTGTTATTATTAAGTAGCATGATAATTATAAATGCTCAAAGCAAAAGTGATGCTATCAAAGTTGGTCAAGAAGCACCAGATTTTTCATTAATTTCAGATAGTAATAAAAAAATTTCCCTAAAAGATTTTAGAGGTCAGAGAGTAGTAATTTATTTCTTTCCCAAAGCGGATACGCCTGGATGAACGAAAGAGGCTTGCGGGTTCCGCGACATATATGGCGAATATAAGAAAGAGAATATCATCGTGCTTGGCATCAGTTATGATTCACCAAAGACCCTTATGGCTTTCAAAAAGAAATATAATTTGCCATTTCATTTTTTATCTGATAAAGACAAAAAAGTGGCACGATCATATGGTGCAAATGGTCTAATGTGGCCAAAACGTATCACATTTTTAATAGGATCGGATGGTACAATCCAAAAAATATACAACAAAATAAACGTAAATGGGCACGCTGGTGAAATACTTGACGACATCATTGAAAAAAAGTAGCCTAATATTGGCCATATGGTCCTGTTTGATTTTTGCACAAAGTTCAGACAATCAAGTCTACGGTTTTATTACAGATAGTACTTCAGGGGAGGCACTAATTGGTGCAAATGTTTTTATCCGTGAATCAGGTCAAGGTATGGCAACAGATATTAATGGATATTATGTCCTTTCAGAAATTGAATTGAATGAAGTAACTCTGGTGGTATCCTTTGTGGGATATAAACGCTTTGAACAGGTAATTGATTTTGATATTACTTCTATAAATCTTGATATAGCATTGGAGATTGAAGCGGTTGAATTTTTTGAAGTCGATGTTACTGCTGAAGAAATCGAACGGCTGAATAAAATAGAACTCAGCCGGATTAGCATTACACCAAGAATGCTTAAGGCGCAGCCTGCATTGGCGGAACCGGATTTATTTCGCACCATCCAGTCTTTACCAGGTGTTCTTACCACTTCTGAATTCAGTACTGGATTAGTTATCCGAGGAGGAAACACGGATCAGAACCTGATCCTTCTGGATGGAATTACAGTATATAATCCTTCACATTTAGGAGGTATATTCTCCAATTTTATTGTGGATGCTGTAAAAGAGGCAGAATTAATTAAAGGTGGTTACAATGCTGAATATGGAGGACGGTTATCTGCTGTATTAGATATACGGAGCCGGGAAGGCAATCGCAATGAATTCAAAGGTAAAACAAGTGTGTCTTTACTATCAGCGCACACAACGCTTGAAGGCCCATTCTTAAATGGCGCCTGGCTGTTTTCAGGTAGAAGAACTTATTTCGATCTACTCCTACCAAAAGTGTTGCCAGCAGAAACAGCTGAATTAATACCGCCCTATTATTTTTACGATATCCAAGGTCATGTATTTACGGATTTAAATGAGAAAGATCGCATTTCATTTAGTTTTTATAATGGTATCGATGACTTTTTGTTTAAAGATTTTGGCCTTAGTGCCTACTGGGGCAACCGGACAGGAAGTTTGGCCTACCGAAGAGTATTTAATGAGAAACTGATTGGCAATTTTCTTTTTGCGAACAGTCAGTTTTTTACAAATTTTAGTTTAGGTGAGACTGCTGGATTAAATAGCGATAATAAGATACAAGATGCCAGTTTGTCTGCTGACCTGTCCTTTTTCTTAAATCAGGATATCAATTTCTTTTTTGGCGGGCAATTAAAAAAATTGGATATTAGTTATATCAGCACTTTTGGTGATAGCACCACATTCGATTTAAGTAACAATCCAAACGAAGCATCTATATATACAAAAATTAAATGGAAACCGAATTTAAAATTTATTTTGGAGCCTGGGTTAAGGTTAAACACATATACTGGACATAGCCAGAGTATCTATCCTGATTTTCGGTTGGGGATGAAATATATTATTGATGATTCTAGATTTATTAACCTGGCTATTGGGAATTATCATCAATTTATTGAAACGTTCCAGGATGATTATAACCCCAATATTTTGGATAATTGGATTGGTGTCGATGATTCTGTTCACCCGGCAAAAGCCACTCAGTTTGTACTTAGCTATGAACAGTTTATTGGCCGTGACTATAAACTGCAAATTGAAGGTTATTATAAAGATATCAGTAATATGTTAACCTTTGAAGAAACACGTGCATCCACTGATGGGAGAGTTTCCGATGAAAAACTTTCTGATATTCTTACACTAGCAGATGGATATGCTTATGGATTGGAAGTTTTCGGGCAAAAAACAGCAGGAAGGTTATCTGGATGGGTCGCTTATACATGGTCTGTGAGCCGTAAACAAATGAATCAGATGGAATATTTCACCAACTGGGATCGAAGCCATGTATTGAATGTGGTTGGGACTTACCAAACTACTAAAAAGTGGGAATTAAATTGGAAATGGACCTTTCAATCCGGGCAGGCCTTTACACCAATTAATGGATATTTTTTGGAAAACCTTCCAGGTGACCCAGAACTAAGTTACCGTACAATACCTGGCGCTAGGAATGGCGGACGTTATCCGGTCTATCATCGGTTAGATTTAGGAGCTGTACGCCATTTTAAAATTCGAAATACCAATTTTGATTTATTTATTCAAATCATCAATACATATAATCGAAAAAATGTTTTCAGATACATCTATCAACTTGGAAACGTATACAATGGTGTAGATGATGATGGTGACTGGGATATAAAAAAGCATGATAGTAATAAAAACGGACGGCCTGATTTTGGGGAACCCAATGTTGACGAGCCTGATGAAGGTAGAATACAAAGATCACCACTAAACATTTTTCCAATTATTCCTTCAATAGGTATTTCATTTGAATTATGAATACTTTTAAAAAATTATCTGTTATTAGTATGTTGTTCTTTCTGGGATGCAATATTCAAGATGTGGACGAACCCTACGAAAATAAATTTGTTGTTTTTGGCAATATTCAGGCGAATCTACCGATGGTAGATACACTTTTTGTATCTCGAACAGCTTCCCTAGATGAAGAAATCGATGCAGATGAATTATGGATTGCGAATGCAAATGTGAAGATCTCAAGCGAAGACGGAAATGAAATTGCTCACCCAGTTACAGGTAAACCGGGACGGTATCTAACGAGGAAAGCTTATATTTACCGACCCGGAACAAAATACAATTTAACTGTAGAGGTTGATGGGAAAACGTTAACTGCTGAAACAACTACACCAGAAAAAATGGAAATTGGCTCCATAAAAAATTCCAATTATCAATGTAAGGAAGAAAGTATTCCGGTAACATATATTAATACGAATAATGCAAAAATGACGGCAACGGGACTTATTGCAACCGGCACTATCGATACGGTTACCTATCGCTCGGGGGAGTGTTTTACTTCCAGTTTTGCTTCATATCCGCTTTTTAAAATTGATTTTAATGTTGAAGATTATAATACTGTACGAATTTTAACCCTCGCATTGGAAGCAGCTGAAAAAGGTCTTGAGCCTGAAGATAAAGATTATAATAGTAATGGTTTTAGAGATAGTACGTTTATCAATTTAATTTATGATACAACCCGAGTATACCAGTTGTGGAAAGGTGCTTATTTTCGTGATGAAAATAATAATCCATACCGCCAAAATCCGTTTGTGTGGACAGTTGAAATTGCCCCCGTTAACATGAGCTGGCTGTTTTTTAATTATTATGGATTGCAGTTAATTACCGTGCAAGCAACAGATAACAATTACTATGAATATCTTAAAGGGGACCCGTTGGGGCAGAATATCTATACAATACCAAAGTCAAATATAGATGGAGGTTATGGTCTATTCTCATCGACTTATGCAAACTTCTTTTTCGTCTATTTAAAGCCAGAATAAAAGTGAAAAAATCTATTCTCTTTTTTCCCTACTGATTTTTTCCGGATGTGGCCATGAATTATCTAAAAACCCCAAAGGATTAAAAACGGAAAATATAATCTTGATTACCTTAGATGGTGTACGTTAGGAAGATTTGTTTTATGGTGCCAATGAAAAAATTGTAATAAAAAACCTCTCTTTCGATGGGTTTTTTATTGGTTGGTAGCCCGTAGGGGAATCGAACCCCTGTTGCAGGAATGAAAATCCTGAGTCCTAACCACTAGACGAACGGGCCAAAAAGTCTAATTTTCTTGAATTAGCGGTGGCGAAATTATGCGGTTTGCCGTTTATTCGCCAAACCAATATTCCTAATTATTCGATAGGTCTAATATGTCCAGCAATTCACCCTGCTGGTGGAGTTCCATGGTGATATCAGCACCGCCGATGAATTTCCCTTTTACGAATAACTGGGGAATAGTTGGCCAGCCTGATTGTTCCGATAACCGGATGCGAATTTCAGAATCCTCCAGGATGTTAACATCTTTGTAATCCACCCCGTAATGGTTCAGAATCTGCACCACCTGGTTGGAGAATCCGCACATGGGCATTTCCTTCGTACCTTTCATGTACAAGATGATGGGGTTGGAGGCGATATCATTTTTAATTTGTTCAGTAAGAGTCATAATTATTTTCTATGAGTTATGTTTGGCCCATCTTTCGGGCGAATATGTTTTCAATTGCAATGCGTGGATCTCACGTGTCATGTGGTTTCCAACAGCCTTATAGACTGATTGATGTTGTTCTACTAGTGACAAGCCATCAAAGGATGGACTGATCACCACCGCGCTAAAATGATCCTTTGTTCCAGTGGTATCCACGACTTCCACTTTGGCGCCGGGGATGCCTGTTTCAATCAATGCTTTTACTGCGTCTGGCTCCATTATAATTAGTCCAAATATAGGGGCGGAAATTACGATTGGATTCCCCAAAAAATATGAACATTTCTATGTATTTTAACACTCTAAGAAAAATCAATTCGATTCAAAAAATCTTATCTTTTTATTTGAAAATGCGGCGCTTCCGTATTTCCCTATTATTTCCCAATTTCACGCCCAACAATTGAGGGATTAATGAAACTTTATAGTTGGAACGTGAACGGTATCCGTGCCGCTGAGAAAAAGGGATTCTTGGATTGGCTGGATGAAACACAGCCTCATATCCTTTGTCTTCAGGAAACCAAAGCGCGCCCTGATCAGTTAGGCGCTTCAATCATTGGAGATCACGGCTATCACACCTATTGGCACTCGGCAGAGAAAGCGGGCTACAGCGGCGTGGCAACCTTCTGCAGGGATGAGCCCCATTATGTTCAGGAAGGCTTAGGCATAGACCGATTTGATGGGGAAGGCCGTGTCCTTATCACAGAACATGATAACTTTTTACTTTATAATATTTATTTCCCCAATGGACAAAAAGACGAAACCCGCCTCCAGTATAAACTTGATTTTTATGATGAACTCCTCCCCATCATTAATGAGCAAGTGGATAACGGCATGAATGTGGTGGTGACGGGAGACTGGAACACGGCCCACCATCCCATTGATCTGGCCCGGCCCAAGGATAATATAAAAACGTCCGGCTTCATGCCCATTGAGCGGGAGCGGCTGGACACTTATGTTGCAAATGGCTGGGTGGACACTTTTCGCCATTTACATGATGAGGGTGATCGATATTCATGGTGGACATACCGTTTTGGCGCCCGGGAAAGAAATGTTGGGTGGCGGATTGATTATTTTTTCGTTAATGAAGGATTTGTAGATCAAGTGGAAGATGCGGATATCCATGACGATGTTATGGGCTCGGATCATTGTCCTGTGTCACTCACATTGAAAGGAGAAGGACTTTAATGTAAAAATCAGAAATCGTTAAAGATTGGATCAAACGTTATACAGCTACATTATTTTTGTCGGTTTCGCCAACGGCATCAATCGCGGCGTCTTTCTGCTTGTATCAGACGTTCCCGTGACACCGAAAGGGATCAAGACAGAAGAGTCGGATAAGGAAGAGACCAAAGAGTGGGTGTATCTTCATCTCGAGATTGGTATGGAAACTATGGGTAGTATCGGTAAAGAAGGGGAACAGATCAAGCATTTTACG
>CEQE01148282.1_pt1 | contig 16713 bp, 14 predicted proteins | sample 356201 | NCBI WGS metagenome assembly CEQE01 (sample SAMEA2619970, study PRJEB7988) | marine metagenome | biome: marine biome (ENVO:00000447); feature: mesopelagic zone (ENVO:00000213) & marine oxygen minimum zone (ENVO:01000065); material: "saline water (ENVO:00002010), including plankton...
TAACTTAAATTACCAATGTGTAAACCATGTCTATCCAAGTGTCACAACCGGAGTGATTTTCTCTTTTAATTCTGAGTAAAATGAGTCAAATTATCGTAAACACGAAAAAGTGAAAATTTATAAGCAATAAACCATTTAAAATGAACTCAACTTCGATAATTAAACTTTTTCCCCTATTGATAGTTTTATCAATACCGGTATTTGGAATTGAAAATTCCGCAGAGGAAAAAGAACTCCCCATAGGATTTACACCGGAGGAGTGGGAACGGCGGCATGAAATCAGAAGTTTCGGAAGGGAAACAGATCCGCCTCCCCATCCAGTGAGAAATGTGGCTGAATATGAAAAAATGCAGGGTGTTCTTATTCGATACTCATTCGGACTGCCCACCAGTGTTATTGTTGACTTTTCCCAGCATGTTATTGTTTACTGTCTTGTTTCAAACTCACAGCAAGGGTCTGCATTCAACTCTCTCAACAATGCAGGTGCCGATATGGATAATGTTGAATTCATTCTTGGGAATACCAACAGCTACTGGACTCGCGATTACGGTCCATGGTGGGTCGTCACCGATTCCGATAGTGATAGCGACAGGGAACTTGCTGTTATGGATTTTACCTACAATCGTCCCCGACCGTATGACAATCAAGCGCCTCAAAAAATGTCGGACCACCTGAATACACCATTGTATTCCATGATACTCGTTCACGCCGGCGGAAACTATATGACAGACAGTTACGGCATTTCATCTTCAACTTCTTTAGTTTATGATGAAAATGCAGATCCCGGACTTCAGGATGATCCGCTTACATCGGAAGAAGTGGATGCCGTCTTTTGGGATTATTTAAACATTGATACTTACCACGTAGTGGATGACCCCAATAACGAATACATTCAGCATATTGACTGCTGGGGAAAATATTTATCTCCTTCCAAAGTACTTATCCGGGAGGTCCCTTCAAGTCATGCCCAATATGATGAAATTGAAGAAGTAGTGGACTACTTTGAAAATCAGGATGACAAATGGGGAAATCCTTATGAGATTTACAGAGTTTATACTCCGAACAATCAGCCCTATACCAATTCTCTAATCCTGAACGAAAAGGTTTATGTTCCCACAATGAATTCCTCGTGGGACGATGATGCCTTGGCGGCATATCAGGATGCCATGCCGGACTACGAAATTTTGGGATATTACTATTCCAGTTGGATGTCCACAGATGCGCTTCACTGCCGTGCAAAAGGAATTCCCGATTTGAATATGATTGAAATTCTGCTGAATTCCATTGAAACCAGTCCGTCGGGATATACAGTCAACGTTTCCATTGACGCGTTAAGCGGCGCTGATCTTACAGCTAATGAACTTCTGCTGCACTGGAAAACACCTTCCATGACTTCATTTAACACCGAATTATTATCACCATCGGGAAATGAAGGAGAATATTCAGTAACAATCCCTCAGCAATCAAATACATCAGAAATACAATATTATGTTTCTGGTTCAGATGCCGGCGGTAATGAAAATAGGATGCCTCTTGCCGGTTATTACACATTTGAAGCAACTGAAATGTTGATGGGAGATGTGGATCAAAATGGAATGGTTGATATAACAGATATCATTTTGACTGTAAATTTCATGCTTGGAACAGGTAATTTAACAGAGGTACAACAGCAAATTGCAGATATGAATCACGATGGCACTATTGACATTTTCGATGTGGTTCACATTGTCTTTATCATGCTCGGGAATTAAAAACTAATCAAGTGCCTGAAATTCAATCCAAAAACGATGTTCCTGTCGGGACAAAATTCTGCGTCAACAAGGAAGTAACATCCGGCTGGGGCTGGGTATTATCGGAAGGTGAAATGATTGAACTGCTTCAAATTCAATTTCAGCCCACCCGTTTCAAGGTCAAAGATTCCAAAAACCGAGAATGGATTTTGGATACCCACGATGTTGAAATCGAATCCGATCAAACAGCGGAAGCAGCTGAAGAAGCAGAATAACAAATCATTCCTAAAAAAATTTAATCATCAATTCATTGACTCTTTCCGGTTCTTCATGTTGGACCTAAAGTGAGTCGCCTCATTTTTCCTTAAATTGATCTTTAATCAATTGGGGTACCGCAACTGTTTTTTGTGTTTCGTAATCGAAACAGACCAGGGTGGTGAGTATCACCGCTGTCGGTTCGGTTTCATCATTCTTGAAAACGGCGCTTAAAAAATCAAAACTTGAACTGCCGACTCTTGAAATTTTTTGTCCTACATGGAGTGTTGCAGGATGTTTAAGCTGCTTTAAATAATCCACCTTAATGGAAACAACAATAAACGGCGGTTCATCAAAACCATTTTGAAGGCACCATTCCAGCCGGGCTGATTCTGAGTAGGTTAGATAGATCGCATTGTTCATGTGGCCCAAGGCATCCATATCCTTCCAGCGAGTTTCCATAGTAACAAAATAATAAAAATCACTTTTATTTAATTTTGGTAAGGGCATTTAATTTTCTTAAATATTGGTTATTGTTTTTTTTAGAATCTCAAATATCTTTGATGACGGATCTTCTGAATGCCTATTTTTCCCCTAACTGATATATTGCTTTCTTAAAAATAACTCATTTGAACAAGCGTTAATCTACTGAGGATAAACCATATAGTGCATGAACAGTTTGTTTAAAATATACCATTTTGTTAGATTACATCCTCAATTCAGTTAAAAGAAACTTTAAATTTATTTCATTAAATTGATGGTGATAATTTGGACAATGTTAATGAATAATTTTGGTAGCACCCCCATTAATAATAGAGTTTATTAAGTTGTTAACGGTTTGCAAGAAAAACGAGAAAAATGAATATTCAATTAGTTAAATCATACATAGAAGAATACAAAAAGGAATTTAACAGAGTTCATAAACAAGAAATATATAAATGGCACGCAATTAAACAATTTCAAGATTATTTTGACATTAATGCTTCTAAATTCTATGAAAACCTTGAATTGTCTTTGAATAAATCTGACAATTTACTTGATTCAAGATTGTATTTCCCTAAACGAATGCTCTTAAAAAATGCGGAAAAATCTCAGGAACAATTAAGAGAAATGTTTAAAATACTTTATGATGAAGACTTTAACTATTTAGAAAGAATTGAAAATTTTCGTAGTGAATTTAAAAATTTAAGTAAGAGTAACTTTCCAGAACTTAAAAATGATTATCAAGACCATAGAGCGATAGTTGTTTATTTAGCATTGAAATATCCTGAAAGATATTTTTTCTATAAATTTAAAATGTTTAATACTTTTTCAGAGAAAGTAAACTACACTTATCACCCAAAAGGTGGAAAAATTGAAAATATTAGTCAATTTCAAAATCTTTGTGAATTAGTAAGATACGAGATTGAAAAAGACCAGGATTTATTATTCTTACACGAAGACAGACTTGATAGGAGTTGTTACAGAGACAGAAATTATAATATTCTAACCCAAGACTTTATCTATGCAGTTGTTCAGCATTTGGACAAATTACAATTAAAAGATACTCCCAAATCGGAAATTTTAGCAGAAAAAGATGTTTTAGCAAATAGTCTATTTTCTATGATTGATAACCCAAACTTTACACCAAGATTTACAAACCATATCCAAAATAATATTGAAAATAAAAGAATCGGAGATTTAGGAGAAATTTGGGTGTTAAAACACGAGAAGGAATTTTTAGAAAAAAATGGAAAAGAAAAATTAGCAGAAAAAGTGAAACACGTTGCAAAAGACAAAGGAGACGGTTTAGGATATGATGTCTTATCCTACGACTTAAATGGTAATGCTAAATACATTGAAGTAAAAACTACAGAAGGAAATAAAATTTCAACGTTCTTTGTGACAAGAAACGAATTAGAAAGAAGCAAAATTGAAAAAGATAATTATTTCTTGTATCGAGTTTATGAGTATAACGAAATAACTGAAAAAGGGAAAGTATTGAAAATTAAGGGAAATTTAACAAATATTTGTATAATACCATCGAAATACAAAGTAAACTTAGAAAAATAATGTCGAATCTTAAAAATAACCCTTGTTAAAAAGTAAATTATTATTTACCTTTATAGAAGACAAAATCCAGAAAAAGGATTAAATGAAATGTTCACAATTGTACCGAATCCTGACCAAAAATGGGTGGTACCCTGTTTCGCAGAAAGGTTCGCATGTAAAAATGAGACACGATACCAAATCCGGGACAATTATCTTTCCGAATCATGGCAGTCAGGAAGTTGGTAAAGGACTAGAAAAGAAAATTTTAAAAGATGCAGGAATAAAAAAATAAGACTATGGCAAAGTACAAAAAAATAACAATGACTGTTGAAAAAACGGACACCGGTTTTTCAGCTTATTCGAATAATGATTTTATCTACACAACCGGTAAAACAATTCCCGAACTCATCAATAATACAATTGAGGCAGCAGAATTGTACTTCGAGGGAAAGGATGTGAAAATTACACGCAGGAATATAATATTTGATATCGACCTGCAGCAGTTTTTTCAGTACTACAAAGTGCTGAATGCTAAATTCCTTGCAGAAAAAATCGGCATGAATCCCACATTACTATCACAATATGTTCAAGGACATAAAAAACCTTCTGAAAAACAGACGAACAAGATTTTGAAAGGTATTCATCAAATTGGACAAGAACTTTCCGGACTGAACTTGTTCCAAAGACAATAACAAAAGAACAAAAGAACAAACGCTCCTGTTGTACCATAAACTATAGCACATTGCATGGGATGTCCTAAGGGGGAATTGACCCATCTAACATTCTTAGAACCGTTAAATCACAACAACAGCTTCATCAAACGTCTTTTTATTTAGGACCGGTACCATTGCATCTGCCTTGGGGTATCCCACCGGAATGAGAAGAAATGGTTTTTCATTTTCCGGTCTTTCGAGAATTTCAGATAAAAATCCCATGGGGCTGGGCGTGTGAGTGAGTGCAACCAAACCGGCGTTATGAATGGCTGCCAGTAAAAATCCCGCTGCAATCCCAACAGACTCATTCACATAATAATTTTTATGTTTTCCCTCTTCATCAACGTCATAGACCTTTTTAAAAATGACAATCAGGTATGGCGCAGTTTCAAGAAATTCCTTGTGCCAGTCAGTGCCGAACTGGTTCAAATCCTCCAGCCATTTATCTGTAAATCTGTGATCATAATTTTCCTTTTCCTCTTTTTCCGCTGCCAGTCTGATCTTGCGTTTTATTTCCTGATTTTGGACGATGACAAATGTCCACGGCTGCTTATTGGCTCCAGAAGGTGCCGACATGGCAGTTTCTACAATTGTTCTTATGATTTCGATAGAAACAGGTTTATCAGAAAAATCCCGCACACTTCTGCGGGATTTCATGAGTTCTAAATAATTCGACACACGCGTTTTAATTTCCACTTCTGCATAAATCCAGTGGTCTAAATTGTTAAATATGGGTTTCCCGGCGGTTTGGCTCATACAATTTCTCTCCCTGATTGACTTCCATTTATTTTTTGCAATTGCTCCAAAATATTCGTTATTTTGTTTACAGTAAAATTTTTACTATAATTGGTTTATAAAAATGAGGAAAGAAATGCACAGAAGCAAGATTTGTCTATTGATAGTCTCACTTTTTATCTTCTTTAATACTGTATCAGCTGATACGTTTGTGGTCAATACTTTTGAAGAAGAATTTATCAACTGGGCAACGGCCCATGTAGATACATTCGTCTTTCCATCGGATGATGTGGCAGTTTCCAGCATTACCATGGAAATTACCCTCGGCTGTCCAAGTTCTCCCGGCGATTGCGATCCTTGGGACAGATTGGGAAAGCTGGAAGTAATCCATGATACCGGTGAAGTGGATTCCACCGGTGCGCCCATTACGGAATATTTTGAATTGGGGAGGTTTATCACTCCCTACGACATTACCGGCGGGAATTATCCCGGCACCTGCGCGTGGTCATTGGATGTAACAGATTATCAGGCAATGCTGCAGGACAGTGTTGTCCTCAGTTTGTTTATCGAAAGCTGGATTGGCGGAGATCGAGGATGGCTTGTGACTATTGATTTTGTTTATACAACAGGCGTAACGGAATTGGTGCCTTATGATATTGTGAATCTGTACAAAACCGGATATTTGTTAATCGGGAATCCAAACTATCCTGTGGAAAATTTCCTATATCCCAAAAATGTTTACATTGAACCGGATGTAGATTCTGCTTATGTGAGAGTTGTGACCACAGGGCATGGCCAAGGCAACACGCTGAACGCAGCGGAATTTTCTCAACTGAACCATACCGTGGAAGCAGATGATTTTTCCTATACTTGGCTGTTGTGGCGGTACGACTGCGCCCAGAATGAATGCAGTCCTCAGGGCGGAACGTGGACGTACAACCGGGCGGGATGGTGCCCGGGAGATGCTGTCTATCCTGAAGATATTGACATCATGTCAGCTCTGACCACTGGTGACACAATGGAATTTGATTACAATCTCCAGGACTATGAAAACTGCTGCCGGCCTGACAACCCCGACTGCACGGGACAGTCTCCCTGCTGCGTATTCGGGGACTGCAATAACTACCAGCCCATTTATCACATGAGCGTTCAGCTGATTTTATTCAAGTCAGTCTGCGAGGGACCGTGGTCAGCCGGGGATGCAAACAATGACGGTTATTTGGATATACTCGATATTATCAGCGTTATCAGTATTATCACATCACCCCAGGATTTTTCGAAGTGTGAACATTTGATTTCGGACTATAATCAGGATGGCGAAGTATCAATTGTGGATGTCATCAACCTGGTTTCGGCAATTATTGCCAATGCCACAGGATAATATTTAATTTTTCCGTTTTAAATCAAGTCTCTTTTAGGATAATAGTGCAATCCCATATTAAATTTTGTCTTTTGAAATAGAATATGGTGGGGGTAGCTCAGCAGGTTAGAGCTCCAGGTTGTGGCCCTGGTGGTCGGGGGTTCAAGTCCCCTCCCTCACCCTTTTTTTATTGATGATTTGTGATTTTGGATTGGGGATTGAAAATTGGTAATTTAAGATTGATTAAAATCCCCCTCTAAATCTCCCCCAATAGGGGAGAAGATTTTAGGCAGAACATCTTAATTTTTATCACCGTGTCCCCCTGGTTTGCCCGTCATTTCTTAAATCGTTAATCGATATTTCCACAGGATCTCAGCCGATAGGCGAGTCACCGCAGGTTCTCCGAAGGAGGCCTGTGCTCTGTGGATTCGACCTGTGGACAATTTGATATTTACATTGGGCATTTAACTTTAAAATTCGACATTCGGTGTTCGAAATTCGATATTGAATGTTCGATATTGGATATTAATTATTTTTTGTTTTCTTTGTGTTTTCGTATCTTCGTGGCAAATCATAACCTCACTCTTGTAACCAATCACACATTTGATGTAGTTTCGCAATATGAAATTGCTCACCCGCTATATCCTGAAAGAACATTTTATTCCCTTTGCGTACGCGCTGTTAATCCTCATTTTTCTTTTATTTACCAATTTTTTCCTGAGAGCCATTGACCGTCTGTTAGGCAAGGGATTGCCCTTGTCTATTATGCTGGAATATCTTTTCCTGAACATGGGATGGGTACTGTCTCTTGCTATCCCAATGGCTGTTCTCATTGCCACACTCATGGCGTTTGGACGTCTCTCGGAGGATAATGAAGTCACCGCACTCCGTTCATCCGGAGTCAGCTTTCCCAAAATTTTACTACCTGCGCTCATTTTCAGTTTTGTCATCGCGGGTCCCCTTGTCTATTTCAACAATTTCATCCTGCCGGAAATGAACCATAAAACTCGAAAACTCTATCGGGACATTTACCGGAAGCGCCCGGACCTGAATATTGAACCGGGATACTTTATTGATGAACTCCCAAAATACAGTCTCATTGTAAAAGACAAAAAAGACGGAAAATATCAGGACGTCAGGATTTACAGCAAGGAACAGACAAAAACACAGACTTCAATCAACGCCAAAGAAGGGACTTTTTCAACTCTGAAGGATGCCATTCTATTAACGCTTTTTGATGGTGAAATCCATGAATTGGATACACAGAATCTTCAGAACTACCGGCGAATTATTTTTGAAAAACATCAGATTGTAATACCTGCTGAGGACCTCATGCTCAAAAGTAGTTCCAATCCATCAAGAGGTGACAGAGACATGACGGTTCCCATGATTAACGATAAAATAGAATCGTACCGCCAAAAACAGGGAGAAATTTTGAAAAGAATCAGAAAAAAAATAGAAAAGGAATTTGAACTGGATGAAGTCCCAAAAGACCATAAAAGCGCTAAAGAATTAATTGATCTGTACGGTGAAAAATTAATCCAGGATACAACACTCACATCAAAACAGGTGAAAAATAAAAAGCGCACCTTGAAAATACTTAGCCAGCGTTTATCCAGCGATTACCAACAGTTCGTGGGGTACGAGAAAAACATAAACCGTTTAAGAGTAGAAAAACATAAAAAATTCTCCATTCCCGTTGCCTGCATTGTTTTTATCCTTATTGGCGCACCGCTTGGGATTATGGCAAGAAAAGGAAGTTTGGTTACATCCATTTCATTCAGTTTCGGTTTCTTCCTGATTTATTGGATTTTCCTCATCGGCGGAGAAGAACTGGCTGACAGAAATCTATTGTCCCCTATTATCGCCATGTGGACACCTAATGTTCTTTTGGGTTCGGTGGGAATCATTCTGTCTGTCATAACAACTAAGGAGCAGAAAATTCTCTCCCTTCCGTTCCGGCGCAAGGATAAGGATGACACCGCAAAGCAATGAATCATTCACTTATAAATGCCAAAGTGCTGGGTATAAACCAGTCACCGGAAGAAATAATTACACTCATCCACCATTACAGCGAAGGGCAGATTGATGACGCTGAAATGACAAGCTGGCTGAAAGCAGTGTGCGAACACGGAATGTCCCATGAAGAAACTTTCGCTGTTGTTGAGGCAATGGTGTCTTCCGGTTCGAAAATGGGTTTATCCCATATCAACCGATTCAAGTGCGACAAGCACAGCACCGGCGGTGTGGGAGATAAAGTGTCTCTCATTTTGGGACCGCTCATGGCGGCGGCGGGACTCGTCATTCCCATGATTTCAGGGAGAAGTTTAGGGCACACCGGCGGTACACTGGATAAACTGGAATCAATCCCCGGTTATCGGACAGATTTGTCTATCAAAAAATTCCTAGAAGTTGTTGAAAAGGTTGGCATCAGCATGGTTGGGCAAACAGATGACATCTGTCCTGCTGACAAAAAAATGTATGCCCTGAGGGATAGAACAAATACTGTCAAATCTGTCCCGCTTATTTGCGGAAGCATTATGAGCAAAAAAATTGCCGAAGGAATTGAAGGTTTGGTACTGGATATTAAAGTTGGAAATGGTGCATTTATGCAGACAATAGAAGAAGCACGTGAGCTTGGTCAAAAAATGATTGAAATCGGAAAACACTTCGGTATTAAGACTGATGTCATTTTTACCAATATGAACCAGCCGTTAGGGCGCGAAGCAGGACTCTGGAATGAAGTAAAGGAAGCCGTTTACTGCCTTAAAGGAAATGGCCCTGATGATTTAATGGAAGTCGTCTATGAGTTGGGAAATCACCTTCTCATCCAGTCCGGGAAAACTGATTCAAAAGAGGATGGATTGGAGCTTCAGAAAAATCTCATACTAAACGGCAGCGCATTAAATAAACTTAAGGAAATGGTTGAACGGCACAGCGGCGATTCAACCGCTCTGGATGATATTGATTCACTGCATCAGCCAAAATTCAAAAAGGAAATATCCGCAACAGGAGACGGCTTCATCACACACATGGATACACTCTCATTAGGAAAACTGGTAAATTCACTGACCATATATAGTGATACTGAAAACAGAATAGTGGATAATTCGGGAGGAATACGTTTTATAAAAAAGTTAGGCGATCCGGTTCAAACCGGCGACACTATTGCCGTTTGCTTTGGCAATAATGAATCAAAAGTTGAATCAGTTTCCGGCACACTCATCCGGCATATTCAAATCAACGAGACAAACACCACGCCTCCTGAAATAATATTAGGTGAGTTGGATTAATAATTAGAACGATCACGCTGATTTCTTCTCAGCGTGGAGGATGTTTTATGGATTTTGCACATATTGACAGGGGGATATTTTTCAATGAATAATTCATCCTCAATTGGGCAAAGGGAAGTTGGTAAATCTTTGGACTGCTGACAAATTTTGAATTTTTTAACTCCGGATGGTACTTCAAAATCTTTATGGGGAAGCTGCAGAGTATCGTAGACTGCTTTCATAAATCGTGCCCATGCGGGAAGGGCGGCGCGGCTGCCGTCCTGTTTTTCCCCTAAACTCACTCTGGGATCATCAATTCCAAACCACACTCCCGCCACTAAGTGCGGTGTAAAGCCCACAAACCAGGCGTCATTCCATCCCTGGGTTGTTCCCGTTTTCCCGCCTGCCGGTTCATTAAATCTGTACTTCCACCGGACACTCCCGCCTGTTCCCCGATCCATAACCGTCTGAAGCAAATTTGTCATCATATAAGCCGTATCTTCACTGAGGACTTCCTCCTGATCCGGGTAGTATTCCTTGATGGTAGTGCCGAACCGGTCAACAATTTTGGTAATGGCAAGGGGCTTGCACCAGACCCCCCTGTTGGAAAACGTGGCGTATGCAGATGTTATTTCAAGGGGAATCACCTCAGATGTGCCAAGAGCAATAGCATCCACGGCTCTAATGGGAGTGGTAATATGCATCCTTTTTGCCATTCGAACCACGACCTCCGGCGGGACCAATTCCTGAACTAGTCGGACGGAAATTAAATTCAGCGATCTCCGAAGTCCATCACGGAGGGTTGTGAGTCCGCCGGTGGAATAATCATAATTTCTCGGCATCCATTTTGTCCACTCACCAACTGCATTTTGAACATTTATCGCAACCGGCTGATTAAGTAGCTGTTTCGTGACAGGATATCCGTTATCAATGGCTGTGGAATAAATAAACGGCTTGAATACCGATCCCGGCTGGCGTTTTGCCTGTGTGGCCCTGTTGAACTGGTCGTGGTAATCAGGACGCCCTCCCACCATCGCCTTGATGTGACCATTGGACGGGTCAATCGCTACAAGCGCTGACTGAACCAGAAGTACATCTCTCAAATCTTCATACAGCGGAAGCTCACCTTCAAGCATCATTTTTACGGAATCTTCAGGATAGATCGACAGGTAAACCAGCTCTTCAAATTCCTCACTGTCACTGTAAAACCGTTTGTTCAATTCTTTTTGATTATCTTTAATTGTCTTTAAAATTGCATCTTCAGCCGCCTTTTGCATTCTGCTGTCAAGTGTTGTATAAATCTCCAGTCCGTCACGATAAATATCAATTCCCAGTTCCTTGTCCTCCTGCTCAAGAATTCGTCTGATATGCTCTGAGAAATAAGGGGCAATTCCTCGCTGGTCTCTATTCTCTTTTACCTGCAGAGATAATGCGTGAGCTTCCTTCAAAGCGGATGCTGTGATTTTTCCATGGTCATTCATTAACCTTAAAACCACATTCCTTCTATGTGTAGCTTTGTCTGGGTAATTGATAGGACTGTAATGCGCAGGGGCAGGGAGAAGTCCTACCAGAAGTGCTGATTCATTAAGTGTCAATTGCCATGCATCTTTATCAAAATACCGCTTTGAAGCTGCCTGAACTCCGTACGTCCCGTGCCCGAAGTGAACCGAATTGAGATACATTTCCAGTATTTCATCTTTGGTATAGGTTTTTTCAATCTGGACAGCGGTGATGCCTTCCTTGATTTTTCGGGTGATGGTCTTTTTGAAACCGATAGTATCATACAGATTCCGGGCAAGCTGCTGGGTGATGGAACTGAATCCCTGGCGGTAACTCAATGTTGCCAGATTGATAATCACTGCTCTCGCAACATCCCGAAGGGAAATTCCCCAGTGTTTATTGAACCGATGATCCTCCGATGAAATGACAGCATCTACCATGTGGTGCGGGATTTTTTCAAGAGGTACGAACACGCGGCGCTGTGTGTAGAGTTCCTTCAAAAGTACATCATCAGCGGAATAAATACGAGTGACGAGATCGGGATCAAAATTTTCAAGTTGTTCCAATGATGGGAGATTCCGGGACAGAATTTTGATATAGATAATTCCCACAAATCCGCATATCATTAAAAGAACGAGTACACGGACAAATATCCGGGACAATCCGGAAGAGGTTTGCTTACCTGATGACATGTAAATTCAAAAGCGCTTGTATTTGGTTTTAATCATTTTAAAATCAATACTAAATTAGAAACAGTTTTCTTACGCTTCAATAATTCTATTCTAAAGTTTGTTCCAAATACTTTCGTGGGCGCAACCACCTCAAAATAGGGTTTTACTCCCCCTCTATCCCTTTCTTCCCCGTTAAGAGGGAGAAGAATTAACGAGCAATTATTAAATCCCGACTATTTCCTTATATTTCCTCTCCCTTGACGGGAGAGAACTAAGGTGAGGGTGGATGATTATTGGAACAAGGAGCAGGGGAAAAGTGAGCGATCAGAAAAATTAAACATCGAATATCGATTCACCCCTCAACATTTTATTACGAGGGATAAATGATTTTAGATTTAAGAAGTTGTAATGAAAAACTTAACCTTGAACTCGGGATAAAATTTCCTCTCTCTTAATTGGAGAGGATAAAGGTGAGGGTAAAAAAAATGAAATTAAAAAAATCTATTTGGGTGAAACCATATCTTCCGGTTTTACTTTTTCATCAAACTCTTCAGCAGACATATACCCCAATTCAACAATTGTATCTTTGAGTGTGGCATTTTCTGCGTGCGCTTTTTTAGCCACTTCCGCTGCTTTATCATAACCGATGTGAGGTGTGAGTGCTGTTACCAGCATGAGTGAATTTTCCAGGTTTTTATCAATCCCGGGAAGATTCGGTTCAATTCCCATCGCACAGTTTTTATTGAATGATTCACAAACATCTCCCAACAATCGAATTGACTGAAGCAGAGTAAACGCAATAACAGGACGGTACACGTTCAGTTCAAAATTACCGGATGAACAGGCGATTTTGAGTGCCGTGTCGTTCCCCATAACTTGCGCCGCTACCATGGTTACTGCTTCGCATTGGGTGGGATTTACTTTTCCCGGCATGATAGAAGATCCCGGCTCGTTTGAGGGAAGGATGATTTCTCCCAACCCACCTCGGGGGCCGCTCCCAAGCCAGCGGATATCATTGGCAATTTTATTCAAAGCCACAGCTAAAGTGGATAGAGCCCCGGACATTTCTACCGCTGCATCGTGACCGCCCATTGCTTCAAACTTGTTTTCTGCCGTACAAAATGGAAATCCTGTTTTTTCCGCAATTTTTTCTGCTGATTTTTCCGCAAATCCTGCGGGAGAGTTGAGTCCTGTGCCCACTGCAGTACCGCCCATGGCAAGCTCATACAAATGGGGAAGCCCCGACTCCAAAGCTTTGATGGCGTGGTCCAGTTGGGAAGCGTATCCGGAAAATTCCTGCCCTAATGTGAGTGGAGTAGCATCCATTAAATGCGTTCTACCGAGTTTTAGGATGGAATCAAATTCTTTCGCTTTTTTAGATAATACATCCCTCAAAGCAGATAATTTCAGTAAAAGTTGCTCATTGATTTCTGTCGCTGATGCAACATTGACTGCTGTGGGGAATGTATCATTGGTGGATTGGGACTTGTTCACATGGTCGTTGGGATGGATGGGATCTTTACTCCCCAGTTCACCGCCTGCAAGCTCAATGGCGCGGTTGGCGATGACTTCATTCACATTCATGTTTGTCTGCGTGCCACTGCCTGTCTGCCAGACCACCAGCGGAAAGTGGCCGTCCAGTTTACCATCAATAACTTCCTGCGCTGCCTTGACGATCAAATCTGCAAGTTTGCTGTCAAGGACACCGAATCCGGCGTTCACCTCCGCGGCTGTCTGTTTGATAATACCGTATGCCTTAATGAATTCCCTCGGGAAGTGTTCATCACCAATTTTGAAGTTCTCCAGCGAACGCTGTGTCTGGGCGCCCCAGTATTTTTCTGAAGGGATTTTCATTTCACCCATAGAATCTTTTTCTTTACGGAATGACATAACTTAACCTTTGAATTTAGGATATAAAGTTATGATGATTTAAAGAAAATGGAAAGTAAAGTTGATTACCTCAGTAGAGCCCGATCGCGGATAGAATCAAGTCCGTTGCAAATGGTGTGGTCTCGTAGATCAAGTTACAGTGATCATAACTTAGCGCCACTTGGCGGAAGGTGACTCCTTTTAGTCAAAATCAGGCACCTCGTAGCGGAATTCTCTTTGTCGTAATTCTCCCATATCTACCTTCAACATAAGCAGAAAGGCGATGGCAGAACCGATAGGAACGACAATGAACATCGCCTGCCATGAGGTCCAATCAACAATCTGACCAACGACAGGAGGAGCGACAGAAGCTGACAGTTGGCTGAAAAAGTAGTAGAGTCCTGTAAATTTTCCAAGATCCCGTTGATCAATGGCATCGAAAATAAGTGGGAGTGAATTGATATTGATAAGTGCCCAGCAGATTCCGGCGAATGCCATAATGATTTTCAGCGTTGTGATATTCGTGGAAAAGGACATTAGAGTGAAAAGTACAGTCAGCGCCGCAAGACCCGTGAGGATCGTCTTTTTCCTCCCGATCTTCCATGCAATCCATCCCGCCGGATAGGAAAAGGCAATGAAAGTTATCAGAAAAAAGTTGATGACGCCAGCAGTGACCTTAGGCGGTACACCCAATTGGTGCTTCCCGTAGAGAGATATGAATGTCTCTACAGTATTAAAAGCGAAAAACCAGGCAAAGAGCGCGAAAAAGACATAGACGAGGGAACCGTGATGCCCTGTGAAAAGCTGTTTCAGTGTTCTAAGGGGAAGGACAAGTGATTCTGAAAGTCTTCGCTTCTCCTGCACCGTCCTTTCGGGACTGATTCGCGTACGCGGCTCATTGATTGATCCATACAGAATTCCCACGCTCAGTATCAGCACACCCGCCATAGCAATGAAGGGAGTCGTGTTATCTGAAGCAGGCAGAAGGGCGATCATCCCATAGGCAATAATACTTCCAATGCCTCCCATCATGTTTATGATGCCGTTTGCTCGGGTCCGGTGTTCTGGTGGTGTGATGTCAGGCATCAGAGCAATTACGGGAGTTCTGAAGGATGCCATTGCCACATTCATGATTATGATCACGCCCATCAGAGACACCAGCGTGGGTAGGAAAGGAATGAGCCCAAAGAGCAGTGCCGCCGCGGGGCCACCCACTACTACGAACGGCATCCTTCGCCCAATCTTCGTCCACATACCATCGCTGATGACGCCTATCCACGGCTGCAGAAGAATAGCAAGTATGTTATCCACTGCCATGATTAGTCCGATCACCGCAGCGCTTGCAATGAAGCCGTTAAGAATGGGAGGAACAAGCTGATTGTAAACGGACCATATCCCCGATACCCCAAAGAAGCCCAACCCAAGGAGAGCAATTCTGAGATATGAAAATTTTAGCATGGAGTAAGGTCCGTCATTTGGGGAGTGGGCGTGGGGGCTCGACTATGCAGAAGGTTTCTTCACTCCACAGGAGATAGGATACCATCGACTCAGGAAACGCAGGCATTATGATTTTAGGATATAAAGTTATGATGATTTAAAGAAGATGGAAAGTAAAGATGATTATCTCAACAAAACCATCTTTTGAGTACTTTGAAAACTACCTGCAGATATGCAGTAAATATAAACACCGCTACTAACCGAATTGCCTAAGTTATCTTTCCCTTCCCAAACAGTTTGTTGAAAGCCGGCTGGTTTAATCTCCTTCAGAAGTGTAACGACTTCTCTACCAAGTATATCGTAAATGATTAACTGAACTTTTGAATCTGTAGGAATGTCGTAACGGAGAGTGGTGGTAGGATTGAATGGATTGGGATAGTTTGGGTGTAAAGAAAAGGAATTGGGAATTTCACTTACAGTTTTCTTAGACAACCTTATTCTTTCAATGGGTGTTTGGAATGTAATTTTTGAAGTAGAATTTAAAACATAAGTTTGAAATGTTGACTGATCTACTCCAGAAGTTCTACCTAAATCATCGAGGATTTCAATTAGCCATTGTACATCTTCATTACTTAAATCATCATCCCAGCTAACTGTAAGCGGCCATGCATCATTTATTATTGTTAATATATCATTTCCATTGGTTAATTTTTTATCCTGCGTAAATCTAACATCAAATAACCCACCAACAAAATCAGGTATAGGTGGGAGCGTATAGTGTACTATTTCGTCTTCATCTAAATTTATTCCAAAATAAAGATTACATTGTTTATCAAGAGCATTTTTGAATTTCAAACAATGCGCATTTTCAGTTCTATCAACAAAGATATCCTCCTGTTGAATGGAAACGTCACTTTTAATACTAACCTGACCTGGAGAATTTGATCTAATCCAATAACCTCTGCCGGGTTCAATAATTTCTGTTGGTAAATAAACACCATTGTAAGTGTATAAGGTGTTATCAATTACTATATCATATGGATCAATTATCTGATATTCATTTACTGGTTCAGATATACCAGAAATTAAATTCCAACAGTGTCTTACCATAGACATGGTTTACAGTTTTGGGAGTTAAAG
>CEQE01101144.1_pt1 | contig 16712 bp, 12 predicted proteins | sample 356201 | NCBI WGS metagenome assembly CEQE01 (sample SAMEA2619970, study PRJEB7988) | marine metagenome | biome: marine biome (ENVO:00000447); feature: mesopelagic zone (ENVO:00000213) & marine oxygen minimum zone (ENVO:01000065); material: "saline water (ENVO:00002010), including plankton...
TCAGATTACTTGACGAAATTCATCGAGAATGCGGAAGGAGTAATGCATGGCTTTAAAAGTAATGTTCATATACCCAAATCATAAAGGGATGAATATGCTTCCTCCTGGCATCGCTCTTTTATCAGCGTGTCTAAAATCGGAGGGTTTTGAAGTCGAACTTTTTGACACAACATATTACGATACGATTGATGGTTCCACTGTTGACTCAGACAAATCAAAATCTGATCGGCTAATGGCTCGATCCTATACAATGCCTTCGCCTGTAGCTCAACTTACCATGACACTCAAGCATTCAGATGTGTATGAAGACTTCCTACAGGCGGTAACAGCATTTGGGCCTGATCTCTTAGCTTTATCTGCGACCGAAGACATGTTTTTGCTAGGCACGCGCCTATTAAAGAAAGTTCGACACTTGAAGATTCTAACAATCGCAGGTGGAGTATTTCCAACATTTGCTCCAGAAGTAGCATTGAGTTATCCCGAAATTAATATCGTGTGTAAAGGAGAAGGAGAAGATGCTCTAGTAGAGTTGTGTCGGCGACTCGACAAAGGGAAAGAATATGATGACATAAACAATCTCTGGATTCGGAAAAAGGATGGCAGCATTCGAAAAAATCTCACGAGAATGACTGACATGGACAAGAACCCCCTCATTGATATGAGCATTTTTGAGGAAGCTCGCTTCTATCGGCCTATGGGAGGACAAGTCTACAGGATGTTTCCAGTAGAAACACATCGCGGATGTCCTTATCCTTGTACCTTTTGTAATTCTCCAACTCAAATGGAACTATATCGAGCTGAAGAGGGAAAGTCTTATTTGCGTCGAAAGAGTTTTGATAATATGAAGAGAGAGTTACTCTTTTATAAGAATGAGATGAAAGCAGAGTATTTGTATTTTTGGGCGGATACGTTTTTTTCGTGGAAACAGGGGGAATTTGAAGAATTTGCAGAATTATACAAAGAAATTGGGCTTCCTTTCTGGTGCCAGACGAGGGTAGAAACGGTAAATAAACGCCGGCTACAAGTATTACGCGATATGGGGTGCGCCAGAATCTCATTTGGACTTGAACATGGGAATGATGAATTTAGAAGAAAATATATAAGACGGCATATGACAAACGATATTGTCATTAGATCATTTGGAATTACCAAAGAAGTAGGAATTCCTTTTAGTGTAAACAATATTGTTGGGTTTCCTCATGAGACTTACGAATTGGCATTTGACACAGTCCGGCTTAATCGTCAGTTTGATGCCGATGATAGAAATGCTTACCCTTTTACTCCATTTACCGGAACGCCAATGAGAGAAGATTGTGAAAAGCTGGGTTTTCTAAAAAAAGGAGATATAGTCAATTCTCTGGTAGCCGGAAGTTCAATTTTAGACATGCCTCAGTTTTCTGCAAAACAAATTCAAGGCCTTATTAAGACATTCAATATGTATGTAAAGTTTCCAGAATCTCGATGGCCTGAGATTAAGAGAGCAGAGGAAGCTTCTCCCGAAGGAAAAAAAATATATTCAGAACTTAAGAAAGAATTCGTAGAAACGTTTTGGAAGGCAGACAATACTAGTTTTGAAAATTCGAGTGTAAATCACCCAATGAACTCCATATAGTAATTATGAGCTTTCTTCCTGATATACATACTAAGGTGGAAAAAGAATGAATGACTATATGTCCAGAAAATGGCACACTGGACACACACAAATAAATATGTGGTGAGATATTACTATCTCAGAAAACTCATGTCTCATAGGCCAGAATAGGAGAGAGCCAGCGTTCCAGCTCTTGCATACTCATTCCCTTTCTTTTTGCCAAGTCTTCGACTTGGTCTCGACCAATTTTTCCCGTACCAAAATAGCGAGATCCAGGATGGGAGAAGTAAAATCCACTGATGGACGCCGCAGGGAGCATGGCGAAATTCTCGGTCAGGCGGATCCCGGTATGTTTCTCAACACCCAATAGTTCCCAGAGGGATGCCTTTTCGCTGTGATCTGGACAGGCAGGATAGCCAGGGGCTGGTCGAATTCCCTGATACTCCTCTCCAATCAACTTTTCATTTGACAGATTCTCATCGTAAGCATATCCCCAAAATTCTTTTCTGACGCGTTCGTGCATGTGTTCAGCAAAAGCCTCGGCCAAACGATCCGCAATGGCTTTGATCAGAATGACACTGTAGTCATCATATGTTTTCGCAAACTGCGTGACGATAGAATCGATTCCAATGCCGGTAGTGGCAGCAAACACACCAATATAATCTTCTATCCCACTACCTTTCGGCGCAATGAGGTCTGCTAAGCACTGGTTTGGACTATTTTTAAGCCGCGTCATCTGTTGGCGGATGTGATGCAGTGTCACTAAAACAGTCGAACGGTTCTCTTCGGCATAAACCTCAATATCATCGTTCCCAACCATGTTTGCTGGGAAGAATCCAAGAACAGCACGGGCAATGAGCCATTTTTCGTCAACGATTTTATCCAGCATAGCTTGTGCGTCTTCATAGAGTTTCCTAGCCTCTTTTCCTACAATGGGATCCTTAAGGATTGCGGGAAACCGCCCAGAAAGTTCCCATGTCTGGAAGAATGGAGTCCAGTCAATTCTCCCACGTAAATCCTTTAGAGGGTAATTTTCAAATGATTTTATGCCAAGGATATTTGGTTTGGGAGGCTGATAGATCTTCCAATCTGTTTTCATTCCATTGCCACGTGCTGACTTTATGGAGACAACCCTACCCTTTTGTTTACGGTTTGCATGCTGTTCTCGTCTAACCTCATATTCTTCTTTCAGATTTTCCACAAAGGAGTGCTGTGCATTCTGAGATAATAATTGGTGTGCCACACCCGCCGCGCGAGAGGCATCTTTCACGTATACGGCTGGACCACGATATTGGGGATCAATTTTTACCGCCGTATGTGCGATGGACGTTGTTGCTCCACCAATAAGCAATGGGATTTTAAATCCAATCCGATCCATTTCGCTTGCAACGTTGATCATTTCATCTAATGACGGTGTAATGAGTCCGGATAGTCCAATAATGTCAACATGCTCCTTCAAGGCAGCGTCGAGAATACGATCGCATGGAACCATTACACCAAGGTCAATCACCTCATAGTTGTTGCATTGTAAAACAACGCCAACAATATTCTTTCCAATATCGTGTACGTCCCCTTTAACTGTCGCGAGAAGCACCTTCCCTTTTGATCGATTTTCTCCTGTTTTCTCGGCCTTAACAAAAGGATCAAGATAGTTCACTGCCCTTTTCATGACTCGCGCGGATTTAACTACCTGAGGAAGAAACATCTTTCCGGATCCAAAAAGATCTCCGACAACGTTCATCCCGTTCATAAGTGGCCCTTCAATGACCTCAATAGGACGATCTGCCTGTTGACGTGCCTGTTCCGTATCTTCTTCAATATAATCCGTAATGCCCTTAACCAAAGCATGTTCAAGCCGTTTCTCAGTCGACCACTGACGCCATAATGGGTCTTCTTGTTCCTGCTCTGAATTCCCAGAGTCTTTATATCGGTCCGCAATCTCCAGAAGGCGTTCGGTGGCATCAGAACGACGGTTCAATACAACATCCTCAACACGCTCACGTAATTCTTCTTCAATATCTTCATAAACTGTGAGTTGTCCTGAGTTTACAATGCCCATGGTCATACCAGCATCAATCGCATGATACAAAAATACGGAATGCATGGCCTCCCGCAGGGGATTGTTCCCGCGAAATGAAAATGATAGGTTTGACACTCCACCGCTAACCAGCACATAAGGTAAGGTGGCCTTGATTTCCCGTGTAGCTTCGATAAAGTCCACACCATAGTTATTGTGTTCATCAATTCCGGTCGCAACAGCAAAGATATTCGGATCAAAAATAATATCCTCCGCAGGAAATCCAACCTGCTCCGTCAGAATCTTATAGGCTCGAAAACAGATTTGAATTTTGTGTTCTTTCGTTGCAGCTTGCCCATGTTCATCAAAGGCCATGACAATGGCTGCAGCCCCATAATGGCGAATCTTTTTTGCTCGCTCAATGAATAATTTCTCCCCATCTTTGAGGCTGATGGAGTTAACTACTGATTTTCCTTGAACACATTTCAAACCCTCCTCAATAACTTCCCATTTTGAAGAGTCGATCATGATCGGGACACGTGCAATATCTGGCTCTGATGCGAGCAAGCGAAGAAATGTCCCCATGACCTGTTTTGAATCCAGCATACCCTCGTCCATGTTGACATCGGTAAGCTGTGCGCCGTTTTCAACTTGGTCACGTGCAACATCTAAGGCAACTTCATACTGATCGGCTTTGATCAATTTACGAAAATGGGCAGAGCCTGTAACGTTCGTCCGTTCTCCAACATTCACAAACAATGAGTCTGAGGTAATAGTCAAAGGTTCTAAACCACTTAATCGACAAGCATTTGGTAGTTTTGGAATGACGCGTGGTGATACTCCTGTGACAGCTGCGGCAATAGCTGAAATATATTCTGGTCGTGTACCACAACAGCCACCAACAATATTTACCAGACCTGCTTGAGCAAATTCTTTTATGAGGGCCGCCATCTCATCTGGAGTTTGATCGTATTCACCAAATTCATTGGGAAGGCCTGCATTTGGATGGGCACTTGCATGAGTGTCGGCGATATGAGCAAGTTCTTGCATATATGGCCGGAGTTGTGCTGCTCCCATTGCACAATTCAGACCAATCGAAATTGGATTGACGTGACGCACTGAATTCCAGAACGCTTCGGTAGTTTGGCCGGAGAGAGTACGCCCTGAGGCATCAGTAATAGTTCCAGAAATCATGATGGGTAACGGATTAGTTTTCCCATCATTAAATTGAACCATAGCATAGAGAGCCGCCTTGGCATTCAAAGTGTCAAAAATTGTTTCGACGAGAATAAGATCAGCTCCTCCTGCAACGAGTGCGCAAATAGCTTCAGCATATGTGACAACAAGTTCATCAAAAAAGACGTTTCGAAAACCTGGATTATTTACATCAGGCGACATCGTCGCAGTCCGATTGGTAGGCCCAAGCACACCGGCAACAAAACGCATCTTCCCAGTGTGTCTAGCCACCTCATCGGCTACGTTCCGCGCCAACGTTGCCGCTTCAAAATTCAACTCGTACACAAGATGTTCCATTTGATAATCGGCCATCGAAATAGAATTTGAGTTGAAGGTATTTGTCTCGATGATATCGGCTCCCGCCTCATAATAAGCACGGTGAATTTCCGCAATGATCTTTGGCTGAGTAAGAACCAAAAGATCATTGTTTCCTTTAAGATCGCAGGGATGGTTTGTAAATCGCTGACCACGAAAGTCCTGTTCCTCAAGCAAATGACCTTGAATCATCGTTCCCATGGCACCATCCAGAATAACGATGCGATGCTCAAGGAGCTGTATGAGTTGTTCAATGCGATTATTCATATTGCTACCAACTACTTCCTATGTACCTGTAATCAATTAGCCTATTCTTCATCAAGGTATTGTTGTACAACGTTGATTGCCATCACCAATACCCTCTTGGCTAGAGATAACTAACACCAAGTCAAGCCCGACAAGAGCAATAACAGGACTCTTATCTTTGCGCGATACGATATGAATAAACTTAGTTTTCACGCTAAGATAAGTACGTTTCACCAGGTTATGTCATAGCGGCATTACTACTCCTGCGCATCAGAGTTCCTGTGTAATATCATGGGTGCTCTACAACTCGTCTGTCTTTCCCATCAAACGGTGGGGTAAAGATTGCATAAGCTTTAGTCGGGTTTTGGCCAATGTTTTTAGCCCAATGCCAGAGACCTTGTGGAATCTTAATAAGATCGCCTGGCCCCATCAACACCGTGTGATCCTTAAAATTGACAACACTGTTTCCCGCGAGGATAAAGACCGTTAAGTCGTGGCGATCGTGAATATGAGGTACCTCAGCTCCCTTGAGACGCACCAAATGAAAGCTGGCTTCAGCCGTTGCTCCAAGGTTTTTCACTACAACATCCATGGTGAGTTCATCCTGACTCCATTGCACATTCGGGCCAGTTTTATTACCCTCTGCCACACTCATATGAGGCAGGAGAAAAATAAAGGCAATTGCCTGAAGCAGTAAAAATCTTGTTTTCATAAATAGTTTCAACGCAAAAACAAATAATAACTGTCGGTTAATTCTCCTTATCACACGCTCTGGGTGTTCAAATCAACTTATCCAGATATAACACAAACCGTGCTGAAGTTGCAGGATAACAAATACTGTTTCCAATGAACCGTGTCCAATTTTTGAAATGTTTTGGGCCTGGACTCCTGTTTGCAGGATCCTCGATCGGAGTCTCTCATTTGGTCCAATCAACCAGAGCTGGTGCGATGGCAGGCTTGGCCCTCTCTGGAATTATTTTGTGCGCTATCATTCTCAAGTACCCTTTTTTCGAATTTGCGCCTCGCTATACCGCTGCAACCGGTCTCAGTCTCATCGAAGGCTATCGAAGGATCGGGCGCTGGGCTCTCTGGATCTACGTCGTGTTCACCACATTTTCATCTGTCATCATCCAAACGGCGGTGATTTTATTTACCAGTTATCTCGTGCAATTTATCTTTGGATTGAGCCTTTCCCTGTCAATGATTGGGGGAGTGCTATGCTTCGCGTGTGGCCTACTTCTCTGGATCGGTCGTTTTTATATTCTGGATACGAGCATCAAGATCATCCTGTTGCTACTTGCCTGTTCCACCCTGACTGCCACAGTAGCGATAGTGCCACAAGTCGACTTCTCTACCACTGGGCTCTGGGTATTCAACGGTTCCGAATTGATCGTTCCCCTCGGGTTTCTTCTCGCACTGCTCGGGTGGATGCCGACAGCAATTGACCTGTCGGTATGGAGTTCCCTGTGGACACTAGCAAAAAACAGAGCATCAGGAGTCACAACTGATGTGGCCACGGCACGACTTGATTTCCAGATTGGCTATTTTGGAACAGCTATTGTTGCATTCGCGTTTGTCATCATCGGGGCAGGTGTTATGCATAGTACTGGTGAGACCTTAAGCACACACGGAACCGTGTTTTCAACTCAACTAATCAGCCTGTACACCATCGCACTTGGCGAGTGGATTCGCCCTATTGTGATCGTCGCCATACTTACAACCATGCTCTCAACGTCATTGACCATTGTGGATGGATTTCCGCGGGCACTCGCCCATGCTATTAGAAGCCTCAAATTCCCAGCCTTGCAAGATCAACTACACGGCCAGATTGGACCATCGTACTGGATTATTCTGGGAACCCTTGCAGTACTCACTGTCGTGGCCCTTGAACTGTTCATTGGTAACATGACCACAATGATTGACTTTGCTACCATTATGTCTTTTCTGACAGCACCCGTACTAGGCTATCTAAACTTACGAGCAGTGTGTTCGGACGATGTTCCATCGGAACACCGACCTGGCCGTGCTATGAGAATATTATCGTATTTAGGTTTGCTATTCATGAGTACACTCGCATTGACCTATATCGTATTTCTAGTGTTGTAATGGAATGGAATGGTTCATCCTCAATCATTTCACTTGCTATTTCTAAAACTAAAAACAAGCTCTGAGGCAATACATCCCAAAGAAACAGGCAAGGGTACCAAAGCACTCCACAACCCATACCATCCACCCTATTCAATGGAGAGAGAAGATCGGCTGATCTGCTCATACAAACGCTGTGACTTCAAATTAGAATAAGGAAATGTCATATAGCCTTGCCTTTGCAGGCGTAATATTGCAGGATATAAGACCGATTTATGCCGTTTTCAGATGGGAAATGTATATTCTTTTATGTCAGAGGTAAGGAGGAAGAAGTGTAATGCGTGGTAGCAAAATACAGTGGAAAGTTGGAATACTGGGAATGCTCTCAGTCATGATGATTGCGGGAGGTGTACAGGCTGAGATTGTGGCAAAGGTTAATGGAATAGAGATTTCATCGGATCGTATTGACAAATGGATACAGACATTGCCGCCTCAAGAACGGCAACGCGCAAAGACATCACAGGGAATGCAAATTGTTTTGCAACAAGTAATCGCCGAAGAAGTTATGTATCACGAGGCACAACGAAACCATATTAACCGCTTAACCTCAGTGCTCGATAAGATTGAACAGACTCGGAGACAGGTGATGGTAGGTGAGATGGCGAAACAAATGCTTCACGAGCAAGGAGGGATTGAAGCCGTCCGTACTCATTATAATGCACATAAACAAGACTACACGAGAGTTCAAGCAAGTCATATCCTAACTGAAACTATGCAAGCATTTGAAGAAGCAAAAGCAATGCTAGATCAAGGAATGGACTTTGCAGCACTTGCAAAAAAAGTGTCCAAAGACCCATCAGCAGCCTCAACTGGTGGCGACCTAGGGTTATTTACTCGCCAAATGATGGTGCAGGAGTTTTCAGACGCGGCGTTTTCTATGAAGGTTAACGAAGTGAAGGGGCCAGTGAAAACACAGTATGGATATCACTTGATTAAATTAGTTGATATACAATTGCCCGGAGATTTTGATTCTCTAGAGGAAAAAGAAAGACAAGTAATTCGACGAGAATTATTTCAAAAACAACTCGATACACTTCATGCTAACGCTGACATTCAGATTTTTAACGACGCAGTGAGTGAGTATATGAGCGGGCCAAAACCGTTTGGAGCCAATGAAATGGATTTCGAAGATACAAGCCACAACGAGTAGTTTTCGTACCGTGATGCCCTATGCGGGATGCAAAGTCATGTGTCACATGGTTTTTTGCTATCAGTGAGGATACACTGTTTGATTTTCATTTGGGTTACCGTGTGTATAGATGTTTGATATTCGTGTGATCAGAGAATCGGGAGATGAGATTCAATCCCGGCTTGGCGATCGAGGGAAAGAAATTGACTGGAAGCTTCTCTTGCAACTGGACACTGAACGACGAGACTTTGTCACACGAGTTGAAAAGAAGCGACATCGCCGAAAAATCGTTCTCAGTGAAATTGGAAAGCTAAAACATCAAGGAAAGCCTGACAACACAGAACTGCTTCAAGAAGTCGAAAAACTTGCTAATGAAATTAAAGCAGACGAGGCATTGATTAAACCAACCGAGGATCGCCTAAACGACCTCTTGCTCCGAATCCCCAACATTCCCCACACAACAGTCCCATCCGGAAAAGATGAATCGTATAATGAAGAGTGTAGAAGATGGGGCACACCACCTCACCTTGCATTTTCTCCACTACCTCATGTTGAACTTGGTGAATCTCTTGATATTTTGGACTTCAAGCGTGCTGCACGGATGTCTGGAAGCAGATTTACTATTTATAAGGGAGCAGGTGCACGACTAGAACGGGCATTAATAAACTATATGCTTGACCTGCATACTCAGAATCATGGCTATCTCGAAATAATTCCCCCCTATCTGGTGAACCGGGCGGGCATGACAGGAACAGGACAACTGCCAAAGTTTGAATCAGACCTGTTTTATATCGAAAGAGATGATTTTTTTCTCATCCCAACCGCAGAAGTGTCAGTAACCAATATTCATCGTGAGGAAATTCTTGATTCTTCTGATCTTCCTCTACGATATGTTGCGGGAACCCCATGTTTCCGACGTGAAGCAGGATCATATGGAAAAGACACACGTGGATTGATTAGGCAACACCAATTCAATAAAGTTGAACTAGTGAGTTTCACCAACCCTGAGAAATCATATGATGAACTAGATCGTCTTCTCGTCAACGTAGAGACGGTACTGCAGCACTTAGGTCTTCATTACCGTGTAGTCACTCTATGTTCTGGAGACATGGGATTTTCAGCTGCAAAAACATATGACGTAGAAGTCTGGATGCCGGTTCAAGGAGTGTTTCGAGAAATTTCATCCTGTTCAAACTTTGAAACGTTTCAGGCGAGACGTGCTCAAATTAAATTCCGAGGATCTGATGGAAAAACAGACTTTGTCCATACACTTAACGGATCAGGTGTGGCCATTGGTCGTACTGTTGTGGCAATTCTCGAAACATTTCAGCAGGAAGATGGATCAGTCCTTATTCCAAAAGCCCTTCAGCCCTATATGGGAGGCATGGATAAAATTGAAAAACGTTAAGGGAGAGGTGCGAGAGCGGACGAATCGGGCGGTCTTGAAAACCGCAGTCCTTCACGGGACCGTGGGTTCGAATCCCACCCTCTCCGCCACTTAAACAGGCAGAGAACTACCCCAAAGTACGGCAGAAAGTAACAAATCCATTTCAATGTGTTCAAACGGAGAGGTGGCCGAGTGGTCGAAGGCAACGGTTTGCTAAACCGTCGTAGGTTAACGCCTACCGAGGGTTCGAATCCCTCCCTCTCCGCCACCTATTCCACTGCAAGGATATTTACTATTAAAAAGTATCTCCATCTAGTACCCTTCTTGACACGATAGCTTCTCCCTCTAAGTGTTTTTTCATCAACTCTATCTACAATATGCTGAACAAATTGAATTCAATTTGTTCAGCATTCTTTTCTCCTCCTCCAGTCAAGTGGGAGGCACTAGAAAATCAGGATGCGCGCGCGAATTTCTCACCCATCACTGTTCCACTTACGCTGAAAAACGCTCCAATCTTTCTGTTGACTCTGAGTACTTACTGTGGCAGGTTCCAATACTGTCCGTCGTAGATAGACCATTTGAACTCGCTTCTAATACTCTACAAGAGCTCGTAGAAGATTACAGCACTGTTTACTAGCTTTCATCGCCATTACCTCTATCCCCATATCAGATAAAGAAACAAACACGCTTCCACTAATATTTCCTTTTAAACTGAGTTGCGAAATAATAAAATCGACTGAGGCCTGAAAGTGGAACCATGATGCCGAAAAATCACTGAAGAGGGTAAATTTTCTAGTCGACCAATCACAACGGCTCCCCCAAGCACTTCAGGTCACTAAGCAAACTGAGACTGCCATGCTAAAGCATCTCAAGTATTTTTGCAAAAATAGAAAATACAAAGATAATAATAGCTCCAAGCACAATGGCAAACCGAAGACCATCCCACACATCATGTTTGAATGCACTATCGGGAGTGCCCCGGCGATTGGTAATATCCTCATACATTTTCTCCTGATGAACTAGCAATAATGAAGCCAGAAGATCTTAAGAGCCCATATACCAGATAAAATTAGCGAAACGCCATATAGCTTGAACCTATTGATGGTCAATAGAAAATCTACAGAGAGCAGATTGAGTAAATATGGGCCCCTCTCATTGGAGCCGTATCTCAATTGACACAACTGTACCAATCAAGATACGACAAAAGCATTCAGTGAACAGGATCCTGGAAAAACAAAAGATCTCACAAGGACAAATTAGTACTGTGATCGCGTTTTCTCCCCATTAAATCCCACCGCGAAATACACAAATATTGAATCATCATCGACAGAAGAGTATAATTTTCTATAATTTTTCAACGGTGCTGGAGAACTCCGTATGCCTTGGATCACGCTGTCTCTTCTAGCCATTGTCGTTATGGCCAGCTTCAGCTGTGAGTCCAAGGAGACCTATTGGGGGTGCAATGATGGGCTATGACGACTGTATCATTAGATCAATCAATGGCGTACAGAGCGATCTCGAAGCTCAGGAAATCAAACGCTCTTGCCTCAATAAATTTCCGCCCGTCGAAGAACAAAAGAATACAGTTGAAAAAAAAGAAAACAGCTGACAAAATCATCTAAATATGCTGTGCATACATTCCTCAATACAAAAAAAAGCTGCAGAAAATGGCCAAACGTGGGCTCAGTACAACCTTGGAGTGATGCTCGATAGCGGAGAAGGAGTACTGAAAAATAAAAAGGAAGCAGTGTTCTGATGGAAAAAATCAGCACAAACTGGCAATCCAAACGCCCAACTTAATCTTGACATGTTGCACGACAGAAAAACGGCGCCTTAGCTAACCCGCAATTATAAAAGTGCAAAAGCAAACACAAAAATCCTTCATTGGAATGTCGTCCGCTCTTCTTCTGTATCAGGCATAACACATCATTCTTTTCCCCTCCACCCCAACATGCGCCAAGCATTGAACCGTATTCCGATAAAACAGCCGCTTATACTTATGGCGATGGGAGTAAATCTTAGGGGCCCAATGCAAAACATATTTGACAAACGCGTTCACCCCTCGATAAACGATTGGATTACAGTCTGGGTTATAGCAGCGCTGTGTTCAAGTTACTCTCTAGTCTACCCTGCCAAGATTATGCTTTACCCCTCACCATCTCTCTTTCCCATGACACACCCTATTCTTTTTAAAGAATTCCCTCTGTTTAGAGAATACTCAACTGAAAAGCTTCAAAAAATCACCTTATCTTACTAGATAGAGACTTCTTATAATGCCATGAAACTCCGTGCTTCTGTACATACAGTTGGATGTCGACTTAATCAATCTGAAACTGCTATTTTTTCCCATCAGCTTCAATCATCTGGTTTTCAGCTTGTGCCATTTGGAGAAGAAACTGACCTTTTCATTTTGAATACCTGCTCTGTAACACATGGGGCGGAAACCGATTGCCGTCGTGCAATACGGCAAACCCTCAACCGCTCTCCCAAGGCATTTATTGCCGTGACAGGATGCTATGCTCAAACTGGAACTAGCACACTAGGATTAATGCCTGGAGTAGATTTAATTGTTGGAAGCCAGCACAAAATGGATCTTTTGGACTTCATCCCTTCTCTTGAGAAGAACAATACTCCTGAAATCGTCCGAGGAATCCCCACTCGCGACGACTTTGTCATCAATGGAGTTGGATCCTTTAAATCAACTCGCGCAACACTAAAAATACAGGATGGCTGTGACTTCATGTGCTCATTTTGTAACATTCCTTTTTCCCGGGGGCGAGAACGAAGTCGCACAATGAGCGACCTATTACGAGAGGGCCAAGCGCTTGTTTCCTGTGGGCACAAAGAGATTGTCATTTCTGGGGTTAATATTGGGAAATATGAGTCGAATGGATATTCACTTCTCGATGTCATTCGACGCTTGGAGGAGCTCCATGGGATTGTACGTATCAGGATTTCATCTATTGAACTCACTACCATTCCAGATGACTTATTAGATCACATGGCTCACTCATCTATTCTTTGTCACTACCTTCATGTACCTCTCCAAAGCGGAGATGATAGTGTTTTACGCCGCATGCTTCGGCGCTATTCGGTTTGTGAATATCGAGAACGCATCGAGAAAGCTGCACGCATGATTCCTGGCGCATGCTTCGGGACTGATGTGATGGTAGGGTTCCCAGGAGAAGGCGAACAAGAATTCAATCATACCGTCGATACAATCAATGCACTGCCTTTCTCCTACTTACACGTATTTAGCTATTCTAAACGGCCAGGGACAGTGGCGGACAAACTTGCGCCAACTGCTCATCCACTGATTATTCAAGAACGAAGTAAGCAATTAAGAGCTCTTTCCCAAGCTAAACGAATTGCTGCCTACAAGCGTTATATAGGAGAATGCGTATCTGTCCTTTTTGAGGAACAAGATATTGATGGCTATTGGACCGGACTTACGGATACATATATCCGTGTAAGTGTCCGATCAAACGAAGATCTAGCAAACAAGCTACGCACAGTTTGCATTGCTGGAATACTGGGTGATAAAGCGGTTGGGAAGTTAGCTGTCAAAAGTACAGGATCGGAGAAGTGCTTGGCGGTGGCATCATGATCCACACAATCTATCTTGAGACATTTGGTTGTCAGATGAATGAGTATGACAGCGGTATCATACGCAGCATCCTCAAGCAACATGATTTTGAGTTCACAAATCATGTTGATAACGCGGACATTGTACTAATAAATACCTGTGCAATTCGAGAATCTGCCCATGAAAGAATTCACGCACGCCTTGCAGGATTAAAACATCTCAAGCGTGAGCGTGATCTCGTCGTTGGATTGCTTGGATGCATGGCGCAAAACCTTAAAGACGACCTCATAAAGCCTGATTCTGTTATCGATGTACTTATCGGCCCAGATGGATATCGAAAACTTCCAAACCTGCTCACGAAGGCGATTACTGAACATCGCCATAGCATGGAAGTAAGTTTGTCAGAATATGAGACCTATGCTGAGATTATTCCCGAACAAACCGACAACGTAACAGCCTTAGTCTCCATTATGCGTGGCTGCGATAATTTTTGTACCTTTTGTGTCGTCCCCTACACTCGCGGACGAGAACGAAGTCAAAGCCCAGAAAGCATTATTCGTGAAGTCCGCCACTTAGCAGTCAACGGAGTCAAACAGATCACTCTTCTTGGACAGAACGTAAATTCATATGCTGTAAATGGAACGAATTTTGTCGATCTGATCGTTCGCGTGGCAGATGTTCCTGGAATTGAACGAGTGCGCTTTACCTCACCACATCCAAAAGATTTTCCAGAAAGCCTTCTAGATATTATTGCTGACCATCCGCGGATTTGTAAGCACATCCATCTTCCACTTCAATCAGGAAGTGATCGAATTCTCTCACTTATGAATCGGACATACACTCAACAAGATTTTGTCGATCTTGTCGCTAAGATCCGAAACCGCTGTCCACAACTCACGTTAACTACCGACGTGATTGTTGGGTTCTGCTCTGAAAGTGAGAAAGATTTTATGGATACCTATCGCGTGATGGAAACAATTGAATTCAATTCGGCCTTCACTTTCATGTACTCTGAACGAAAAAATACGATTGCGGAGAGACGCTATTCTGATAATATTCCACGGGAAGTGAAAGTCGACCGAGTCTCTCGTTTAATCGAATTGCAAAACAAGATGTCGCATAAATTAAACCGTGTATTGATCGGACAGGAAGCTAAAGTTCTAGTTCAGGGGGAAGCAAAAAAATCAAAAGATCAGTGGATGGGGAGAACCGATGGCAATACCATAGCCGTCTTTCCAAAAACAAGCGAAGAAATATGTCCAGGGAAGACAGCCACAATAACGATTTCAGATGCAACATCACACACCCTGATCGGCGAGACTATTTCATCGTTCCCATAATATTTTTGCAATACTCTCATAACTTCTCAATCAGATATACTTTTCTCAAAGTTAAATACTCTCCATTTCTAAACTCCCACCACATCGACACAAAGATCTCAGCGGTATAGCTACAAGTAAGAAAGATAAGCAGGAAAGACGAGAGATGGAGAACAGTACCTGATAGAAAATACAAAATTCAAGCTGCTGAGATGATTACGCATGTGTACTGTACAATGAAATGTCAGTGATTCAAGATCCACTTACGAGCCAACCGTTTAGCTTCCACAAGCTGATCCTTGGAGAGCCTGCTTGTCACAACATCACGAGACTTGCTTGCAAAAGTTTTAAGTTCGTTGTCAGTCGCAGTCACTGCAGCAAGGCTATACCATTTGTGCGCTTGCACATCGTCTTGCGGTACTCCTTGCCCATTAAAGTACCTCACCGCAAGACGACTTTGGGCCGATGGAACTCCAGCCTCTGCAGCTTGCCTCCACCAACGCACAGCTTCTACATCATCTCTTGGCACTCCTTTTCCTTCATAATAAACCACGCCAATATTGTATTGGGCATCTGCATTGCCAGCCTCCGCAGCCTTGCGATACCAGTACACCGAGTCCTCATCGTCTTGCGGCACACCCCGCCCAGTGGCAGACATCCAGCCAAGACTATTTTGCGCCGCTGAAACTCCAGCCTCTGCGGCTTGCCTCCACCAACGCACAGCTTCTACATCATCTTTTGACACCCCTTGCCCACTGTCATACATCACACCAAGATTGTATTGGGCCTTTGCATCACCACTCTCCGCTGCTTGCGTAAACCAATACACCGCTTTCGTGAAATTTTTCGGTCCCCCCTCCCCATTGAAATACATAGCAGCAAGATTAAGTTGAGCTATCCTATAACCTGCTTCTGCGGCACTGGTAAACCAACGAATGGCTTCCATATCATCTTTCAATACCCCTTTTCCATCATGGTACATCCAGCCAAGATTATGTTGAGCTTCTGGGACTCCAGCCTCCGCAGCTAGTCTCCACCAGTGAACGGCTTTCACATTGTCTTGCGGCACCCCTTGCCCTAAAGCATACATCCAGGCAAGATTGGTTGTAGCCTTTATATGCCCAGCCTCTGCAGCTGGAAAAAACTGTTCCAACGCCATAGCATAATCCTCCCGATCATATGCAACTCTCCCATCTTGATAGGCGGCTTCAGCCAGAGTAGGGGAAAAGACTTCTGCAGGAACAGGCTCGATAAAGTCTGCGGTCTTTTTGGATTCACATCCAATGCTAAAAACAAGAAAAATAATGAGAAAATGCATCACGATCCAAGACATATCGCTTTCTCCACATTGCTGACTGAGGACTGCAGCATTACTGAAAATGCGTATGCATCATCAACACACAATTCAATTGTTATCGCCAGGAAAGGTAAAATTTATAATAATACGGGAGACAGCATGTAGGAGAAAAATGAAACCTAAAGTTCACACAACAGATATATACGCGATCAAAAAACACTGCCAATAATTACGGATTATTTTGACGTTTTACCGCATTTAACTTTTTGTAAAATAGTGCGAACGTACTTCAATAGAATGAGGGCTCATGACACCCAGTTTTTTGATATTGACGAAACTAGTATAAAGGTCATTAAGATTCTTGTATACCTAAACGATGTTACTACTGTGGACGAAGGCCATTTTGCTATATCCAAAATTCCAATCATAGCGTTCAGAAATACT
>CEQE01145477.1_pt1 | contig 16685 bp, 12 predicted proteins | sample 356201 | NCBI WGS metagenome assembly CEQE01 (sample SAMEA2619970, study PRJEB7988) | marine metagenome | biome: marine biome (ENVO:00000447); feature: mesopelagic zone (ENVO:00000213) & marine oxygen minimum zone (ENVO:01000065); material: "saline water (ENVO:00002010), including plankton...
TAAGATACGCCCGCCGAAAGCAATGATGCGGCCACGCCGGTCAGTGATTGGAAACATCACCCGGCCCCGGAAACGGTCATAGGGTTCTCGAGAAGGATCATCCGGCTGAATTAACAGCCCAGCCTCGATCATCAATTGATTAGAAATGTTTTCTCTGGCCAAGGCAGCCTTTAGCCCGCCCCGATTATCGGCAGCGAAGCCCAGGCGAAAATGTTTAATCGAATTTTCCGTAATACCGCGGTTCAGGAGGTAATCAAGCGCGCCTTTGCCTTCGGGCATGCGAAGCTGTTTCTCATAGTAAGCGCTCGCTGCCTCCATCACGTCATAAAGACCCTTGGCACGTTCCTGGCGCTGACGCTCTTCCGGCGTCTCAACCGGGATTTCCATGCCGGCTTCAGTGGCCAAGCGGTCAACTGCTTCGGGGAAGGACAGATTATCGGTCTTCATGACGAAATCAAAGACGCTGCCATGCTCGCCGCAGCCAAAGCAGTGATAAAAGCCTTTATCTTCATTGACCGTAAAAGACGGCGTTTTCTCATTGTGGAACGGACACAACCCGGAATGCTCGCGGCCTTTTTTGACCAGGCGCACGCGCCGGCCCACCACCTCAGCCAAGCCGATGCGGTTCTTAACTTCGTCCAGAAAACGAGGTGAAAAAGCCATGCTACTCCCGATATTACGTCGCCAATAATAGCGGAGGCGGCAGGATAAGAGGAGACAAAGTTATTCCACTTATCCCCGTGATTCACAGGAAGGAATTGAACCACGAAGAGCACTAAGGACACAAAGTTCAATTGCCACTTCGTGTTCTTCGTGAGCTTTGTGGTTTAATATCTCACCCACCCACATACTCCGAGATATCGACGTCATCCAATTGTTCTGGCAGCAGGTGTTTTTCGGCGTATTCCTTGTGCACCCCTGAGGTCAGGAACAGCTCGAACAGATCATCATCGATATGCGCGTCTTTTTTCATGAAGCCCATGATCTTGACCGATTCAGAGAGTTTCTTCGGCGCCTTATAAGGCCGGTCGGCGGCGGTCAGGGCTTCGAAGATATCGGCGATTGCCATGATCCGGGCCGGGATTGACATATCATCCTTCTTGAGGCCGCGCGGATACCCGCCCCCTTCCATTTGTTCGTGATGGCCGCCGGCATATTCCGGCACGCGTTTGAGATATTTGGGGAATGGCAGAGCTTCCAGCATGATGATCGTCTGAACAATATGATCATTAATTTTATAGCGATCTTCTTCGGTCAGTGTGCCCCGGCTTATGCCGAGATTATAAACTTCACCGAGATTAAATTTATGTTCCGGCACTTTCATGGAAAAGCCCCATTTGTTGTCGGGTGGCATCAGGTCATGGCCTTCGCGGATAACAATATGGTCATAGCGGTCATCGAGCAGTTTCTCGACCACCGGCAGGCTGGGCTCGTCTTCGCGTTCTTTACGTTTGGCTTCCTCATAGGAAATGCCGATGCGATCCGATAACGTCCGCGTCCAGGTTTCTTTGGCAATGTCCTGCATGCGCTCGACTTTTTCATCGGCCATAAACTCACCGCCGACATTACATTCGCCGATAAACGCGAAATCATCATCCAGTTGTTGCACCCGTTGTTCATAGATTTTACCGAGCTCGGTGACGTCACCATCATCAATAATGCCTTTAAGCATCTCGATCTCGGCATCGCGTTTAAGCACTTCAAAACGCATGCGGACTTCGTGAATGCGGTCATAAATGGTTTCGAGCTTGGTTGCTTTATCGACGACATATTCCGGTGTCGTCACCTTGCCGCAATCATGCAGCCAGCCCGCGATGTGCAATTCGTACCATTCGTCTTCGGAAAGGTCGAAATCCTTGAAGCGCGGATCATCCGATTCGCAGGCTGCTTTGGCCAACATATTGGTGAGTTCCGGCACCCGCTGACAATGGCCGCCGGTATAGGCTGATTTGGCGTCAATCGCGCCGGCAATCAGCTCAATAAAGGCGTCGAGCAATTCTTTTTGGGCTTGCAGGAGCATTTGATTGTTAAGCGAGACGGCGGCCTGCGACGCCAACGCTTCGATCAGCGGCTCTATTTCTTCGGCAAAAGGCTGCACCTCGCCGGTTTCTTTATCTTGGGCATTGAGCAATTGCAGCACGCCAATGACATCACCTTCGTGGTTCTTAAGCGGCACGGTTAAAAATGATTGCGAATGGTAGCCGGTCGATTCATCGAATTTCTTGGTGCCCGAAAAATCATACCGGTTTGAGGCATAGGCATCCCGGATATTAATGGTGTTGCCGGTAACGGCGGCGGCGGCGGAAACATTGTTGAGATTGGGCTTGCCTTTTTCGTTAAAAATCTTGACCGCCGGAAAGTCGATGGGTTTCCCGGTCGTGCCGCCAAGGGCGATATCAAGCGAATCATTGCGGATGATTTGGAAACACAGCTCTTCCGTTTCGGACATCAGATACAGCGTTCCCGCATCGGCGTTGCAGAAATCCTTTGCCGCCAGCAGAATGTTTTCCATCAGCTTGTTGTGATCGAGCTCTGCCGATAAGGCGATGCCGAGTTCAATCAACCGGCGGTATTCACTGCCGTGTTCCGCCGCCTCAATTGAGGAGTTGTCCGTATTATTTTCGGTACTCATGGCTCTTTGCCTCTGTCCTACCTGGTTTAATCCTTGGATTACTTTGCGGCTGTTCCCTAACTGCCGTAAAATATTGCATGTAAACAACAGGGTATCGGGGGATGAGCTTAAGCGCAATATTCTTCAACCCCTGGTCTCTAAATGGGGAATATCTGGATTTTAACCGACAACAATCTTTGGCTTGACCTCAGGCACCTATCCCATAGGTATAACTAGCCAATAATTCGGTCGGAAGAAGAGGTTTATGGCCTATCAGGATTTACGGGAATTTATCGCCAAACTTGAGGCTGAAGGCCGCTTGCAGCGGGTTTCAGAACCGGTTTCGCCAATCCTGGAAATGACCGAGATTCAAACGCGGCTGCTGGCTGACGGCGGTCCGGCGGTACTGTTTGAAAACGTGATCCGTGAAAATGGCGAAAAGTACGACCTGCCGATGCTGGTTAATTTATTTGGCACCGTCGAGCGCGTTGCTTGGGGAATGGAGCGGGAACCCCAAACTTTACGCGAATTAGGTGAAACTCTTGCTTTCATGCGCCAGCCTGAACCCCCCGGCGGCTGGAAAGAAGCAATTGGCATGCTGCCGATCGTCAAATCGGCGATGGCGATGAAGCCGAAAACCGTTTCGTCGGCACCTTGCCAGGATATTGTGCTCGAAGGCGATGATATAGATCTCGCCAATTTGCCGATCCAGACCTGCTGGCCGGATGAGCCGGCGCCGCTGATTACCTGGCCGCTGGTTGTGACCCAAGCCAGCGACGACAGCAATAAAATTGGTGGGGCTGATAATTTCAATATCGGCATTTACCGCATGCAGGTCACCGGTAAAAACACCACGTTGATGCGCTGGCTAAAACACCGGGGTGGCGCGCAGCATTTTGCTCAGCAGTCTGAGCCAATGTCGGTTGCCGTCGTCCTCGGTGCTGATCCGGGCATGATTTTGGCCGCTGTCGCACCGGTTCCGGACACGATGTCTGAATATCAGTTTGCTGGTCTGTTAAGAAATCAGAAAGTTGAACTGGTCGAGTGTAAAACCGTACCACTCAAAGTGCCGGCCCAGGCGGAGATTGTGCTCGAAGGGCATGTCTCCCTGGATGACTATCAGGATGAAGGGCCGTATGGCGATCACACGGGCTATTACAACGCAGTCGAGAAATTTCCGGTTTTTACCATCAGCGCCATAACGATGCGGAAAGACGCGATTTATCTCTCGACCTTTACTGGTCGGCCACCGGATGAACCGTCGGTCATGGGCGAGGCACTGAACGAATTGTTCATTCCGCTGTTTATTCAGCAATTCCCGGAAGTTGTTGATTTCTGGCTGCCGCCGGAAGGCTGCTCTTATCGGGTGGCGGTGGTTTCGATTAAAAAGGCCTATCCGGGCCATGCCAAGCGAATCATGATGGGAGTGTGGTCTTATTTGCGCCAATTCCTCTACACTAAATTTGTCATTGTCGTCGATGACGATATTGACGTGCGCAAATGGGAGGATGTCATCTGGGCAATCTCGACCCGTATGGACCCGGTCCGCGACATCACCATGATCGAAGGCACGCCGATTGATTACCTCGATTTCGCCTCGCCCGAGCCGAGTCTCGGCGGCAAGATCGGCCTTGACGCGACCAACAAACTGCCGCCTGAAACCAAGCGCGACTGGGGCGTTAAAATCCGGATGGACGATGAAGTGATTGAGAAGGTCACCGACATGTGGGACAACCTCGGACTGCCCGGAGAAGGTAAGTCTATCTGGAAATAAAATTGGGAACATAGTGAATGACCGATAGCTCAGACATGCTCAATCTGCTCGAAGACTTGCTTGCCAAGGCCAAAGCCAAAGGCGCCGATGCCGCCGATGCGGTGCATATCGAAAGCCAGTCTTTGGCCGTCGCCCAACGGCTCGGCAATCCGGAAAAGCTGGAGCGTTCTGAAAGCGCCGATATCGGGCTGAGGGCGCTGGTCGGCAAGCGACAGGCGATTGTCTCGTCTTCTGATATTGGAGCAGACGCCTTGGATGAGCTGGTTGAGCGCGTCGTCGCCATGGCGAAATCCGTCCCTGAAGACCCCTATTGCGGATTGGCCGAACCCGATCAACTGGCAACCGAAATTGTCGACGTTGATAGTTGTGATCCGAGCGAACCTTCTGCCGAAACTTTGGTCGATTGGGCCAACCGCGCCGAAGAGACCGCCCGCGCTATCGACGGCATTACCAATTCAGAGGGCGCCGAAGCGGGCTGGGGCCGGGCTACAGTTTCAGTTGCTGCAACCAACGGCTTTGCCCAAACTTATTCAGGCTCACATTATTCGCTAAGCGCCTCGGTGCTGGCTGGTGAAGGCACCGGCATGGAGAGGGATTACGATTACACCGGTGCGGTATATGCCGATGACATGATGACCCCTGAAGAAATCGGCAAAAGTGCCGGTGAAAAAGCGGTGAAACGCTTGAACCCACAGAAGGCCGAAACCGCCGAGGTACCGGTCATCTATGATCCCCGCGTTTCCCGCGGCATCGTCATGCATCTCGCCAGCGCCATCAACGGCTCTTCGATTGCGCGGGAAACCAGCTTCCTCAAAGATAAAATGGGTGAGCAGATATTTCCTGCCGGCATGACAATTTATGACGACCCCCATCGCGCCCGCGGTCTCCGCTCCAAACCGTTTGATGGCGAAGGTGTTGCCAATCAAAAGCGCAAAATCATTGAAGACGGTGTTTTAACAACCTGGATTTTAGATCTCCGTTCTTCGCGCCAATTGGGCTTGGAAACCACGGGGCATGCGTCGCGCGGTACCGGCTCACCGCCGTCGCCGTCGGCGACCAATGTTTATCTGGAGCCGGGCAGCCAGTCACCGGCGGAGCTCATGAGTGATATCAAAAGCGGGCTTTATGTTACCGAGCTGATCGGCATGGGGATTAATGGGCTGACCGGTGATTACAGCCGGGGGGCGGCCGGTTTTTGGATTGAAAATGGTGAGCTCGCTCATCCGGTGAGCGAGATCACCGTTGCCGGCAATCTTAAAGACATGTTTAAGAATTTAACCGCTGCTGATGATCTTGAATACCGCTACGGCATTGATGCACCAACATTGCGCATTGACGGTATGACCCTGGCTGGTAAGTAGCGCACTTGGCCGCAACCTCTGAAATTCGCGACAACATGAAAATCGATTGGGATTTTCCGATCGAGATGGACGATGGCTTGGTGTTGCGCGCCGATATCTTCCATCCCGTTGAAGATGGCCAGTACCCGGTTATTTTAACCTATGGACCTTACGCCAAAGGCTTGTCGTTTCAGGAGGGCTATCCGTCGGCTTGGGACCGCATGGCCGAACTGCACCCCGATGTCACCGCGGGCTCGAGCAATCTCTATCAGGCCTGGGAACTCGCTGACCCTGAAAAATGGGTACCGGACGGCTATATTTGCTTGCGCATAGACTCACGCGGCTGTGGTGCCTCGCCCGGTTTCGTCGATCCTTTTTCACCCCGCGAAACCAAAGACCAGCACGACTGCATCGAATGGGCCGGTGTTCAGCCCTGGTCCAACGGCAAGGTCGGTCTCAACGGTATTTCGTACTACGGCATTAATCAGTGGCATGTTGCGACCCTGCAGCCGCCCCATCTGGCCGCCATGTGTATCTGGGAAGGGGCCGCCGATTGGTATCGCGATATGACCCATCACGGCGGCATTCTGTCGACGTTTTGGGACAATTGGTACGATATGCAAGTTAAGACCGTACAGTATGGCTTGGGAGATAACGGCCCCAAAAGTGTTGTCACCGGGGCACCAGCCTGCGGCGACGTCACCATGACTGAGGACGAGCTGGCGGCAGGGCGCTGCGCCTTCGGCGATCAAATATATGAGCACCCGCTGGATGATGACTATCATAAGGCCCGTTCTCCAATCTGGGATAAAGTAACAACGCCGCTGCTGTCAGCCGCCAATTGGGGCGGTCAAGGGCTGCATCCCCGCGGCAATTTCGAAGGCTATGTGCGGGCGGCTTCTGAAAATAAATGGCTTGAGGTTCATGGCATTGAACATTGGACGGAGTTTTACACCGATTACGGCGTAAGCTTACAAAAGCGCTTTTTCGATCACTTTTTAAAAGGCGAAGACAATGGCTGGGCCGAGCAGCCGAAAGTACAATTACAAGTCCGCCATCCGGACCGCTTCGAGCAACGCTTTGAAGCAGACTGGCCGATCCCCCGCACCATCTGGACGGAATACTATCTCGACCCAAGCAATATGTCTTTGACGACCACACCGCCAATGAACGCGCAAGAGATTAACTACGATGCGACGGGCAAGGGCGTAACTTTCTTGAGCGAACCGTTAGGCGAGGCAACGGAAATCACCGGGCCGTCGGCGCTAAAAATCAGCATTTCAACCTCGACCGAAGATGCCGATATCTTTGCCGTGCTTCGGGTGTTTGACGGAGACGGCGAGGAAGTTGTCTTTCAAGGGGCGATTGATCCGCACACACCGATTGGCCAGGGCTGGCTCCGCGCCTCACACCGGAAACTTGACGGCGCGCTATCCGAGCCTTACCGCCCCTATCATAGTCACGACGAGAAGTGGCCGCTCACGCCGGGTGAACGCGTCGATTTAGCTATTGAGATTTGGCCGACCTCGATTGCTCTTCCTGCTGGCTATAAAATCGGTCTGACATTGCGCGGTAATGATTATGAATATGAAGGTGAGAGCGGCGGCTATCTCTCCAACTTTAAAAATGAGCTTAAAGGCTGCGGTCCGTTCCTGCACAATGATCCCCGCGACCGGCCAGCCGATATTTTCGGCGGCACAACGACCTTGCATATCGATGCCGACCAGCCGGGCTTTATATTATTGCCGATTATTCCGGCGGGCTAAGGGTATAAATTGATCTATATCAAAGTTATCTGCGCACTCCGGGTTTAGTTTTTTATCTGTCTTTACGAGCCGACGGTCCTGCCGCCGATCTTCAACCGGTTATTTGGCCCCTCGGCGCGAAGAAAAACGGGGAAAGTCAGATGGAAATTCTTGCCGACAAACATTTTGAAATGCCGGCCGCGCAACTTGCCGTGATGGTCGAGGACGCCTACGACCGCACCTTGGCTTGTGTCGCCGATTTAGACGATGAACAGCTTACCGTGCCACTGGCAGAGATCGTCAATCCTTTCCGCTGGGAACTGGGTCACTGCGCCTTTTTCTACGATATATTTCTGCTTCGCGTGTTGGACGCGACACGGGAGCCAATGATCGAAAATGGCGACAATTTATATAATTCCTTCGCCGTCGATCACGACGACCGCTGGCATCTCGATATGCCTGATCGTCAGGGAACACTGGACTATATGGAAAGGGTGAAGGATGCGGTGCTTGAACGTCTTGTCTCCAGCCAGCCCGACGCCCAGGAAACCTATCTTCATCTACTCGCGGTGATCCATTCCGACATGCATTGCGAGGCCTTCACCTACATGCGCCAGACGCTGGGCTATGCGGAACCCGAATTTGCCGGCTCGGTAACGAACGGAAATGGCGCGGGCCCGCTGCCCGGCGACGTCGACGTTCCGGGCGGTATGTTTAAATTGGGTGCCGATCCGAAAGCCCATTTCGCCTTCGACAACGAAAAATGGGGCCACGATGTCGATAGTGGCACCTTTCAAGATCGCCCGCGCCGCAGTGACCAACGCTGAATTTGCTGCTTTCATCGACGATGGCGGTTATCTGGCGCAGGGTATTTGGAGCCCGCAAGGTTGGATTTGGCGGACCAAGAGCGGTGCCCAGCACCCGATTTATTGGCAGCGCGGCGATGGTGGCTGGCTGCGCCGTCATTTCGATAAAATTGTGCCGATGGAACCGCATGAGCCGGCCGTCCACATTACCTGGTATGAAGCTGAGGCATTTTGCACGTGGGCTAATCGGCGGCTGCCCAGCGAGGCGGAATGGGAACTGGCAGCCAGTTCTGAGCCCAGCGGGGGCGGTATTGGGGACGTCAAGCGACGCTATCCCTGGGGCGATAAAGAACCTGAGCCTGAACTGGCCAACCTCGATGCCAAGTTGAACGGCTGCGCCGACGTCGGTGCGTTCGCCGAGGGTGACAGCGCCTTTGGCTGCCGCCAGATGATCGGCAATGTCTGGGAATGGACGGCATCTCCGTTTTATCCTTTCCCCGGATATGTGATCGATTTTCCCTACAAGGAATACTCCGCCCCTTGGTTCGGTTATCGCCAGGTGCTGAAAGGGGGATCCTGGGGGACGCGCCGGCGTTTCGCTTACAACACGCAACGGAACTTCTTCCAGCCATACCGGAACGATATTTTCGCCGGCTTCCGCACCTGCGCCATGTAATAATCGGTAAAATAGATTTACCGGCGAATTTCATTAATTTGCGGCTGTTAAGTGACTTTTTATCAATTCCCGTGCTATGTTCCGGCAAATTAGATATCGGCGGCCCGGTTCCGCCATATTTATAGGGAATTCAATACTTTGAGCGATAAAACGCAAAGCAACACAACAGCCGCCTTAATGTCACGTTTGGCGCGGGAAAGCATTCGGCCCTATGTCGGCTGGATCGTCGCGGCGATTATCTGCATGGCGTTAGTGGCGGCGGCGACGGCTGCCAGTGCCTGGCTCATGAAGCCCGTCATCAACGACGTCTTTTTCGCTAAAAATGAAGAGCTGCTGTGGCTGATATCTGGCGCTGTTTTTGTTACCTTTGCCATTAAGGGTCTGGCTAATTATGGCCAGTCGGTGTTGATGAGCTATGTCGGCCAACGCATCATCACCGATACTCAACATCGGCTTTACGCTCATTTAATGCGGATGGAGCTGGGCTTTTTTCACGACATGCCGACCGGCAATCTAATTTCCCGCTTTACCATCGATATCAATATGATGCGCGCTGCGGTCTCGAACGCGCTCACCGGCCTGGGTAAGGATTTCTTGTCACTCATCGGCTTGGTCGGCGTGATGTTCTGGCAGGACTGGCAGCTGGGTCTCATTGCCTTTGTCGTTTTTCCGATCGCTGTTATTCCAATTGCGCGACTGGGCAAACGTATGCGCAAAGTCACCGTCAACACTCAGGAAGAAATGGGCCAATTCACCACATTGCTGGAGCAAACCTTTCAAGGGGCGCGGGTGGTTAAATCCTATGGCATGGAAGAGTACGAAAAATCTCGCGTCCGCGCCATTGCCGAGCGGGTCTTTTCGCTGGTCTTTAAAGCCGCCCGAGTGCGGTCCCTCGCCAGCCCAATTATGGAGAGCCTCGGTGGTGTTGCGATCACCTTGGTCATTGCCTATGGCGGCTTTCGGGTCATCCACGACTCTATGGACCCCGGCTCTTTCTTTTCTTTTATTACAGCGTTGCTGCTGGCCTATGAGCCGATGAAACGCTTGGCCAATTTAAATGCAACGTTGCAGGAAGGCCTCGCTGGTGCCCAAAGACTTTTCGAACTCCTCGACCGCGAACCAACAATTCAGGAAAAACCGGACGCGCAAGCGCTAACGATCACTGGCGGCGGCGTTAAATTAGAAGACGTTCGTTTTTCCTATGTGACCGATCAGGCTGCCCTCTCGGATATGAGCTTCGAGGTGCCAGCTGGAAAGACGGTTGCTTTGGTCGGTCCGTCTGGTGCCGGTAAATCAACCATCCTTAATTTGATTCCACGCTTTTATGATGTGGGTAACGGCCGGATCACCATCGACGGCACGGATGTCCGGGATGCAACTTTTGAAAGTTTGCGCGGCTGCATGGCTTTGGTCAGCCAGGAGATCACGCTGTTCGATGATACCGTTCGCGCCAATATCGCTTATGGCCGGCCCGAGGCTGCCGAAGAAGAGATAATTGAGGCGGCTAAAAACGCGGCAGCGCATGATTTCATTATGGAGATGCCGGATGGCTATGACACTTATGTCGGCGAGCGTGGCACCAAAGTTTCCGGCGGCCAGCGCCAGCGTTTGGCGATTGCCCGGGCGATGCTCAAAAACGCCCCCATTCTGTTGTTGGATGAAGCCACCTCAGCCTTGGATACCGAATCTGAACGCCATGTCCAATCCGCCCTCACCAAATTGATGCAGGGCCGGACAACGCTGGTTATTGCCCATCGTCTGTCGACGGTGATGGATGCTGATCTGATCCATGTCATTGACCGAGGAAAATTGGTCGAGTCTGGGTCGCACACTGAGCTGATTGCCCATGACGGCATTTATGCGCGGCTTTATCAACTGCAATTCCGGGATGAGGATCAACAGCAGGCAGCTAACGATGTGCAGGCAGCCGCGGGCGGCGCGTAACCCATCATGGCGACACCCGTTTTTATTAAAACCATATCGCGCAATAATATTTTGCGATCATTCGCCTGTCTGCTCGGCAGTCTTTATATCCGCTTCATTCATGCGACCGGAAGCTGGCGCATTGAAAACAAAGATATCCCGGAAAAATTATTGGCCGAGGGAAAAACCTTTATCACCTGTTTTTGGCATGGCCGCTTGATGATGATGTCTTATGCCTGGCCTTACCAGCCGTCGTTTTCGATGCTAATCTCCAGCCATGCGGATGGCCAACTGATCGCCAAGACCATCAATCGGTTGGGTTTTGATACTTTTGCCGGTTCGACCAAACGCGGCGGCAGTGAAGCCCTTCGCGCCATGGTGCGTACTTTGAAAGACGGCGGCTATGTTGGCATGACGCCGGATGGGCCAAAAGGACCCCGTATGCGGGCAAGCTCGGGCGCCATTGCGCTTGCCAAACTAGCTGGCGTACCAATTCTGCCGTTAAGCTATTCAGTGCAATCCTGGAAAATGTTTTCCAGCTGGGACCGGTTTATCCTGCCGGCGCCATTTTCTACCGGCGTGTTCGTCTGGGGCGAGCCGATCGAAATTTCACCTGACGCCGATGACGTAGCGCTCGAAGCCAGCCGCCTTCATTTGGAATCGGCACTCACGGCAGTGACAAAACAGGCGGACGATCTTTGTGGTCAGGTGACACCCGAAGCGGAGGAAGCCGGCCAATGATGCTTTCTCTTTACCGCTTAACGACCATTTTGGGTGCGCCGCTGATCCATTATTTTCTCAATCAACGCAAAGCCCGCGGCAAAGAAGACCCAGCCCGTTTTGGCGAACGCTTCGGTAAGTCTGATATGCCCCGCCCCGCAGGTCCGTTGTATTGGCTGCATGCGGCGAGCGTCGGTGAGAGCCTGTCACTGCTGCCTTTGATCGATAAATTACTGGCTGACCGTCCCAACTGCCATCTGTTGATGACCACCGGCACCGTGACCTCGGCCAAACTAATGCAGGAACGTCTGCCTGACCGCGCGTTTCATCAATATATTCCGGTCGACCGGCCCTCTTATGTGAAGCGGTTTTTAGATCATTGGCGGCCCGATATTTCGCTTTGGGCGGAGAGTGATTTTTGGCCGAACATGATTACCGAAGCCCAATCGCGGGGCATCCCGATGGTTCTAGTCAATGGCCGCATCTCGCCCAATTCCTTTGCCGGCTGGCAACGGGCACGGAGCTTAATCAAAACCTTGTTGCAGGGATTTACCGTGTGCTTGGGTCAATCCGATGAAGATGTTGACCGGCTTAACCAGTTGGGTTCAAAGCAGTCAAAAAATCTTGGCAATCTGAAATTCGCCGTACCGGCTCTGCCGGCTGATGACCAGGAGCTCGCGTCGCTAAAAACTTTGATGGGTGATCGCCCGTGTTGGCTCGCCGCCAGCACCCACCCGGGCGAAGAAGAAATCATCGCTGAAGTTCACAAGCAGTTAAAAGCCACCTACTCAGACCTGCTGACAGTCATTGTGCCGCGCCACCCGACACGGGGCGAAGATATCGCTCAAGCACTGCAGCGGCTGGATGTTAATCTTGCGCTCCGGAGCACAAATAGCCCTCTGACCGCCGATACCGATATTTACATCGCCGATACAATGGGCGAGCTGGGCCTGTTTTTCCGGCTGACCGATATTGCTTTTATGGGTAAATCCCTGGTGCCGCTCGGCGGGCAAAATCCGCTGGAAGCGCTCCGCCTAGATTGTGCCGTCATCCACGGACCGCACATGGCAAACTTTCAGTGGATGTCTGAGCAGATGCTTAGCGATGGGTGCTCGTTCCAGGTGAATGATGCCGCCCAGCTTAGTGACGCGGTGTCACTTTTGCTGACGGACGAGGCCAAAAAGGATCACATGATCCGCCAAGGACGCGCCTTTGTCGATTCCCAGTCACAAGTAACCGAACGGGTGGCAGGTGAGATTGAAACCATTCTCGATCACCGTTTAGCGGATAGCGAAAATGCAGCCGCCTGATTTTTGGTACCACCAAAGAGGCTCTATGCTGTCTGCCCTGTTGGCGCCAGTTGGTTGGATCTATGGTCTTGCCGGCGCTGTCCGCCAAGACCGTGCTGAGCCGTGGCAGGCGCCAATACCGATTATCTGCGTCGGCAATCTGGTCGCCGGCGGTCAGGGCAAAACGCCGACGGCGCTATCTATCGGAGCGGCGCTGAAAGCGAAGGGCAAAAACATCCATTTCTTAAGCCGCGGCTATGGCGGCTCGCTTAGCGGGCCGCTGCAGATCGACCCCGCCAGCCACACGGCCAAAGATGTCGGTGATGAGCCTCTCCTGTTAGCTGAGGTCGCGCCGACCTGGATCAGTGGAGAACGACGATCCGGCGCTGAAGCAGCCCATACGACCGGGGCTGAAATTATTGTCATGGATGATGGCTTTCAAAATCCATCCGTTAAAAAAGATCTATCGATCATCGTCGTCGATGGCGAAACCGGATTCGGCAATGGCCGTCTTATCCCGGCGGGACCCTTGCGTGAAGGTGTGGCCGTCGGGCTTAGCCGCGCCCAAGCGGTCGTCATCATCGGCGAGGACCGGTTTAATCTGCACGCAACCCTCATTGATATTGCCCAAAGTTCTAACCAAGCGCCGGTTGATACTTTCACGGCACGGCTTAAACCAGATAGCCAAGCTGGAGCGCTTATAGATCAGAAAGTCTACGCCTTCGCCGGCATTGGCCGGCCCAAAAAATTCTTTAATACCCTGCTCGAAATTGGCTGTGATATCGTCGGCGCCAAAGCCTTTGATGACCATCATCCTTACACTGAAAATGAAATCGCCAACCTGATCGCAACCGCCAAACAAGAAGGTGCAACCTTGGTAACCACCGCCAAAGATCACGTCCGATTGCCGGCGGCGCATAAAAAAGATGTGGCAATTGTGTCAGTAACGCTCGACTGGACCGATGCGAGTGCGCTAGACAGTCTGCTAATGCCGTTTCTTTAAGTTTTTGAGCATCTAATTTATGAAAAACTGGTTTCGCAGAACCATTGCGCATCCCACTGAGGCGGCCCTCGCCTGGGCCTTAAATGCCTTTTTTACTACACTGCCGGTCGACTGGGCATCAGCGCTCGGCGGCTGGATGGGCCGCATGATCGGCCCAAAATTACGGGTCAGCAATAACGCACGGCGCAGCCTCGCCCGGGTCTTTCCCGAATTATCGACAACTGATATTGAAAATATTGTCCTCCGCATGTGGGATAATCTCGGCCGCACCGCCGGCGAACATCCTCATCTCGCCAGTTTTGATCCCTACCGGAAAAACAGCCGGGTTGAAGTAATTGGCCTGGAACATCTCGACCATTTGGAAGATGGTGCACCGGCTTTGTTTTTCGGTGGTCATATCGCCAATTGGGAAATCTCACCCTTAGCCGGCACCAAACGCGGCCTGACAATTCATCTGGTTTATCGCCGCGCCAACAATCCGTTTTTTGACCGCTTGGTGCAAAAGGGCCGCGAAGCTATGGGCGGCAAATTATTTCCCAAAGGCGCTGAAGGCTCAAAAGATATTTTGCGCGCGCTCCAAAAGGGTGAGCACTTGGCGATGCTGGTTGATCAAAAAATGAACGATGGCATTTCGGTGCCCTTTTTGGGCCAGGATGCGATGACGGCGCCGGCCCTTGCCCAATTGGCTTATCGCTACAAATGCCATGTCATACCGGTCCAGGTCGAGCGGTTAGGCGGCGCCAATTTCCGGGTTACTCTTCACCCGCCTCTCGATTTGCCGAATAGTGGCGACAAACACAAAGACATCGAAACGCTTATGGCAACCGTCAACGAACAGCTCGGCGACTGGATCAAACAGCGCCCGGAGCAATGGCTATGGGTGCATAACCGCTGGCCACATGACCAGGAACATCTGCCGAAATAGTTAATTAGGTGCCAGGCACTTAATTATTGTCACCTAATTATTACAAGTGCCGGGTCAAGCTGGGTTTCGTTAAGCGTTAAGCCCCAATGGAGATGCGGGCCGGTGGTGCGGCCGGTCTGGCCAACCTCGCCAATGATTTGACCTTTGGATACGCGCTCTCCCGCTTTGACCCGGACGGCATTCATATGAATATAACTTGATCGCAAGCCCAGGCCGTGATTGATGATCACTGTTTTGCCGTTAAAAAACATGCCGGGATGAGCGAAGACAACAACACCTGCTGATGCCGCGCCTATTGCCGTCCCTTCTGGTGCGGCAATATCCTGACCGTAATGGGGTCGTCGTTTCTGGCCATTGAGAATACGCTGCGAGCCATAGACACCGCTGATGCGGCCCTTAACCGGATTGGCAAAGCCAACCGTAAAAAATGGTTCAGCTACTTTTGTCTGGCGCGCTTGATAAATGAGCGCGATTTCTTTTTTTATCCGCGCCAAATCTTCAGCGCTTGGCGTCACTTTGCGTTTCGGTAAACCATCGATACGTTGGATATCATAGCTGCGCTGCTTGATGGTGAGCTTGCGCCGTTCCGTTGAGCCGTCGGCAAATTGAATTTCCAGTTGAGACGTGCTGGCGGCACGTCGTGCAAAGCCCAGCAGGAAATCACCCGCTTTGGCTTGGCTGACCCGTTTGCCATCAAGTGTGATCGAGGTTCCGGGCGTTGCCCAGCCGACAATCAGCCCGCCTTGGGTAAACTCTCCGGATAGCTTTACTTCGCCGGCAAAGGCAATTGGGCTGACGAGCAGCAAAATCAGAACATATGACAGATACCGCTTAGTCAAAGCAACGACCCTTGCGCATCATCATCTGATTTTCTGGTCTTATTTTTGGTTGTCTTTGCAGCCTTTTTCTTTTGCCGCTTTGGACCGCCGCCATCAGAAACCACCGCGCCAATATCACCATCTCTAAATTGCACGCCGATGACCATGCCGGATTCGGTCGCGGCGGCTGACAGCACCGGCTGACCTTGTTCATCGGTGACCAGCGTAAAGCCCCGATCCAACACGCGCTGAAACGAAAGCCCTTCCAGCATGAGGCTGGCGCGCTCAAGATCATGGGATTTTTGATCAACAAAAGTCGTCAGCGCCCGTCGCCAGGCTCTGATACTGCCACCTAATTCGCTTTGCTTGGCGCGGATCTGCTGGGCCGGGCTGACCAGACCGGCAGCCAGTTTTGCAACATCCGAGGCGAGCCCGTCAAAATAAATACCTTTGGCATTAAGCAACCGCTCACTGCGCTCATCAAGCCGTTGAGTTGCTTCCTCGGCCAAGCGTCTTGGGTCTGGCAGGCCGCGCACCAGACCTTCTATCTCACGGGTGTGATCTGCCAATGACCGGTTCATCGCGCGCTGGAGCCGCACCCCGTCATCGGCCAATTGGGCCAAGAGATCGCTTCGAACCGGCACCGCCATTTCGGCGGCGGCTGTCGGTGTTGGCGCCCGCTGATCAGAGGCGAAATCGATCAGCGTGGTATCGGTTTCATGGCCGACCGCTGAGATCAGCGGAATATCGCTGGCGGCGGCGGCGCGGACGACAATTTCTTCGTTGAACGACCACAAGTCTTCAAGACTGCCGCCACCCCTGGCAACGATCAGCAAATCTGGCCGCGGCACCACTCCGTCTTTTGGTATCCGGTTAAACGCTTCAATGCCGGCGGCGATTTGCTGGTCAGCGCCATCGCCTTGCACATTACACGGCCACAATAAAACATGGCGCGGAAAGCGATCGGCCAGACGATGGAGGATGTCCCGGATAACGGCACCGGTCGGTGATGTTACGACACCAATGCAGTCCGGCAAATACGGCAGCGGCTTTTT
>CEQE01148845.1_pt1 | contig 16635 bp, 15 predicted proteins | sample 356201 | NCBI WGS metagenome assembly CEQE01 (sample SAMEA2619970, study PRJEB7988) | marine metagenome | biome: marine biome (ENVO:00000447); feature: mesopelagic zone (ENVO:00000213) & marine oxygen minimum zone (ENVO:01000065); material: "saline water (ENVO:00002010), including plankton...
GTAACGGCAGTAATACAGTAGATATCACCTTTTGGTGGATTATCATACGAATTGTAATCTTCTCTTAAATCCCACAACTCACATTCAAAACCATCTCTCTCTAAGACAGCGGCAATGTATAATGGACCCAAAGGTGCATATGCAAATTGTTTTGCATCCATTTTAGCATCAGGGTTTACTATGATTACTTTTTCCATTAATTTTCTCTCCACATATCAGTAGTTACACAATGAAATGAGCCACCAAGTGTTCTCGAATGTCTTATTCGTAATGGTAAACTATCAACATTATGCTTTTTCAATAATTTATGTAACTCTACTTGACTTTCATCTACAATAACAGTATTTTCATCAATTGATAACAAATTTAACCCAATCCAAGTAGATGCGTGGTTAAAATTACCATAATATCCAATATCTACACAAGGTGGACACCAAATCTTATCCCACGACTTTAAAATTTCAGGCATATTGTCATCATTCACTCTTTCTGGGTTCAATAAACACAATCCTTCCCTTAAAAGTGCTATAGTTGAATCAATATGAACATAAGAATACATATTTTCAAGAACATGAACCTTATATTCATCACCTAAAAAGTTTTGTAACCATTTTGCACCAAGTTTATTACCTGTGTTCGATAATAAATATAATATGTCTTTATTACACCGTAAAATGTTAGCCGCATCAAAAACGGGTTCTACATTTGTAAGTGTTAATTTAGTTAAATCTCTTCTTTGATAATTATCATCGGTTAATCTTGGTTTTGGTGCTGATACCCACCTTGCACCATCTTCCATATACTCAATAAACTGATCTCTAAATCCAAATGTCTCAAAATATCGTGAACGTAACGTCATTGGTGATTCTATAATCGTATCTCCAATTACTGTAACACTATCTCTCGGACAAAATGTATAATATCCATCTGAAACCCAATCAATTGTTTGAAATATTTTATTATTTTGATTCGGTTTCATTCTACGAACTTTAATATCAAAAAAAGATTTTAAAGATTGTACAAGAATATCTAAATCTTCTTTTGTTTCTTCTATAACTTGTTCAGGATAATAACCCTCTTTTACATCATCTATATTATTTTTATCTGCATAATTAATCGCATGTAAATCTTTACCTTTAATTGGATTATTTGCATTTTCTACTGTACCAACGAATACTTCTCTTAACCTATCCCATTCGTTATTAACTCTTACCATTAAAAAAATCCTTTTTCATGACCTGTTCTTATTTCATTTTCTGAATACTTGTAATAACCATCACTAACTCTAGCCGAAAACTTATTATAATCATAATATCTACATTGACTATCACATTTTCTCCAATCAATAAAATTTTTCATTTTATCAAGTAATCCCTTTTCTTCTAAAAATGATAATCCATTATCTATCCAATTATCTACCACATAATCTTTATTTCCTAAATGTTCACAGCACCACAAAATATCGCCGTTTGAATTAACAACCACATAAAATAAAGGTGCAAAACATTGTTTTACCATATGAGTTTGAGTTGATTGATTCCATTCATAATTTTCTATATTGGAATCAGCATTTCTAATTAATTTAGAATGCCTTTGTTTTCCAAATGTACCTTTATATGAAATTCCTTTCTTTTCACAATAATCTCTAACTTCATTTTCAACTTCTTCCCACGTATATCCTTTAGGTGGTTTTAATGTTCTATTACCTGCTCCTTCCATATCTTCTGTTCTATAACCAAAATAAACTATTCTCTGAAAATATTCATCAAATCCCATTTCTACTGCTAAATCAACGCTAGCTTTTAAATCTTCTATTTCTGAATTATAATCATTAATTAAAACTTTATAAGTAAAAAAAGTACCATAACTTTGAAACTCACTCATTTTTTCAGAAATACTTTTCTTTACTTTTTCTAAATTACCTTTTCTTATTTGAAAATATTTTTTAGAATCTGCAGTATCAAAATCAATACCTACCCAATTTGGTCTATATTCTTTTGTAAAATTTAAATGTCTAAATCTTGCTCCATTAGTTATCAATCCTACCTTATATCCCTTATGTAAAACATAATTTATAATTTTATCTGCATCTAAATGATCTAATGGTTCTCCACCTCCCGAAAAGGTAACATCTTTAATTCCTTCAGGTAAATTATCTATAAAATTTATCCAATCTTCAGTAGTTGCTTTATCAGGATTATGTTCTCTAAATATTTCTGAATTACAATAATAGCAGGCTTGATGGCAAGTATTAGTTATTTGTAACTCAAGACTCAAAGGAACAGGTATTCTACTACCATTAATAGTATCATTTAATCTTTCAAAATGATATTGCGCTTTATTAACTAATCCTTCACTCATAACATTTTCTTTACATTAGGTATTAATTCGTCTACTACTTGGCTGTGTGCTAACTTACCATCATGTCTTAAATCTCTAGCTTTATCCTTATTCGGTGTTGTTATTTCTATCTTTTGTACACTTTTAATATCTAACTGTAATTCAAAATCTTGTAAATAAGACCAATGTAAAACAGGTATATCTAATGCTTTCCACATATTATTTATTGCACAAAAATTAATATAATGATCTCTATACATTTCACCATTTTCTCTCAAATATCTTGTTCTAAACCAAGTATAATCTCTATCACTAGCTACCGTATTTATATTATAATGTGTAAACTCTAAATCTGTAGTTTTTCTATCATAATTAACATTAACATGAGCAAAACTTCTTCTAAAACTTTGAGGCCATTGATAAATTATTAAATTTGGTTTTTTCTTTCCGAGTTTTGGATATATGTTTTTAATAAACAAAACAGTATTAATATAAAGAGTATCTGGTCCAACTCCCCCTTTACCCAAATTTAAAATATCTATATCTAATGCTTGACTAAGTTGATGACACCATATATCATTTTTATGTAATCCAACTCCTTCTGTAATACTACAACCCATTACTAATATATTATCTTTATCTAAATAATCTAATTCTTTTGCTCTATAACCCCAACTATTAAAATCATATCGCAATGTTTTTTCACTATCTGCATATTCCCAATCTGAACCAAGTTCTTCTAAATTCATTTTAAAGAATTCTTCTTTATCAGTACTATGCCATTTAATATCCCTAATACCCACTTTATTAGTATCAATTAATAAAGGAAATTGATTCCACTTAAAACCTTTATGATCACTATTATATAATGTTAAATTACCTCGTCCCATTATTTATTAAAAACCTCTTTATCTGATAAGTCATAATAGTTTTCCCAACTATAAACATCTTCGTTTACTTCTGGTACTGAATCCATTAATAATATTCCTCTAGCAGCATCTTCGGGTAACATATACATATGCCATCCTATCATAGCAAAATCATCATCTCCATAATGAACATTAACATTACGACCATCATGACTTGCAAGTTTTATCCATTCATATGCTTTTTTATCGTCAGTTAATACCATTCCACCTGCACCTATTGGTATTCTCTTTTTAATATTAAAAGATACTATTTGTAAAGCATTATCACCAACATACATATCCTTTGTCCATCTACAAGCACCATCCCATATAGTATATGGTTTTAATTGATAAATACCTTTCCATTTCAAATCCTCAAACTCTACTTTATATCCTGCATTGATAATTGTCATTGGAACTGAAACATAAGTTCTACCAGGAATTTTTACTGTTTGAGGAAAATTTCTCATCCCATAAAACTGATCCCAATAATATTTTAAACAAAGAAACAATCCACTACTTGAACTATTTACAGCACAAGCATATTTACTTCCTGCAAATTTTGCTACTTTTTTCTCAAAAATATCTATAACATCAAATGGATCTGAAAATTCATATCCAGCATCTTTTAATTCAGTAAGTTCTGGACGTTCTTTACTTCCTAATTTTCCATAAGGCCAAGCTAAATACTTAACTTTCATAAAATCTCCTCTAATGTAACTGTTGCAACTCCATGTTTCTGTACAACTACTGTAGTACATTTCTGTGCAAACTTAATTGCTTCATATATGTTATTGGTATCTAAATAACCACGAACTAATCCTGCAATAAATGTATCCCCTGCTCCACTTACATCCCTTACAGGAACTTCTTTTACTGGATATTCTAATCCTTTATATCTACAACCTTTACTACCTAATGTAACAATAAGTTTATCTCTAAATCCTTTATCTGATAATAACTCGTAATTCTTTTTATATTCTAACTCATTTATTTTAATATAATCTGCGTCTTTAATCCACTTACCGAGTTTCTTTTTAGTATCCACGAATACATTTTTATTGTATTTACAAATATGTTCTATATCACTTTCTTCTAAAAATCCTTTACAATAATCTGAAATAATAATTGCATCAATTTTATCTATATTACCACCCAACCCATAAGATTTAAATTTATTATTTTTTATACCTTGTAATTTTTTTATTTCTACTCTATCACAATAATCATGTTCATCAACTCTTAATACCATTTGTCCTGAACGATTATCTACATATCGTTTTTTCACAATTGTATTTTCATTTGTAACTGTATAGATAGTCATTTCTAATGATTCTACATTGTTTACAACATTTTTTGCCATACCACCATTTGATTCTTTATGTGTTGGTTTAAAAACTGGTATAGGTGCTTCTGGACTTATTCTTTCTATGTCTCCATAAATAAAAATATCATTACAACTATCTCCTATAACTACTACATTCATGATTCAATAACCTTTATATAAGCTTGTTTATCTTCTTCATTAAATTTATCTTGTGGAAAAATTCCAGGTATAATTTTATAATCTTGTGCAAATGTACTAAAAGTTGAATCTCCAAATGCAATTAAAAAATAAGAATTAGCTAATGAAAACAAATCCACTACATTTTTTAAAACATATTGGTGGAATCCTTCAGGTGGATGTAAAGTTTTAGTACGTCTAAAATGTCTTCTCATCAATGGCGATTCGTTCATAATTGTATCAAAATCAATAATGTCATAATTATCATAAAATATTTTCAAATTCTTTTTATTAACATCACTACTAATGTAAAATTTTTGATTGGGATTTATTTTTAACATCTCATCCATTATATACATATATACACTATTATTCACAGCAGTATATCCCACAGGATCTCCTGAGTACTGTAAAAGTAACTTTCCATCTTTCATAGGGCTTTTTAATTGTCTTAATCTCTCCTTTACCACTTCAGAGTCATCTTTAAGAAAGTAAAGATTATCTGGTGGCTTTCCTGCAATTCCTACATTTTCTAAATTTAACAAATCTGATTCGTCAACTTCCCAATCTACAGGTTCTCCATCTCTAAATCCTTTAACATCATCTTCATCTCTAAAAACTCCCGTTGGCCACCTTCGTATATGTAATCCTACAGTTTTTTCTGTATATTTTTTGATAAACATTTCAAGAAACTGATCTTGAAGTGTTATTAACTGAGATGGTCTAGATAATAATGCACCTGTATCTTCATCAAAATCACTAAACTCATCAATAAAATGAAATCCAAAATTAGAATAATAATCTTTACTTATATTTAATTTATAATTCTTTTTATCCGACATTTGTTTTAATTTTTTATAAGTAATCGGCGTAGTACCTTTATAAAATTTAGAACTAACATAATTATATTTTTCATCTCTTAACTCATCATGATGTACTCCTTTTGTATATGGAAGTTCTATATATTGTAATTCTGGCCAATAATTTTCTTCTAATAATATATTAAATTTAAAATCATTAGCTTTACATAAACCATATGCTATTTCCCAATGGAAAAGTCTATTGCACAATCCCGTATCTTCAGGACTCATAGAACCACCCCAGGGTTCTCTCCATCTTAAATTATTCATACTATCACCGAAATATCTTTTCTATTTTTCCAAGTTGCAGGCAATTCTTCATCATTTTTAACACAGAATCCGATAAGATTATTTCTATCTTCTTTTGCAAAAGTATATGTTGGATTTACCCAATGTGGTATTCTTAATGAATGGTTAATTAACACCAATCTATTTGGATCAGGAAAAATAGAAAGTATTTCTCCACCACTTGAAACTTGTAGTTGGCCGCCCCAATCATATTTCCAAAGTTCTTTTGTTAAATATAATATGTACCCAGCCTCTCCCATATAATCATCATAATGACATCGTATGTAATCCTTACCATTATTTTTAATCTTTGTTGCTTGATGTCTAAATTGCCCTAAGGCATCTCCATTAACCTCTTTTATTATAGGTTTTATATATTCATCAAATACCCCTAATACATAATCATCAGATGCTACATCATGACTCGACCAAAAATGTGCCAAATAATCTTCGGGTGAATCAGGAAATCGTTTATCATTGGAAGTCTCCCACAATTTATATCTACCTTCTCTGATTTGATCAATTTCTACAAAATCTTTTGCAGAATTAAATATTTCAACCATTTCACTATAAACCTCTAATGGTAAGAAATTATCTATTATTACGTAACCATTTTTTTTGTACTCACTTAACATGATTTTCTTTATACCATTTAATTGTTTTTTCTAATCCCTCTTTCAACGTATACTTACATTCCCAACCAAGTTCATTCATTATTTTAGTTGAGTCAATTTTACGAACTGGTATCATTGGTTTCATACCACCTACGTATTCTATTGGTGCATCATAGTTTTCAATTTCCATACACATTGATAATACTTCATTTACAGAATGAGCTGTATTACTTCCAATGTTCCATATAGAATAATCATCTACTTTTCTAACAATAAGTTCTAAAGCAGTAACCACATCATCTATATGAATCAAATCTCTTATTTCAGAACCATCTCCCCAAACTTTAATTGGATTGTGTTTATCTACTACTTTTCTAATTGTAGCAGGTGTTACATGACATTTATCAAAATCCCATTTATCTCCAGGTCCAAATATATTCGCAGGTCTAACAACTATACACTGCATAGTTTTATCTAAACGATTAGAATACATATCACATAATACTTCTGCATATCTTTTCATCCAACCAACAGGAAAATATGCAGGATATGGTTCATCAAAAATATAGTCAGTTTCTTTTACTGATCTCTCATTTGATGGTGGATAAATTGTAGAACTACTGATAAAAATGAACTTCTTAACACCACTATGATAAGAAGCATCCATTACATTAGCATTCATAGCAACATTTGGTGTAACGTGAACCAATGGTGATTTCTCTGTATCAAAAGCGTTTGATGTATTTGCTGCACAATGAACAATTGTATCATAACCTTGTATCAAATCTTTACAAACATCAAGTGATGTTAAATCTCCATCTTTAGATGATATTCCATCTACTTCATAATTATTTTCTTTTAATAGTCTATAAAGATTAGAACCTATTAAACCTGTTACTCCTGTTATTAGTATTTTCATAATGCTGCCCCATATGTTAAAGGAAATCCATTTCTAAAATGACTTGTATCATTATTTATTATTATTTGATAAGCCATTATTAATTCTTTTATACCATCGTGTAAAGTATATTTAGGTAGCCAACCTGTGCTTTCTACTTTTTCATTACTTACAATGTAATCTCTTTTGTCAGGATCCTCATAATAATCAGAATAAGTAATAGCAAAATCTGAAATATATTTTTTAATCATTTCAGCTAATTGTTGTTTATTGATATTAGCGTTTGATAATCCTACATTGAATATCTCACCTCTATGTATATCACGAAGAACAACCATCCATTCAAATACTGAAGCTACATCTCTGATATGAATATAGTTACGAACTGCTTTTCTTTCAAAGATAGTAATATATTTATCCGTCAATGCTTTATAAACAAATTCATTAACTAATAAATCTAATCTCATTCTTGGTGATACACCAAACACCGTAGCAAATCTAAAGATAATTGCATTACCATTTTGTAATAATATATCTTCTGCATTACATTTGGTTATTCCATAATGACTAATTGGTTGTAATTTTTGATCTTCCGTACATATACCACTTGAACGAGTTCCATAACCACTATTTGTATTTGGAAAAATAATAGTTTGTTCTTTAGATGTATTAGTTATTAAATCATATATCTGATTATAATTTACCTCTTCTGCTAATTGTTTATCTTTTTCACAAGCAGGAAAACCAACTATCGCAGCCAATGGTATTATCACATCTGCTTTCTGTACATACTCATTTAATTTTTTATAATCTCTAACATCTCCATATACAAATTTAAAATTAGATTTATAACATAAATCACTCAATGTTAACTGATTATACATCAAATTATCATATACGGTTACATCATAACCTTTATCTAATAACAAAGGAACAATTACTGAACCAAGATATCCTGCACCACCTGTAACTAATATATTCAAAAACTATCTCCAATGTCGTTAACAATGCATAATCTATTTACTTCAGTACCTCTATTTAATTCTTTATATTCATCTCCACCAAAAACAAATCCAACACAATCAGTTTCTTCAAAATTATTAGATTTACAATATTTTTTATATTCATCACCCCATTTTGTCCAAGCATAATCTGGACCAAATTTATTCAATAATTGAATTCCAACATATGCTGATAGATAATTATATTGTTTCCATTCATTCATAATATTAATATTATCATCGTAATAATTTCTTGAATATCTAATACCTGCTCTCAATTTAGGTGCGTCATAAAATCCCTTACTCAAACTAAAAGTTATATCTTCAATACAAGTATATTTTGAAAAATCAAATTTTATATTTTTTGCAATTAAATACCAAGCACAATCAATCAAAACAGGAACTTTTAACTCTTCACACTTATCTAACACTTCTATCATTTTAGGGTGTATTTTACAATAATCACTAAATGGGAAACTAATAACTACTGCATCATTAGAACTAACACCCGTATCTTCTATATAATCCCACCTATAATATTTTCTCCAATTTGCTTTATGATAAAAGAACTCCCCTTTAAAACATTTAAATCTTTTATCTTTATGTCTCATCCAAAATGAATCAAATGCTTGACTTGTTCCATTAGTATAAGATTTATATTTATAATCATCCAACCCTTTTAATTTATTTAATTTAGATGCTTTAATGTACTTATGAAATACGTTACAAAATGCTTGTGATAAACTTGTCAATGAAAAAATATAACTAATATCTATTTCTTTATTAATAGTTTTCCAAAATTCATTAACTTCCATATCTGGAACTGCTGTAGCTCCTTTATATCGTTCCATCCCAAAATCTATAGTCTTTTCAAATTCTTTAGCTCTATCTTTTACTTTATAATATTCTTCAAGTTGATCTTCAAAAGTTTCTCTCTCTATACAAGGTATTTCTACTTCATTAATATCAACTTCAGGATGTCTTATTAATAAAATATGTTTTATAGTTACCATGCGATGAGACCCATCCCACATTTCATAATCTCCTGTATCAAATCTAGGTCTAATCATAATAGGTTCTTTCAAACCATGTTTAAGAATACTTTCTTCCATAAGTTCATATTCCCAATTTTCTTGATTCTCAAAATCTTCCGAACTATACCAATTATGAATAAACATTTCAGCATCAACCGCAGAAACTCTTTTTTTACTTGGATGATTACCTGGTTTATAGTTTCCATCCTTATCAATCCACTCTCCTGTTCTAATTACTAAATGTTTCATCTTTATATGAACAACTTCATCTCTAACCTCTTCAAAAAGATTGTCTACTGATAAAAATTTAAAATCTTCCATTATAACTCCTTATTATTGACTTATATCTACCTTCTTTTCTTCCCCACCAATACAACTCACGACACCATTTTATCATATTTCCTTTATAATTTTTTGACTTCGGCATTCCATCAATATCACATACATGACCACTATTCGTCAAATTTTTATTATTTCTTACTACATCATGAATATTATAATCTAAATTTAATTTATATGGATATTGTTTATCGGGAATAATCAATGCGTTCTCTTGATATTCCATTACTGAATCTACGACTTCTAAATCATCTGTATATATTTCTTCAACAATAAACTTTTTAATTTCTTTATAAAATTTATCTTTTTGTTTAAAAATTCTAAACATACTGCCTTCATCAAATTCCCATGTTCTACCATCTTCCAAATACCACCCCCAATATCTTAACTCATTAAAAACTTCATCTATTGCTACTTTAAACTTTTTAATTTCTTCTCCTAAAACAGTATCTTCTTTTTTTGTAAAATACTCATATAATTTATCATAAAAACTTTCATAAGAAACATCTAAATAATTTTTGAAAAATCTTGCTATAAATTGAGTAGTTCCAAAAAAATGACAAACCATCATAAACCATCTAAAATTATAAGCCTCTAATACTTCTTCGTGTGTCATAGTATTTGATTCATAAACAATTTGTTCATCTTCTTGTTCACTCATCTCTGTTTTTGTAATATGATAATAAAGAGCTTTAGTAGTTTTATATTTTATTCCATATTTTTTAGTATACTCAGGATCACCAAATGGTGTATTTGGTAAAATACTTAATGGATAAACACCAATATAGTTATGTTGATTATGATTTATTAAAGTGAATATACCCTTTTTAAATGATTCTAATGTTTCTTCGGGTAAACCAACAATAAGTTCACAATATACAGGAAGATTTTCTTCTTTACATCTTTTTAAAAACCCATCTATATCTTTTCCACTCACATTCTTTCTCATTATTGCTTTTAAAGTTGGTTCGTGTAATGATTGTAGTGCTAAAGTCAATCCTTTATTTAAATCTCCCTCTTTTAAAACCTTTGCAATAGGTATACATTGTTCACCTCTATCTTTTGCCCAATCATTTCTAAAACGAATTGGGTATCCATTTTTATTTTTCAATTCAACTAAAAGTTTTGCTGTTTTTAAATCCCTATCCGCAAAAAGTCCAAAATTCGAATCTCCATTATCAACATAATCAATATTATTCTTTGAAATCCACTCAAACTCTCTTTTTAACTTTTTAAAACTCTGTTTTTGTAATTTTTGAAAATATAAACTACCTATTTCACAATAAGTACATCTATATGGACACCCTCTTGTACCTTCTACTGTACAAGTGAAATTAAAATCTTTATTTTTATATTTTTTAAGAATTTTATCAAAAGTTCCATCTAAATATGGACTTGGCATAGAATCTATATCTGTAATTCTTGGTGTTGTTAAAGTTGTAACAAATTTATAATCATTTGTTTGATAAGTTATACCTGTTACTTTAGACCAATCCTTTTCCTCTAAATTTTCTAAAAGAATTTGTTCAAAAGTTAACTCACCTTCACCATGAACTAACATATCTACATATGGGTGTCTTTCAAAAAAATCTTTTTCGTGTTTTAACCTATCTACAGAAGGTTGATGTTGTCCACCATATACAATAACACAATCAGGATACCTTTCTTTTACTATTTTAGCTACTTCATTATTGAATGCCCAATTCCAAACAAAGCAAGAGAAACCAATTATTGATGGATTTTCTATTTCATTAATAAAATCATCTACATCAGTTCTAATAAATAAATAATCTGCCAATTCATAATTTTCTTTAATAGTTTTGTTTAATCTACAATGAGACCAAAGCAAACCTGTAGAATAAGGCAATCTTACTTGAATGTCTTCGAATAAAAATGATGGTTCAACTAAATATAATTTATTTTTCACTTATATTATCACCTAATTTAATTATTGTACATCTATCCACCTCAGATATATACCGCCATGGATCAATAATTATTGATTCTATAGGAAAGTTAAATGTTGCGAACTCTTGATGTTTTGTTGCTATAAAAAATGTTCTTGGTCTATCAATATCTAACTGATAATCATCTACATATGGATCCCAATGTATAGTTTCTATATTTCTTTCCTTCAATATATTAACTAACAAATGTGCAGGGCTTCCTGTTTCTATATTAGTTTCCGATTTAAAAGATTTTCCCAATATTATAACTTCTCCAGGTAAGTGATGATATTCAATTAAGTCTGCTAACCACTCTGTTTGAACTTCTCTCTGTTTCATTATATTATCAAACCAATTAAATCTCAATCCAAGTTCATCACTTAACCAACTCAATGCTATATTATCTCTTGGATGACAACCACCACCATCTCCCATACCACCACTTAAATACTTGTCTGATATAATACGTTTATTACACATCTTCAATCCGTTCATAACCTCATCTACATTTGTATTTGGTAAAAGATGACACATCTCCATAAGTGTATTTACATATGCTATCTTAGTTCCTATAAAAGTATTATACGCAACCTTAATTAATTCTGCATTCTCAATCGTTGTTTCATAAAATGGTGCGTGATTAATGGTTCTATAAAACTTCTTTGCCTTCTTTGCAGCTTCTTCATCATCTACACCAAATAAAATAATCTCTGGTCTAAGAAAATCTTCTATTACAGTTCCCATAGCAATAAAAAATGGATTATAACATAATTTAGTGTGCTTACTTAAAATTGGTAAAATCTCTCTACGAATTGTTCCTGGTAAAACTGTAGAAATTACTACTACAACTACTTTTTTATCCTGTCTTTGCAATTCAGCATCTAAATCTATAAGTCCTTTCTTTAAATAAGAATAATCAAAATCTTTTCTTTCATCGGGTATTCTTGTAGCTCCCTCAAACTTTGGATCGTGTGGTGTTTGTATTGGAACAAAAATAATATCAGAATGTTTAACTACTTCTTCTATTTCCTTTATTTCTATTTTACTTTTATCTAAATAATCTTGAGCAAAAACTTCTTTATATGGTAATTTTTTCTCTGCAATTATTTTTTGAACTTCAGATGAAGGATCATATCCTATAACATCATGCCCCTTCATTTCAACTGCTAAAGCTACAGGTAATCCTAATTTCCCTAATCCTACAAATCCTACATTCATTTTGATATCTCCGTTAAATCTTTTATAAATTTTCTTTCAAAAACTAAATCAAAATTTAAAAAATTATTTTTATTATGTATTAATTTATCTTCTACACTCTTATATAATTCAGATAAATGTTCATTACTCATATTACACAATCTTGTAATTTCTTTTTGTATAAATCTAAATCTTGCATCATTATCTTCTATCTCATCATATGATTCATCAAACCATTCTGGAAAAGTTTCGAATCCATATTTTTTTAATAATTTTAAATAACCAACATCATTATTATTAAATACCATAAATGGATGACAATGAACTATTGGTTTTAGTATTTTCTCTGAAAGCATCAGTCCACTACCAGTTTCAGCAACTACAGAAAAATAAGAATCTTGATGATACTGTACTAAATTATCTATCGAAAAATCTGACTGACTATTTAAAATTCTTTTTTTATCAACTCCCTTCTTCCAACTATTTGGTAAAACAATATTTTTTTCTAGATAAGAAATGTGCCCTTGTTCTTTTATAAATTTATTATTTTCATAAAAATTCCACATTGTAGATCTTGAATACGTTTTTCCACCCATCAAAGCTATAAATTTTTTGTTAGGTTTCTTGCTTTCTATTGTATCTAAATTTTTAATCTTTACATTCATATTCGGATTAGAATTGTTACGTGATGTATAATGTATACCATAAAACGTGTCTAACATCCTATATACAAAAAATGGTAAAGACAAAACATTTATCTTTTCTTTAATACCCATTGTTTCACACCAATCAGAATAATGTTTATCAACATGATAATCATTAGTAATAAATAAAATATCTTGTGGTGGTATCTTTGCTTCTTCAAGAACTTTATGTAAATTTATATGAAGTTTACTCTCAAACCAATGTCCTTCTGTATCTTCGATTATTACAACGAATCTTTTATTTTGTTCTTTCATCTCACTATGTTTTTCAATAAACAAATCCACATATAAGCTATCAGCGATATCTGCTTTAAATCTATTTTTATCTGGATACACAACACAATTATCAAGTAAATATTTCCAAGAATTTGAAGTCATTGTTTCTTCATAATCGTCAAACATCATAAATCCTTTTATTCCTATTTTCATATAATCTTCTCTTTTTTCTGTTGCATTACTCCATACTCATCTGCATCATATTCTTCTTTACTTTTTATCTGTCCATTCTCGTGCCAATGAGTTATTATTCCATCTTTTACACTTATCACTTTCCATGATCCGTGAGATTTCATCTGTCCATTCTCATACCACTCTGTCCAAGTTCCAGCAAGTCTGCCTTTACTGAACGTTCTTTCTCTCCAATGCTGTCCATTCTGATACCGTTCATCGTATAATCCATCCCATTTCCCATCCTTGAAACTTATTGCTTGTTTTAAATTACCATTTGGCCACCAACCTCTCGATACTCCATCTGCCCTTTTTCCGTCTTTATAATACCATTCATATCTAAGTTTTCCGTTTGGCCAATGTACTTGAAATAAACCATCAGTTGGTATATCATATTCAATGCCTGGACCACCTTCATTTGCGACTCTATCTTCATATTTGACATCTTCAGTTACAGAACACATTACAAGTACATCAACTATATTACTTAACTTATCCTCAAAATCTTCTGCTATTGCTTCATAATCAAGCCCTTTAGTACCATCTTTTTCTTTACGGTAATATAATGTTATTTCTATTTTACCCATTTGTTTCCACAATATTTTTTAACTTACTTAATAATTCTTCGCCTGGTATTTTAAGATTAAGTAAAGTTTTTTGATTATGAACACATTTTTCATAAACACTATCATATAATTTACTTAATTCTTTATCATCTTTTAATAAACAAAATTTTATAATTTCTTTTTTAATATACTCTATTCTTTCTCTCCAATCTTCTATATCATCATAACTTTCGTCAAATAATTCAGGAAAAGTTTCAAATCCCCAAGATTTTAACAATTTAAGAATTCCGTGTGTTCCTACTATAATAAATGGATGACCATGATATAATACTTTAGTTATTTTCTCTGTTACCCATTTCTCTCCATGATCTACAGTATTTTCAGGAACTATAGAAAAATAAGTATCTTCATAATATTGTTCTAAACTATCAATTCCTGCATATGAACGACCTTCTAAAACATCTTTTTTAGATGTTTTATAACTATTTGGTAAAACTATATTTTTTGCAATATTAGAAACATATCCACAATCTTTTATTTCTTTCCACATATTAAACCAATTCCAAAGTAAACTTCTTTCTGTAGTTTCTTTTCCTATCAAACATAAAAACTTTTTTGTTGGATTTTTATATTTTTTTATGTCAAATAAGTCGTAATCAGTATAACCTTCTTTATAATATAATGAAATATATCTTTGAAAAAGCATTGGATAACTAAGTACATTAATTTTCTTTTTATAATTACTTGTTTTAAACCACTCGTTATATCTATTCTCAATTTCAGCATCATTAGTAATAAAAATAAATTTATCTGCTGAAATACTATATTTTTCACACAAATTGTGTATTCTTATATGAACTTCATTTTCATACCAATTTGCTTCTCCTGCATCAATAGTTACAATGAGAGGTTTACCTTTACTCGTAAAAAGTACAATTCGACGTTGTACCCATTCTCTCTCATTTTTATTTTCAATTTCATGTATCCAAGTACCCCAAGATCCATTATCAGTACATATCGCATTTTGTTCAATATATTCACAAATCTCTGATGGAAGTATACCTACGTCTTTTAAATCTTGTATGTTTTGTTTTTGTAATGATTCGTCAAACATTTGTATACCAATCTATAGTTTCTTTAATTCCATCTTCTAAAGTATACTTTGGTTTAAATCCAACCGACTCTGCTCTACGTGTATCCATTTGTCGTCTCATATCACCATTTGGTTTTGATTTATCATACTTAACTTCTTTATCAAAATATTCTCCAATTGTATTTGCTATATCTGAAATTTTTACTTCTACTCCACTACCAAGATTTACTGGTACATTTATTTTATTCTGTACCATATGTAACATTCCTTGTGCAACATCTTTAGAATAAATAAAATCTCTTATTGGTTCTCCATCACCCCAAACATTTATTACATCATCATTATATCCTTTTTTGATTAGTGAAGCTATAACTGTAGATTCATCTCCAAAATTATCATAAGGCCCATAAATATTTGCAGGTCTTACAATAGAAATATTTTCATATCCATATGTTGCTCTAATCGCATAACAACTCAACTCACCCATTCGTTTTATATAAGCTGGAACTCTATCATTTTCACTTGGAACTTTATGCCAAACTAAATTTTCTCTATATTCTTCCATAGGTGGATATACACCAATAGTGCTTGTATATAAAAACCAATCTGGTTGATAATAACCAACTGCTTCAATAACATTTGAATCAAACTGTAACATTGGTAAATAATCGGCAGGCTTCTCTTTTGCTCTAAGTGGTGATCCTTTAATTCCTGCTAAATGATAAACGTGATCAAACTCTCCTATAATACTTGCATTTGATTTAAATGTTAAATCTGCTTGTTGATACTTAACTCCTTGTAATAAATCTTGTGGTGTCCTATAATCTAAATCTACAACACAAACCTCACCATATTCTTTAGAACATAATTTAGTAAGTTGTCTACCTACCATTCCC
>CEQE01102408.1_pt1 | contig 16623 bp, 10 predicted proteins | sample 356201 | NCBI WGS metagenome assembly CEQE01 (sample SAMEA2619970, study PRJEB7988) | marine metagenome | biome: marine biome (ENVO:00000447); feature: mesopelagic zone (ENVO:00000213) & marine oxygen minimum zone (ENVO:01000065); material: "saline water (ENVO:00002010), including plankton...
TTCTTTAGTTCACCGGTGGTGAATTATAGAAACGGTCATGTGAGCAGTACAAAACCTTTTAACATAAGGGTTATAGCGTCTATTAAGTGATTTTTTTTTTCACCTGATGGGTTGAATCAGCGTAATCCTAATCAAATCTCAGTAATCATGTATAGAATTGAAATTCCTATACGATCAAGTTATGAATAAATAGGATGGTGCATATCGTTTAAAATGTCCTGTCGGATAACTTCAACCCTGCAGCGACCTTCAATGAATTAGCTTCGCCCCGCTAAGCGTGGCTTCGCAGATTCGCCCTTTGATAAAGGCCATCCTTGGCCTCAACCCTTTGGGCAGCTCATTCTTCGCTGTCCAATTTTACAATCGTATTAAAATTGTGAAGTGTGCCTGCGGAGACTTAAATTGAGGAGGGGGTGTAAGGTAGGAAGAAGTTACTGCAGTAGCAGTAACTTCTTCCCAAGAGAGGAACCATTTTGCGCAACAACAGATGATCTACATTACGCAAAAAACATTGTTCTAAATATTGAGTCGACTAAAACTTAAAGTCCATCATCACATAGGCCCAATCAGCATCCTCATCACCATGCGAAGCAGCACCTGTTCTTGATAATTTATCATTGAAAAAATGTGAATATCCAGCGCTAATGCCCAGATGTTTATCATATTTCCATTTAGCGGCAAGATCCATTTCCGTTCCAAGGTCGTTGCCGTTATCAGCAGCGTCTTCAACTGTCATGAAATAATGGACAGCACCATGCAATGAAACATTATCAGTCGCTGATATTTTCCCTTTAACAGCTATATCATGAAGACCTAAAGTACGATTTGCATCAGCTACAAAATAATCCATATGCCCATGATATTTATGGCCTGTTTGATAAAGGTTACTAAAGGATTTATCTTTATCGTCGGCGGTATTGTCGTCGCCGGAAAGGTAGTCATACCACAGGGTAATGCTCGGTTTTTTAGGCGTATCAAAAGTATATCCAACTCTTGCACCAACCATGAAAGCCTGTGTGTCTACTGTATCGGATTCTTCGCCGGTCTGGTAGTAGCCTTCAACCCGGGCTTTAATGTTTCCAGATTTAAAAGTAAAACGCGGTCCGAAAGTAACGCGATCCACTGCAGCAGCAGTAGTTGCGTCACCATCATCATTTTGCCAAACTAATATGCCGGAGATTGCCGACATCTCATTAATCTTCGCTTTCGAGTAGGCGATCCAATCATGTGCATCATGATTAGGACTAGTACCTCCGTCCGTTTCGTCTGGCCTTAAATAAGCGAAGGCTGCAGCAGCAGGCCCCACGTTACCAGAAATTAAAATGCCGTCATGGTTTCGCGCTGTTTGAACCCAGTTTACGGTTCCAATCAAACGGTGACCGTCTAATCCTATCTCCTGTCGTCCAACCCTTATATTTAAAGGCAGACCGGCAAACTCCTTTACATCTAAATAAGCCTGATGTACGTCAAAACCATCCGCACTACGGTCTATGGTACTTGTCTCCTCTCCCCAGTCTCGAATATCCTGGAACTGGACAAATCCCGAAATGGAGCCTCCATCCACTCCAATATTTATTCGTGACCTCTGGGAAAAAAAGTCGTCAGAATTGGAAGTAGCCAAGGTGCTTTTGTCATCTAATTCCCAGCGTGGTCGCAACTGCCCACCCAAAGTAATATCCACATCACCAAAGTTGGTCCTCACTTCTCCTGAAAAGACATCACTGCTAACAAAGGTAATAATTACACACATTGTAATAAGTACAAAAAACTTCTTCATTTTTCCTCCTCTTCATTATTATTACTATTTACTTGCGATTCTTGCGATTAAAAAAATATTCAAAATTTTTTCTCCTCTCTTTTCTCCCTCCTTTCTTTATTTAATTTTTTTATAGCTAAAAAAGGTCATCTACAAAGAAACATTAATTAAGATCTAATAAATAGTACATAAATATAACTATTTATATGCATATGTCAAGGAAATAATTACACCAAAAAAATGTACTTTTTTTTCCTTTTTTACTTCATTTATGCTATTACTCTGTATGTAAAAACTTCTTTTTTTAGGCGGTGTGTAGTTGTGATTTTTACAGCGCCTTATGCAAGGCTGAGGAAGTTTTTTTTGTTTGTTCTTCAGGGTTGAAGCCCTGTATAGCAGGGTTCAGGTTTCCGGGAACAGCGGTCAGGGAAAAAGCTGATCCCCCACCCCTGATCCCTAATTTTTTGTATGCTTCGTGGCTATAATAGGTTTTTAATATGAAACAAATTCTATTATACGGCATATTCTTTTTCTCAGGCATGAGCAGCCTTATCGCCGAGATTACCTGGAACAGGATGCTTGTGCTGATTATCGGTAATACGGTCATGGCGACGAGCTTTCTGCTTGTTGCTTTTATGGGCGGACTGGGGCTTGGAAGTTTTTGGGGCAGCCGCTATTTCAGTCAGGTGCGTCGCACCTCTTCTCTTTTGCCCTATTGCATCCTGGAAGGATGCATTGGCATTTACATAGTTTCTTCCCCGTTATTTTTTCAGCCTGTCTCCAACCTGTTTTCAAGTCTGGCTCCTCTCATTTCAGAATCCGCAATATTATATATAGCTCGTTTTTTAGTTGCATTTGGTTGTCTCTTTTTCCCTGCTTTTATGATGGGGGCCACCTTTCCGGCAATTATATCGGGGTCCGCATTGAAGGATTCTCAAAATCGCGTGTCACGTACGGGTTATTTATACACCATAAATACTTTTGGCGCCGCGGCTGGCTGCCTGGGCGCAGGATATTTGCTGCTGCCGAAAATAGGTGTCCAGCTTACTCTTGTTGTCGCTTTCTTTTTTAATATAATTGCTGCTGCAGGGGCGCTTGTTCTGTACAACCTTCAAGGGAAAGCAAGTTCCGAACTATCTGCAATCAGCAATCTGAAATCTGAAATCACTGCAAGCAATCAGCAATCACAAAGTTCTTCTTTTCTCCACTTAGTCGGTATAGCTACTTTTATTATCGGTTTTATAGCTCTTGCCTACGAAGTTCTTTTGACGCGGCTGGTGATACTATTTTTCGGCAACCAGCTCATTGTTTTTACACTGGTGTTAACCGCTTTTCTTTTGGGGACCGGCATCAGCGCGTTTATTGGCACTGCAATCTATCGTTACATTAAAAATACCGGTCTGCTATTCGGTATAATTATTATTGCAGTGGGAATATTTATAATTATCCCCCCTTTTCTTTTTGTCAGTCTATCCGCTTCTGAAAAAACCTGGTTAATACTGAACCGGACCTTTCTGGTGGGCATGATCATGCTTGTTCCTGTTTTTTTTATCGGTGGTCTCTTGCCTCTCGCTATAAGAATCTTTGAAAATCAGGCATCAGGGGTAAGGGAGCAGGGATCAGAAGGCGGAAAGCAGAAGACAGAAAAATGGCAAACTGTGTTTAACGCGGGAAAGCTATACGCGTTTAACACATGCGGCGGTATGTTAGGCGCCGGAATAACCAATTATTTTTTAGTACCAAATATCGGTACACAGGAAACGCTGACCTTGTTTTCTATCATATGCCTTGCTATAGGCTTAGCGGTTTTATGGCTATCAAGAAAATCGGTCTTGCGCTGGTCTCTTGCGGCTATCAGTGTTTTCGCTTTGTCCGCTTTTGTCATTACACTCCCTCACAAACTGGGAGAACTTTACACTTCAAAGCTTGCCAGGGTCAGCGGGGGAGATATTGAACCGGATCTCAAACTGCACTATGAAGGGAGAGTCGCGACAATTACTATTATTGATTTTCCATGGTTGGGATTCCGGGATATGTTTCTCAACGGAGTTGAGGAGGCTTCCACCCGGTTCAGCCATGTTCAGCTTTTTAAACTATTAGGTCTTTTGCCTGTACTTGCTCATGAATCCGATGATCCAAAAGAAGCATTAATGATTGCTTTTGGCGCCGGTATTGCCGCCGGAGCTGCGTTAGACTCCAACCAGGTTTCCTCCCTGGACGTGGTGGATCTGAACCCGGATATAAAAAAAATCAATGATTTGTTTAAGGAAGTAAACGGGGATGTATTCCAAGATTCGCGATTTAACTTTATTTCGGAAGACGGAAGAAATTACTTATTGATGAACCCTAAAAAGTATTCGGTAATCATGTCGGACTCTACCCATCCCAGGGCGTATGACAGTTGGATTTTATACACAAAAGAATTCTACGAGGACATTAAGGACCACCTCCTGCCCGGCGGAATTTTCGCCCAGTGGATACCTCTCAGCGATTTTTCTTTAGAGATGTATAAAATTATGCTGAGCACTTTTAAAAGTGTATTCCAAAACGTTACTCTTTGGAACATCTACGGAACAGACCAGGCCTTTCTCCTTGCCACACCTTCCCCTTTGAGTCTAAATATGGCCCGGCTTCAAAATCAACTTGACAGTGTTTCGGCATCACTTTTGTTGAAAAAATATCAGATGGATAAAGCAGTTGATTTTGCCGGCTTTTTTGTGATGGACAATAAGACAATTGAAAAATTTATTGGAGATGAGAAGAGGGTTAATACGGACAACCTCCCTTATAACCAGAAATACTCTTTGAAAAAAAATTCCCCCTTACGTACAAAAAGCTTTGATCAATACCAGGCAAGCATTCGATCCTATTTAAAAGAGGTATCGGAAGAGGATTTAGCAGCTATTGATAAACGACAGGTCGTTGCCAGAAATATGTACCGGTATTTTTTCTTTGCCGATCAGGCAGCGCTTGACGGCGCCTTAGCTATCAGGCCAATAGACGGCAATGTTCTGCATTACAAAAATTTAGAACGACAAATGGAAAAGATGGCATCGGAAAAATTACGGGTGGAGGAGAATTCGCTAAGAGAAAATATTAAAGTGCTTCAACAGAAAATTAAAGAAACTCCAACAGGGGGTAAAAATTATAGTCAGTTGGCAAAAATTTATCTTGACCTGGGCTTAATTGATAACGCAGAAACGCTTTTAAGAAAGGCTTTAAAATATTCTCCTAAATCAGCAAAGGCGCATGAGCTTATGGGCCTGGCACAGGCAAATAAACGAAACTGGAAGGAAGCGGAATACATGTTTCAATACGCCCTGATGAAAGATCCTGAAGATAATTATATTATGGATAATCTTATCAGGATTTATGCGGAACAAAACCAGCATGAAAAAGCAGCGAATATTTTGTTAAAAAAAATAAACAAAAAGAAAAAAACAGAACGGGAAGAACTCGGTTCATACCAAGATGATGTGAGTATTGCCGGTTCTTATTTTTCTTTGAAGGATTACAAAAACACTGAGAAATTTCTTTTAAGCGCTTTAGATAAATACCCGGGGAATACAGTGGCTTTATTTTACCTGGCTCATGTCTACAGAGAGACAAAGCGGATGGAAGAGGCAATAGAGCAACTGAACCGTATTCTTGAAATCAACCCATTCAATAGCCCGGCAAAGCAGCTATTGAAAGAATTTCAAAAATTAAATAATTCTAAATAGAAAATAGATTATTCTTTACTAATTTCAAAATGATGGTATTATTAGACAACCCTCAGGATTTATTTCTTTCTCTAACTGGGTAATTTTTTTTTGAAAGTTATTGCTGTCATACCGGCCCGGTACCATTCCTCGCGGTTTGAGGGAAAAGCGCTGGCTGATATTCACGGTAAACCGATGATAGAATGGGTTTACCGGCAAGCGGTAAAGTCTCTCCTGGTTAACAAAACAATTGTTGCGACTGACGACGAGCGTATATTTCGGGTTGTAACGAAATTCGGCGGGGATGCAGTTATGACCTCCGCTGATAATAAAACAGGAACCGATCGAATCGCCGAGTCTGTAAAAAATATTAAAACTGACCTGGTGGTTAATGTTCAGGGGGATGAACCCTTGATTAGTTCCGAAGTGATAGACAGCGTTGTTCAACCTTTGCTGGACGACTCTAAATTACAAATGGCAACTGCAGCATGTAAAATTAAAAACAAGCAGGAACTTGATAACCCAAATGTTGTAAAAGTGACAATGGATTATCAAGGTAATGCCCTTTACTTTTCCCGTTCTATAATTCCCTATCAAGGCAAGCATCAAGAAAATTCATTTCATTTTTATAAGCATCTTGGCATTTACTCTTACAGGAAAGATTTTTTGCTACATTTTTCCGGCCTCCCTCAAAGCATCCTGGAAAAAACAGAAAAACTGGAGCAACTCAGGGCGCTCGAAAATGGATATAAAATAAAAGTAGTCAAAACAAAATATGACGGTATAGGTGTTGACACAGAAGAAGATTTGGAAAAAGTAATTCAACAGATTGCTCGTGCACAGGAATAATTGAATTAAAAACTTACAAGATCTTGTTTTTCTATCAAATTTTTTTACCGCAGAGTACGCTGAGTACACAGAGAAAAAAGTTTTTCCATCAGCGATCTTTGAGTGCTCTGCGGTGATTTTTTTTTGTTGAAACCAAAAGCCGCACAGTGGTTAAAAAATAAATTCTTATGAAAAAAATTAATACCAAATATGTTTTTGTTACCGGTGGAGTTTTATCTTCTTTAGGTAAGGGGATTGCCGCTTCTTCTATCGGCGCTCTCCTTGAGGCTAGCGGTCTGAAGGTTACTCTTCAAAAATTTGATCCTTATATTAATGTCGATCCCGGAACAATGAACCCCATACAGCACGGAGAGGTCTATGTAACGGATGACGGCGCGGAAACAGACCTTGACTTAGGACATTATGAGCGGTTCATTTCGACAGGGATGACTAAAAAAAATAACTCCACTACCGGAAAAATATACCATTCAGTCATTACAAAAGAGCGAAAAGGAGATTACCTGGGAGGCACAGTACAGGTTATACCCCACATTACCAATGAAATAAAAAGTGCATTTCTGGCATTGAGTAACGACTATGATGTTATTATTTGTGAAATCGGAGGCACGGTCGGAGATATTGAGAGTTTGCCTTTTCTCGAAGCTATGAGGCAATTTCGTTATGATATCGGGAAAGATAATGTCATTTATGTTCATTTAACCCTGGTTCCATATATTAAAACATCAGACGAGTTGAAGACCAAACCAACGCAGCATTCGGTTAGAGAGTTGAGAGAGATCGGTATCCAGCCCGATATTCTCCTCTGCCGCACTGAAAAACCTGTCCCCATAGCTTTGAAGGAAAAGATTTCTCTTTTTTGCGACGTGAAAAAAGAAGCGGTCATTACCGCAAGAGACGTCGGGACAATTTACGAAGTCCCTCTTGCGCTTCACGAAGAGGGGTTGGATGGAATAATTATAGATCTTTTAAAATTAAAAATCTCAAACAAAAAACCTGATCTCTCAAGGTGGAAAAATATAATTAAAAAAATAAAACATCCCACCTCTGAAACAACTATAGCTATAGTCGGAAAATATATTAATTTACAGGATTCTTATAAAAGTCTCCATGAAGCGCTTGTACATGGTGGAATCGCTAACAACACCCGTGTATTGATCAACTGGGTTGATTCTGAAAAAATCGAGAAAGAGGGTCCTGAAAGATTTTTAAATAGTGTAGATGGCATTCTAGTGCCGGGAGGCTTTGGTGAACGGGGTATTGAAGGAAAAATAAAGGCGATTACATACGCGCGGGAAAATAAAATTCCATTTTTAGGAATTTGCCTGGGAATGCAATGCTCTGTAATTGAATATTCTCGAAATGTTGCGGGTCTTGCAAAAGCAAACAGTTCAGAGATAGATCCGCATGTTAAACACCCTGTTATAGATCTTTTACCTGATCAGAATGGAATCTCTTATAAAGGCGGTACCATGAGACTTGGAGCATGGCCCTGTCAATTAAAGAAAAAAACATTGGCGTATGCTGCTTATAAAAAACGTGAGATTTCAGAGCGGCATCGTCATAGGTATGAGTTTAACAATAAATTCCGGCTTCAGCTAGAAGAAACCGGGCTGACAATAAGCGGCGTTTCTCCGGACGGAAACCTGGTGGAAATTATAGAAATCCCAAATCACCCGTGGTTTGTTGCTGTTCAGTTTCACCCGGAATTTAAATCCACTCCCATTATCCCCCACCCTCTATTTAAGGATTTTATCCATGCCTCTTTAAAAAAATCCAGGTTGGAAGAAAAAGAGTTATTTTCTATGGAATCAGGAAGCGCATTAGTGACATAACGCATAGATCAGCCAAGGGGCCGCAACCAAAATGAATTCACCGCAGAGGGCGCAAAGACCGCAAAGGAAAAAACCTTTTTTCTCTGCGTACTCAGCGTTCTCGGCGGTAAAAAAACTTTGCGAAAAAAAGATGATTGCTTCAGGTTATAGTCATCCTTTTATTTAATTTTTCAATTCTATCTGTTGCTTCATTTTTTGAAATGAAGCCCAGACGGAGATCTTCTTTCATCATCAGAATTTCATACTTCAATGCCATTACAATGGACCGCTCAATGTCTAATGAGGACCCCCGGTTGAAGACCACGCTTCTGGTATTGATTTTGTCAGGTTTGATTTGATTAAAAACTCGTTCTGCGTTTTTGGGATTAACGGCTCCACCTATTGATACTTTTATGTTCTTTCTTTGCGCGGCTTCAACAATAGTTTTGCACATATTATCGACTTCAGGATCATCGACTTCTTTGCTTACAGACTTGGAGAGATCTCCTCTTCCGATAGTAATTTCATCAATAAAGTTGATCTCAGGAATGGCAAATATTTGAGAAAGATTTTCAAAAGCAGTTATAGTTTCGACATTGATATGTATTGACATCTCTTCAAATCTTTCAAATATTTCTTTTATCGAACTGATATATTTTTGGAGGGAATAACTGCTTTCTACCATGGGAGCTATAATGCCGGAAATATCCTTTAAAGCAGATATCCTCTTCATATCGTTTCTTGCTTCCGGACCACCTATTTTAACAAACACAGGCAAAGCAGGAGACGCGATTTGAGCCCAATAAACAATCTGCTCAAAACTCATTCCAGCATCTTCTGTGGAGAGTTTTAAGCCGGAAGCACCGTATTCTTCTTTTAACTCCCGCAATAGCAGACTAATTTTTTGCTCTATCTTATCAGTACTATATAAATGCAGCATATTTTTTTTAAGATTTGTTACCGCCGAGGTCGCAAAGACCGCTGAGGAAATTTTTTTCCCCGCGTACTCAGCGTTCTCCGCGGTGAATTTATTTTAGTTGCTACTCTGCTGAGTTTTGTAAGTCAGAGGCTGCCATCGTTTTTAAAAATAGTTTTTGAATCAATGTCTTTAATGCTTGCGCACCCGGTCATGACCATTGCCTTTTTAAACTCTTCTATCATAGTCCGAAAGATAAAAACCACTCCATCTTTTCCTTCTCCCACTGCTCCAATTGCTACCGGCCTTCCAACTAAAACAGCTTCAGCTCCTAAAGCTATGGCCTTCAAAACATCTGACCCTGTCCTGATTCCACCGTCCGCTAAAATAGTTATCTTTCCTTTTACTTCTTTTATAATAGAGGAAAGAACCTCTGCAAAGCCTGGCATAAAATCCATAACTCTGCCACCGTGGTTGGAAACGACTATCGCGTCAGCTCCGGATTCGACAGCAAACAATGCATCTTCAGGCGTCATAATTCCTTTTAAAATAAAAGGTAGATTAGTTTCTTTTTTTATCTCTTGCAGGTCTTTCACAGTTTTTGGTCCAACAGGTTGTTTTTTCAGTTCCATGGTTTTAAGAGAAACAGCGTCAATATCGATCCCAACAGCTTTTGCGCCGGCCTTTTCCGCCGCATGGATTCTCTTGATTATTTCCTGATTAAATTCCCTTGGTTTAAAAATAGGGATTCCCCACCCCCTGTTTTTCTTTATAGCTTGAAGGCCGATTTTATATTTCTCGGGTTCTGCTCCATCTCCCACCATTCCAATCGACCCAACGATTTTGCACCCTTCAATAACCGCTTCTGAATATTCCAGTTCGTCAACCCCACCACCCATATTAGTAAGGGTTCCCGTTATCGGCGCCGCAAGAACAGGGACAGAAAGAGGCAATCCTAATATATTCACCGATGTATCCGGGTATTTAACAGAATGAATCATTTTAGTCCTGATTTGATATTTAGCTAAAGACACGAGGTTTGCAGTAAATGAGCTGCCCGTTCCTATGCCTCCCATACCAGGCATTTCACCGGCGCATTCAACTCCATCGCATACTTTGCATACTCGACAGGCCAAAGCAAATTTTTTGCGGGCATTGTTTTTTATTTTCTCAAGGCTTATTTCATGTGATGAATCGATATTTATTTTAACGGTATCTAATGCTTTTTGACTGACCTCTAAGGCTTCTTCCCTGCTATTCCCAACAACAATCACATTTCCCGCTTTTTCCATGTTATTAGTCTGGGCATGCATGGTATCCCCAACGCCTTTATGCATAATAATTTCCGCAACACCTGCAATTTTTCTTGCCCTGTCGAGCCCTTCTATAGAAAGAATTTTTCCCGGTTTTGGAATTATAGCTCTTTCAATCGCGCATTTTTGGAATTTAGGGGTAAAATCAAAGCTGTTTTCACCAACAGCTAATTTAACGGCTGCCTGCAGTAAATTTATGCCCGTTGCAAGAGGATATGTATAAGAGGACATGAAACCGCCGCTCAAGCGTGCAGCGATTTCCCCAACTTTAGCAACGCCGCCCGGTGTTATTTTAATGTCACCCTTTGCGGCCCCGGTATCTATTCCCAGGGCTCTTATTGCGTCACTCATTACTTTGCAAGCAGCGTCAATATCTTTTTGAGGTAATGCTGAAGGCATGATATGTCCCGTTTCAATAAAATAAGGTGACATCTCTATGATTCTATCCGCAACACCGGTAATGAAAATCTCATTTTCAATTACTATTGCGTCAATACTGAGTTCCGGCCCTTCCATAAAATCTTCCAGAATGATTTCTCCGCTTATGGAAGAATCTTTAGCGGCATGAAACGCTTCAATTAGCTCTTCCCGGACAGAGACCTTCCTGACGCCGCGTGCTCCCATATTATCAGCAGGTTTAATCACAAGGGGACGCCCAAGCTTTTCCATGGCTTCCTTGGCTTCATCAAGATTCCACACCCCATAAAAATCAGGAACCGGAACGCCCTTTTTCCGTAAACGTTGTCGCATTTTAATTTTGTTCGTTGCTCTTTCCGCAACTTCAAATCTTATCCCGGGCAATTTCAGGGCATTGGCAACGGCAGCCACTGTTTTCGAAGCATCGGTACCAACCGTAAGAACACCGCCAATCGGATGCCGGCTATGAAACTCTCGAGCCTTCATTACAGCCATATCAATGTTGCGCGTACTGACCAGCATCGGAAAATCAGCCATCTTAAGCCCTTCGGAATCAGGATTATAGTCGGTTACAATAACCTTCAATCCCATTTCTTGAGCTTCTTTGATAGCAGGGATTTGCATTACCCCACCGCCGACAATCATAATTGTTTTCTGCTTTTTCATTTTAAAGGAACCACAGAGTGGCAGAGCCACAACCAAATGGGCTACCGTCCGATCTAATTAAAAAAATTGCGTAAAAAAACACAGTTTTGAAATTTATCTAAACCGCGTAATCATTTTTACAGTTTTTCGATATCATTTACAACCCTTTGCAATCCTTTTCCATCTACAATTTCTTTTCCAGCTCTGCTCATCTTTTTCCTTTTCGCAATATCAAGAGAATTAATAGTTGGAAGTAATTTTGCCAGGACAGCATTTCTCCACATTCCCAAATTTATTGCTGCTCCCCGGTTTTCAACTTTTGAGGCCATTTCTTGCTGAGGTCCTACCTGACTGATAACCACAGCCGGTGTTCCAACAGCACAAGCCTCATAAAGAGTTATTCCGCCGGCACAAATAACAATATCCGCATTAAACAATATTTCCGCGAGATCGGGTAGATTTCTGTGAATTTTGCATTTACCGGCTCTATTCTGGATGAAATTCATACTTTCCGGCTTAATATCCTTATCGTTGAAACCTGCTCCTAAAATTAGGTCTATTTTGAAATCCATCCCAGATTTAATAAGAAAATTGGCAATTTCAGGCCCTATGCTTTTCGGGTCCGTTCCTCCCATGGAGATAGCAACTCGTCCAATTTTTTCGGGTACCACTTTTTCAAGATTTCTAAATGCTGAAAACCGATTATGTACAATGACATATTTAAGACCAAATAAGCTTCTAACCTTTGAAAAATCAGAAGGATCGATATTGGAATCAATCAAAAGATTTACATGATCCCTGCCAGTGCCCCGATCATCAAAACTTACCACTTTATTCCCATTTTTTCTAAGTGACTTTATAAAATTCGCATTAGTATTGCTAATATCAAGAATAACAATATCAGCATTAAATTCCGGTTTGACATCAAAAGGCATTTTTTTAGATTTAATATAAAATATTTTTTTTTCTTCAAGTAATCTCACGGCAGGATTATAATCGGAAACAGCAAAAGTAATATCATAACCACGGCGATTCATTTCCTCCGCAACCTGGAGTTGTCTTATGAAATGCCCCATCCCTATTTTTTTAGACGTATGACAAGAAAGCAGTATCTTCATTTCATCTATGAAAATTGCAGCAAACTCCGTGAATAATTGTTTGTGGATTTCTTGTTTAATCAGAAACAGTCATATTGTTAAAAGTGTTTCGTGAGTACATTCCTCGCAGCTATCAGGCTGTGTCGCAATGTCATTCTGAGGTATTAGCCGAAGAATCTCTTTTTTAAACTGGTTGATTCTATAAAATTCTTCACTTCGTTCAGAATGAAAAATCTGCGTTTTTTTGTATTATGATACAGTCTGTATATCGCGGGGAGCTTCAATTTCTAACGGAGCGAATATTTCCTTTTTAATTGATAACAGTATAATATCGCCTTATCATACAATAAAAACAACGAAGATTTTGCATGAATTTGCCGATAAGATATTTTAGCTGTCAGCTTTCAGTTTTTTTGCTGACTGCTGACCGCTGATTGCTCATCAATGTGATTCAATATTCGATTTTCAAAATTCTGTTCTTTTGTTTTAAAAATTAAAGATATATGCAAACACTCATATTAGGCGCTGGACCAGCCGGACTTTCCGCAGCATATCACATTAAGAATAAGCATATCCTCATTGAAAAAGAAGATCGGGTTGGAGGATTAGCGCGCTCTATTGAGAAAGACGGCTTTATATTCGATTTTGCGGGGCATATTTTCTTCACAAAAGACCGCTATGCAAACGCTTTGGTTAAAAAGCTTTTGTCCAAAAACATTCATTTTCAGCGTAGAGACGCCTATATCTATTCAAAAAATACTTATACACGCTATCCTTTCCAGGCAAACACTCATGGACTGCCAAAAGAAGTAATTTTGGAGTGTGTACTTGGAGTAATTGAAGCATCAAGAAACGGCAAAGGCGGAAAAACTCCAAAACATTTCAAAGAGTGGATCGTTAATACATTCGGTAGGGGAATTGCCAAACACTTTATGATTCCTTATAACAAAAAGGTCTGGGCGACACCTCTTGAAATAATGACTTACGAATGGATTGAGAACCGTGTAATGACCCCAAAAATCGAGGAAGTGCTGGAGGGGGCGCTGGAATCAAAGCGCGTGGATTTTGGTCCCAACTCAAGATTTGCTTACCCTCTTTATGGCGGATGCCAGGCCCTTGCAGATTCATTTCTCTCTAATCTCAAACAGACAGAGCTTCTTTTGAATTCCAAAGTAATTAATGTTGATACTGAAAAAAGGATAATAACACTTAAAAATTATAAAAAGATTGAATATGATGCAATGATTTCAACTCTGCCGCTCCCGGAAATAATAAAGCTTTGCACAAAAGTTCCAACAGAGGTAAAAAAAGCAGCACAGGAATTATTATTTACATCTGTTTATTGTCTCAACATCGGGATCGATCATCCGAAAATTACAGATAAAAATTGGATTTACTACCCTGAAGAGGATGTTACATTCCAGCGTCTCTTTATCCAGAGTAATGCTTCTTCAAACGTCGCACCCCAAGGCAAAAGCTCCATTACAGCGGAAATTTCTTACTCAAAATTTAAACCTGTTTCAAAAAATGGACTGGTAGAAAAAGTCATTAATGATCTGATTAAAACAGGGTTTATACATAATAAGAATCAGGTAATTCTCACGGATCTCCTTGATTTGAAATACGGGTATATAATTTTCAAAAAAGATCGACTAAAAAAAGTAAACAGGATTAAAAATTTTTTACAAAGCAAAGGAATTCTTGTAGCAGGACGTTTTGGGGAGTGGGAATATTACAACATGGATCATGCCATCCTGAGCGGCAAAGAGGCCGCAGAAAATATATCCAGAGAAATTGTTTTGACCGGATGAACCGGATATACCTGCTTTGCAGTAAGGGCAAGAAATTTTGTTCCCTTACTGTAAACGAAAATAATCTTGTTTATCCTGTTATCTTGTCTAAATATCTTTAATAAAAATGCACTATCCAGCCGTTACTATTTTATTAATTACCTGGAACAGGGAGGAGATTTTAAAAAAAAACCTTGCAAATATTGTTAGCCGGGATGAGATTTCCAGAGAGGTTATTGTGGTTGATAATAACTCTGAAGATAAAACAGAACAGATGATCAAAACCTCTTACCCGGACTGCCGATATTTTAAAATGAGCAAAAATCAGGGGATTAAAGCGTATAACATAGGAGCTTCTCATGCCCATGGAAAATATTTGCTGATATTAGACGATGACTCCTACCCTGCTGAAGGCTCTATTCAAAAAATGGTTCAGCTATTTGAAGAGAGACCGGACGCAGGAATTATTCCTTTTAATATTCTTCATCATGAAACAAAAGAAGAATACCAGACCTGGCATATACCACGAATCATTGGAAGAGTCGAAGCTGTCAATTTTCTCGGATGCGGAGCAGGAATTCGAACAGAGCTATTTAAAAATATCGGTTATTACCCTGAATGCTTTTTTATATATGAAAACGAACTGGACGTTAGCTTAAAAGTACAACAACAGGGATATAAAATCATTTATGATTCAACTATTATTGCCTATCATGATTTTTCTTCTCTAAAAAAGGGTACTTTTAACCAGATATTTTACGGATCTAAAAACAAACTTCTTTTGTTATGGAAGTACTTCCCAATAAAAATGTCTTTACCCTTAACCATTGAGTTTTTCTTATCTTCTCTTTTGCTTTCATTCAAAAGAGGATGCTGGTTATTGAGGTGGAAGGCCTGGCTGCTCGCTATTATTCAATTACCTGGATATTTAAAAGAATATCCTGTCACCAAAAGTATACCTCAGGAAAGGATTAACAAGTTGCAGCCTTTGTGGAATGAATTTAAACTTAAAACATGGTTAAAAAGGTTGAAATAAATGATTGGACCGCGAATTACACTAATTACTCTAATTATTTTCTTAATTAGTGCAATTCGTGTAATTAGTGGTTTAAAAACATTTTCTACTTATCAATGATTAAGGACAAAAGATTTGAAATAATTTGCGGGGCAAGTCTTCACTGGGACATCGCTCTTTTCCAGAGACCTCATCAGATTATGTCCCGCTTAGACCGCAAGCATTCTGTACTCTATATAAGGCCCGTAGATTGGCTGACATATTATAAATCTCCCGACATTAGACCAAAAGAAAAACGTTTTGACTCTCCTTTATCGAATCTTCAACTTTACTCTCCCTTGATATTACCTTACAGCCGTTTTTTTTCCTGGATACGCAGTTTGAATAACTCCCTAATGACTCAGCGAATAAAAAAAGAGTGCCGGAAAAATGCTTTTATAAGAAAAATTCTTTGGCTTTATTCACCATTTAGCGCATACCTGATGGGAAAGACGGAAGAGACTTTAGTTGTTTACGACTGTATGGATGAGCATGCAACATTTAAAAACGCCGATCCCGGGCTTGTAGAGGCTGAAAATCGGTTATTAGAAAAAGCAGATATTATTTTTGCGGGTGGCAAAAGTCTTTATGATTCGAAAAAACTTAAAAACCCAAATTGTTATCTTTTCCCGAGTTGCGTGGATAATGAGCATTTTTCAAAAGCTATAAACGCAAATATAAAAATCCCGGATGATTTAAAAGATATTCCAAAGCCTATTATCGGTTATATTGGAGCGGTGGATGAAAGGTTGGACTACAAACTTATTGAAGCGTTAGCTGAAAAAAATAAAAATTTTTCCTTCGTGTTTGTTGGCCCGATTATTAAAGTTCAGAAGAAAGAACTCCCTGTACAGAAAAACATCTTTTACCTTGGCGCAAGAGAATACCAAATCCTCCCTTCATATTTAAAAGGGTTTGATATCGGTTTTATGCCCTTTGCCATGACCCAGGTCACAAAGATGATCAGCCCCACTAAAACTTTGGAGTACTTTGCAGCCGGCCTCAGAGTGGTTTCAACACCGATTCCTGATGTGGTCACTGATTTCAAGGGGATCGTAAGGATTGGGCATAATGCAGATGAGATTTCTAATCATCTAAGAGAAATACTTAATAATAAAGAGCCGGATATCATCCGGCTTGGAATAGAGAGAGCCGCTAAAAATACATGGGATAATATGGTAGAGAAAATGGAAAAGATAATAAGGGAAAAGTTACAAATTACAAATCACAAATCAGTAGTGTCCGGTTAAGAACTTTATAAATTATAGTAAGTT
>CEQE01044260.1_pt1 | contig 16588 bp, 14 predicted proteins | sample 356201 | NCBI WGS metagenome assembly CEQE01 (sample SAMEA2619970, study PRJEB7988) | marine metagenome | biome: marine biome (ENVO:00000447); feature: mesopelagic zone (ENVO:00000213) & marine oxygen minimum zone (ENVO:01000065); material: "saline water (ENVO:00002010), including plankton...
CAAGTTCTGGGAATTCGCCCGGAGCTTCATAGACCAAACGGCGGGAGAGGTTTAATCTCCGCTCCGCCCCAAGACAATAATAACTACCGGAGGACCCTTCAAATGCCCATTCCAGGATCTACGATGACAAGCTTCCGCCCGCTGATGCAGGGCACGAATGGGATGGTGGTTGCCAGCCACCCCGCCGCCGCCATGGCCGGTCTGGATGTGCTGCGCAAGGGTGGCAACGCCATCGACGCCGGGGTGGCTGTTGGCCTGGCCCTGAACGTGGTCCACGTTGACGATTGCAGCTTCCTGGGCGTTGCGCCGACGGTCATGTACCTGGCCGACCGCAAGGAAGTAGTGGAGATAGACGGTCTCGGGGTCTGGCCCCAGGCTGCATCAGTGGAGTATTTCAAGAAGAATCACGGCGGCAAGCTCACGCCCGGCGTGATGAACTCGCTGACGCCGGCGGCTGCCGATGCGTGGATCACCGCCCTTTCTAGGTTCGGCACCATGACATTTGGCGAGGTTGCGTCCGCGGCCATCGACCTGGCTGGGAACGGTTTTCCCATGTTCCGCTACCTGGCTGGCCGGTTCGTGACCGCTCATGACGCCTACAACGAACATCCGTCAACCGCCGAGATATTCTTCCCTAACGGACGCGCTCCCAAACAGGGCGAGATGTTCTACCAGAAGGACCTGTCGGCGACGCTGGCCAAGCTGGCGGAGATAGAGAATTCCAACAAGAGACAGGGCCGGGAAGCAGCCATGCAAGCGGCCAGGGACGATATCTATACCGGCGAATTGGCCCGCAAGATCGTGGATTTCAATCAGGAGATGGGCGGCCTGCTCACGGCTGACGACCTGGCCCGGTACCACGTTCACGTGGGCGCTCCGGTGACCGTGAATTACAAGGGCTACGATGTCTACAGCACCGGACCCTGGGGACAGGGACCGACGTTCCCGCAAGCCCTCAAGATACTGGAGGGGTTCGACTTGGCAGCCATGGGCCACAACTCGCCCGAGTACATCCACACGGTGAGTCAGGCGCTGAACCTGGCCTTCGCCGACCGCGAGCAGCACGTGGGCGACCCGGACTTCGTGGACGTGCCTATCAAGGAGATGCTTTCCGAAGAGTATCTGGCCCAACGTCGGAGTCTCATCGATCCCAACATGGCCTGGCCCGGCACGCCTCCTGCCGGAGACCCCCGCAACCTTAAAGCCACTCTGAACGGAGGGCCCCTGTCTCCCAAGGACGCTGCAGTCCCCGTGGCGACGGCCGGCGCGACCGGTGGCGGGACATCCTACTTCGCGGTGATCGACCGGGATGGCAACATCTTCTCCAGCACCCCGTCTGAGGGAACCAAGAACGGCGGGCCGGTGATTCCGGGCACGGGACTGGCCTTCTCCATGCGTGGCTCACAGTCCAAGGTGGACGATGGTGCTCCAGCCTCGGTGGCAGGCGGCAAGCGACCCAGGCTCACCCCCGCGCCGGCGTTGGTGCTGCGGGACGGCGAGCCGGTGATTGCGCTGGGCGCCCACGGCGGCGACCACATCCCACAAGGCACCTTACAACTGCTGCTGAATATGCTGGAGTTCGGGCGCGACCCCCAGGAAGCCGTGGAAGAGCCCCGGTTCTTCAGCTACAATTTCCCAGGCTCCAACTGGCCGTCCAAGTATGAGCCGGGAATGCTGCGGTTAGAAGGGCGGATCGGCGACGGTACGGTGGAATCACTGCGGCAGAAAGGCCACACCATCGAGATGTACCCCGATTGGTGGGAAGGCTCGTCCCTCTACTGCGCCATCAAGCGCAACCCTGAGACCAAGGTGCTGCAGGGCGGCGCCGACCCCCGTTGCGAAGCTTATGCGATTGGGTATTAGGGCTGCTTCGAGAGCCCGGTTGAACCATAGGCAGCGCCCTCATCCTAGCCTTGCCCCGTGCGCGGGAGAAGGGACTATTGAATGGAATTGGAGGCATAGATGCCCGACCTAGAGAGCTTATTGGACCAAGTCGATGAGATGCGGGACGAGATCGTTTCGCTGGAGCAGGACTTGGTGCGAATACCCACCGTGAATACCGGCGCCATGCCCACTGGCAACGAGACGGAAGCCTGCCGGTACATCGAGAAATGGCTGGCGGAGGATGGAATCGCATCCGAGACCATCGAGTCGGCTCCCGACCGGGGCAACCTGATTGCGCGCTTGGAGGGCAGCTCGGGCAAGGCCGGGCTGATGTTCATGTCCCACCTTGATGTGGTGCCGGTGGAGGAAGAGGAGAAATGGCGCTTCCCACCCTTCAGCGCCACGGTGGCCGACGGCCGGATCTTCGGGCGCGGGGCGTCGGACTGCAAAGCCCTGCTCACCTGCCAATTGATCGCCATGCGACTGCTCAAACGCAACAACATCGAGCTGAAGGACGGTCTTATTCTGGCGTCTTGCGCCGATGAAGAGCACGGCGGCCGCTACGGGTTCGGCTGGATGGCCGAGCATCACCCCGGGAAATTGGCGGCGCCCTATGCTGTGAACGAAGGCGGCGGCGTGCCCATCTCGGCAGCCGGGAACCTGACCTATCTCCTGGGCATCGGCGAGAAGGGCCGGTTACAGTTGGAGATCGAAGTCAGAGGCTCCAGCGCCCACGCTTCCACCCCCTGGCAGGGTTCCAACGCTCTGTTTGGGTTGTCGGAGGTCGTCAAGCGCATCGAGGCCTACGAGGCAGAACGGGACACCTCCACCAGCCTGTTCGATCACCTGTCTACCTTCGCCATCGAGGACAAACCCTCGCCGGCCAACATCGACCAGATCATCGCCGACAACGAGGAGAGCCAGCCTCGATTCGCCTCGATCATGAAGGCGTTGTCCCGGATGACCATCACGCCCACCATGATCCAGGGCGGCATCAAGTCCAACAGTGTACCCGAGTCGGTCCGGCTGACCTGCGATGTGCGGACGCTGCCCCACCAGGACGAGGCCTACGTCCGGCAAGAGTTGGACAAGATTCTGGACGGCATCCCGGGCGTTGGGATAGACATTGATTACATGTCCATCCCCAACGCCTCGCCCTTCGAGACCGAATTCGCCCATCGCATCCAGATCAGCACCGCCAACGCGCTGCAACGGGACGATATCCAGTGGGTGCCATCGCTGACCACCGGGTTCACCGACTCTCGGTTCACCCGCAATCTGGGCACCACAACATACGGCATGCAGGGCTCGCACCCTGACGACGACCCGATGATCGCCTTCATCCACGGCACCAACGAGTCGGTGGGCATTCAGAGTCTGATCAGCGGCACCAGGATAATGCTGGCCCTGGCCTACGACCTGCTAGCTGTCAAATAGGCGCTTTTGGAGTGAACTCAAGATGATTACCGACCCTGAGGCGTACCTGAACTTCTTCCGGTCAATACACCGGCGGACTCTGCGGGATATCGAGGCGCTGCCGCCGCCCGCTGCGAGTTGGGAGCCGTCTAGGGGCGAGGGTGAAAAGGCTTGGGGCATCGCCCAGATCGTCCACCACATCTGCGAGTCAAGGATTTACTTCGCCTCGGCGTACACCGGCAAGGGGTGGCGGTACGATTGGATGCCGCCCAGCACGGAGCAGCAGTCGGGCTGGATTCCGGCGCTGGAGGCCTCGGCTGTTGAGTTCCAAAGCCAGATATCCGGAACGCCCGCGCAATGGCTCAACCGCCGCATCAAGATGATCGACACCGACGGCACCCTAAGCGGCTGGCGCATCCTGATGATGCTCTTGGAACACGAAGTCCACCACCGTTCCCAGATAGACACCTACGCCGGCCTAGAAGGCTGGGACGTCCCTCAGATCTACGATCGCACCCGCGAGCAGATAGACGAACTGCAGGACCGGCAGTAGCCGGGTTTTCTTTAGACGGCTTCGGGCGGCACTCGCTTATTCCAGCCTGCTGCCTGCTCGTAGGCATGGGCTACCCGCAAGACCGTTGCTTCGTCGAATGGGCGGCCGGCTATCTGCATGGCTAGGGGGAGGCCGCTGTTTCCATTTGGACCGTCCGTGGCCGAGGTGAACCCGCAGAGAATGGATAGCGCGGGGGCTCCGCTCAGGCTGTAGGGGCCGCGGAATCCACCGGCCGATAACGCTTTTCTGGCGTGCTCCTGACTGTCTACTTTCTGGTCTAGGTTGATGATGTTGGCGGGCGCGCCGGAGGTTGGCTGGATCAGGATGTCTACATCTTTCAATAGACCCAGCACTTGCTCGCGCACCATTGTGCGCAGCTTCTGGGCCTTGTAGTAGACCTGGGCCGGGATCAGGTTGGCAGCGGTGAAGTGGATCTTGGTGTTGTAGTGGTAGCCCTCGGGTTGTTCCCGCAGGTACTCAGGACGCAGGCTCACCCGGTCTACGTGGGTGATAGCGCGGGTGATATAGCCCGATTTCTCAGCCAGGGGCATGGACACCTGTCTCACGTCCGCGCCCAGTTCCGCCAGCACTTCGATGGCCGTCAGGACTGATTGGCGCATTTGTGGGTCTAGCTCCAGTTCTTCGGGGTCTAGCAGTTCCCTCACGACTCCTACCTTGAGGCCCTTGATGTCGCCGGTCAGGGCGGCTTGGTAGTCGGGCACGGGCACGTTGTGGGTGGAAGGGTCTTGCGGGTCGTAACCGGCGATGCCGCCGATGGTGATGGCGCAGTCCTCAACGGTGCGTGAGATGGGTCCGATGGTGTCGAAGGACCAACCGGCGCCGTCGACTCCGTAGCGGCTGACCCGTCCCCAGGTGGGACGTAGACCAACCAGACCGCAGTTGGCGGCCGGGCCTCTAATGGAGCCTCCAGTGTCTTCGCCAAGAGACGTGGCGCAGAGGCGGGCGGCGGTGGCGGCACCAGACCCGGTGCTGGATACGCCGGGGCTGCGAGTCAGGTCCCAGGGGTTGCGTGCCGGGCCGAAGGCTGAGCTTTGGGGTTCCCCGTGGGCGAACTCACTCATGTTCAATTTGCCGAGCGTGATGGCCCCGGCTTTCTTGAGATTGGTCACCACGGTGGCGTCGAACTTGGGGATAAAATCGGATCTGATCTTGGAGGCGTCGGTTGTGAGGACGCCCTTCGTGTAGATCTGGTCCTTGAGCCCCATGGGGATGCCGTGGAGGGGGCCACGGTAATCGCCGCGGCGTATCTCTTTCTCGGCCTCCAGGGCTTCCTGCCGGGCCTGTTCGGCGGTGACGGTGATGTAGGAGTTGACATGGGGGTCGATGCGCTCTATGCGGTCCAGGTAGGCTTCCACGGCCTCAACCGGGGAGATCTCCTTGGCCTTGATGGCGGAGCTCAGTTCCGTGGCTGACAGGAACGCTATGTCTTTGACGGCCATTTGGTACCCCTTTTGTCACTTTGAATTCGATTACTAGCGTCATTCCGGCGAAGGCCGGAATCCATGTAATTACTGGTTAAGGCATTATGCAGTTCATGGGACGTTTCTGGTGCGGCGGATTTTAGGCCCTTCTGCTATCGGAAACGCACTAATGCGCGGCTCCAAGGATCCCGGCGAAGGCCGGGATGACGGGTGAGGCGGAGGGTTACCCACCAGTGTCTAACATTCTTTGCCGCATATCTGACGGCACCTCTCGTAGGCGTTGGCGGAACGCGGTGTTGGTACGGTCGGAGACCCGGCGGGCGGCTTCGGTGAGTAGCTCCACTCCGCCTAGATAGTCGTCAACATGAATGTATTCGGCTTCGATGCGGCCTTCTGGCGCGTCGTTGTGGTAGTTGCCCAGCGGGAAGGCGATGCCGGTGGTCTGGTAGCCGAAGACGGCGAACGCGCTGGCCTCACAGGTGCCGCCGCTCATTAGTTGGCGCTGGCACTTGAAAGCGTTATCACGCTCTTTGAGGGTTTCACGGGCTCGGATCAGCACAGATTCAGCGTCGGCTGTAAAGGTGAACCCGGCGTCGCCCACGCGGATGACGGGCCCTTCGCCCATCTCTGCTCCGGGCAGCGTGCGGCTGGATTCGGCGGAAATTATGAGCGTCTCCGGCGGCAGAGTACCGGCTTCGGCCATGAGCCTGGCGCCCACCAGGCCAACTTCCTCGGCGCGTGTGAACACCCCGTACACGTCTCCCGGTGGCGCCTCGCCCGTCTTTAGCTGGGCCAGGGCGGCCAGGATGCTGCCACAGCCGGCCAGGTCGTCCACGGCCCGCATGCGGATGATCTCGCCGTCTAGCTCAAAATCCACCATATCAAAGACGGCGGAGATGGGTGGTTCCAGGTCCTGAGGTTGGTCTAGACGGATGATCACCTGGCGGTCTTTGTCGTCGCCGTGTTTGCCGCCAGTTGCGCAGCTGACCCGGCTGCCGTCGGGGAGGAGCACTTGGATTGGCACTCCAGGCTCAAAACTTGACTGGGGCACGCCGCCCATGGCTGTGGCGATATAGCCGTCAGGGTGGCTGCCGGTAATCTCGAACCCGGGATGGTCCATGTGGGCGATTACGGCTAGGGGATTGGCGGTGGGGTCGGTCCCCGCGACCTTGGAGATGATGTTGCCAAATGTGTCTTGCTCGAAGCTGAGGCCGATCTCCGCCAGGATGGCTTTGACAGTGTCAGCCACGCCGTCTTCTTTGAAGGCCGTCGCTGGGTTGCTGCCCAGCCGGGATAGGAAGTCCAGCGCCTCGTCTCTGGGGTTGGTCATGTGGCACCTGTAAGGAAGTTATGCGTTAGCCCGGGTTGGCGGGATTATAGCAACGTGGCAGGCTGAGGCCAAGGCTGGGTCTCTGGGCGTGGGCCGAATGCTATACTTTCCTCAAAGACGCCCGGGGAGTTAGAGAATGCTCGAGCAGTTCAAAGTTAGTCATGATGATGCGGAGTTCGTCCAGGGTGACGACCTCAAAAAGACCGTAGCCAATATCTTCGAGAAACTGGGTGTGCCGCCCGAGGACGCCCTTTTGGCCGCCGACGTCCAAGTGCTGGCCGACCTGCGGGGTGTGGACTCCCACGGCGTTTCCAACATGCTGAAGAGTTACATTACGGGCTACCAGGAAGGCTCCATCAACCCACGGCCCAACTGGAAGGTGATTCGGGAGACTCCGAGCACGGCGACGGTGGACTCGGACAGGGGTTTGGGGACGATCATCACGCCCAAGGCCATGGATATCGCCATCCAAAAGGCCAAGAATGTTGGCGTGGGAATGGTGACCATCGGCAATGCCCGGCACCTGGGAATGGCGTCCTACCACGCCATGATGGCCCTGGAACATGACATGATCGGCATCTGCATGACCAGTTGCCCGCCCTCGGTGCTGCCCACCTTTGGCGCCGAGCCCCGGCTGGGCACCAACCCAATCGCCATCGCGGTGCCGGCCCTGAACGAACCGCCCTTCGTGTTCGATGCGGCCACCAGCTCGGTGGCGGTGAACAAGATACGCATCGCAGCCAGGCTTGGCTCGCCCATCCCTGGCGGCTGGCTGGCCGGCGAAGACGGCAATCCGATTATGGAAGAATCAGATGCCCCGGAGAAGGTAACGCTGGTGCCTCTAGGCAGCAACCGCGAGTTGGGTTCCCACAAGGGGTACGGTTTTTCCTGCATGGTGGACATCTTGGCCGGAGTGTTGACCGGGTTTGGCTACGGAGCGGTCCCCGGACGGCCCAACTTTGGCCATATGGTGGCGGCCTACAGCATCGAAGCGTTCACCGACGTTGGGCCTTTCAAGGCCGAGATGGACGAGTGGCTGCAAATGATGAAGACCACCAAGCCGGCTCCGGGCCACGACCGCGTGCTGGTGGCGGGCCAACCCGAGGCTGAAGTCGAGGAAGTCCGCCGTGACGAGGGGATTCCGCTGCATCCCGACGTGGCCGGATCGATTCGGGACACCTGCGCTGAGATGTCGGTGCCCTGCCTGTTTTAGGCAAGCGATGACCAGTCTCTCGCAGCCCGGAAAAACCAACGTCGATGCCTTCTACTTTCACGAGGCCTATGTTGTTTGGGAGATCGCCTTCAATGAAGCCCTCTCGATGCAGCAGAACCCCAGCTTTGTGCACTTGGCCGGGGCATGTTTGTACCGGTTTCGTGAATTCGATCTGACCCTGGCTAAACAGCTGGGAATCACGGTCTACCATCTCCGGAACTGGGCGATGGAGAATCTGCCTGCTACTAACTCGTTTGCCCAACGCTATGAGGGCCAAATCGACTTCGAATACACGGTCGAAAGACGGGCCGACAAAATGTATGTCGGTCGGGTCAAGAACAGCAGCGACGCACCGCCAAGTCCTCTTCCGGACCATGGTCATCCTCTGGGTCAGGGTCTGAGTGCCCGGCAGAAGATCGATCCGGCCGCAAGTGAACTGTGGGCTACGGCCATGAGGTCATCATTTGAGTTCGCCCAGGAGATTTACGACGGCTCCGGGGATGGGGAAACTCCAGCCACCACGTTACGCAGATGGCTGGTGTCGTTGTTGGCGACAGCCGAGGTCCAAGGCTGTCTCGAGGATGTCGGGTTCTCTGTGGGCGAATTGAGGGGCAAGCTGGGCGAGCCCGGCTGATGCCGTGGGTGTGCCCCCATCCTAACCTTCCCCCGTGAGCGGGAGAGGGACTTTTGGTTCTTGCCGTTAGTCTTGGAGCGCTGGGATTACTTCTTCGCCCAGGAGTTTGATGGACCGCATGGTGTCCTTGTGGGACAGCGGGCCTCCTTGGGCCTCAAGGAGCAGGGAACCGGTGCCGAGTTCGTCTTTGATGTGACGCAGTTTCTTGATGACCGTCTCTGGGCTGCCGACCACCAGGTGATAGTTCTCCTGGAGCTCCTCGTATGTCATCTCGTTCATGGGCTTCTGGCGGCGCGCGGCGTTGGCGGCTACACCCGCCTGGGAGAAGTATCCCGGCGGCGCCCAATATTCTTTGGGGCCCTTGAGGGGATGGCCCATGCGCCACATGAAGGCCTTGCCCGATTCCTGGGCCTTTTCGTCGGTCTCGTTGACGTGGGCACAGATCATGAAAGCGAACTTATCTGGTCTCGCTTCCCATCCGGCGCTGGCGGCTTGTTCCCGGTAAGAGTCGAACAGCGTCTTGGCCCTGCTTAGCTCGGTCAGGAACGCGGCGTAGGTGTAGCGGTGCTTGACCGCCCACTCCACCGTCTCAGGGCTGCCGGTCCCTGGGACCCAAGCTGGGGGATGAGGCTTTTGCACCGGCACCATCCACGGGTTCACCGCCCGGTAGTTGTAGTGCTTGCCCTCCCAACGGAAGGGGCCGGGGGTTGTCCAGGTCTTGATTATCAGGTCGTGACATTCCTCAAACCGCTCCCGGTTGTGCACCGGGTTGGTGTTGTGGGACCAGCTCTCAACGCCGATGCCCCGGACGAAGCCGGAGACGATGCGGCCGCCGGATATGACGTCGAGCATGGCGATCTCTTCGGCCAGCCTTGGCGGGTTGTCGGACGTGGGCAGCATGTTGCCCAACATCAGGATTTTCGCTTTTGACGTCAGCCGGGCCAGGATACCGCCCGTGATATTCACCTCAACGTCCATGCATGACGGGGTGTTGTGGTGCTCGTTGATCATCAACCCCTGAAAGCCCGCTTCCTCGGCGTACTGGAACTCGTCCAGGTACCGCTTGAACAGGTCGGTGGCCTTGTTGGGGTCGAAGTAACTGTTGGGAAAGGTGAGACGCAGGGACGGCCACTGCTCGGCCAGTTCGTCGTCGATGTGGTGGTAGGGCATCTCGGTGAAGTAATAAACGTCGAGACTCATTGTTCTCCTTTGGAGAAAGCTGTCAGCGGTCAGCTATCAGCTCTTTTAGGCTAAGAAATCGAGGGAGGCCTTGATGAACTCGTCGGGTTTTTCAACCTGTGGTGAGTGGCCGCAGTTGTCTATGACGACTAGGTCAGAGCCGTTGATGGCTTTGTTATAGAGTTCGCCGCATTCTAATGGGACTATCTTGTCGTTCTTGCCCCAGACCATGCGTGTAGGGATCTTCACTCTTCGCAACAGGCTGGGTAGGCGCGGGTCGTACATATATGGCTTCCAGCAGAGCCGCACGGCCATCTCGCGGTTGGATTCGGCCATCATCGTTTGTTCAGGTGTGGGTTCGGTCCCGTAGAGCGCCTGGTATTCGGGCGCTTGGCTGGGGTCGTGGTACACCAGGTCCAGCACTTGGGCGGGGCTGATGATGAAAAGGTCGGCAATCTCAGAATCGTTGGGCTTGATCCCGACGGCGTCCACCAGCATCAGTTTGCTGAAGGAATGCTTGCACATTGCGGCAATCTCGGAAGCGATCCATCCGCCCATGGAGAACCCGATGGCCCGGACTCCTTCCAGCCCTAGCGTTTCCAAGTACCAGGTGTAGAAGCAGGCCATGTCGGGGATGGTTTCCAGCCAGTCGGGCCGCTCTGACTTTCCGTAGCCGGGGTGGGAGGGGTAGTAGACCGTGTATTTCTCGGCCAGGGCATCGACGAATTTGAGCCATCCGCTGTTTCCGTTGGCGCCGTGTAGCAGTAGCAGGGGCTCACCCGAGCCGCCCTTCAGGGTGTGGACCTTGGTCCCGCCAACGTCCACTAATTCTTCGGTAAAGGAAACCATTTTTTCTCCTTCGGAGGCCGGGAGCTGTCAGCTATCAGCGTTCAGCTTTCAGCCTTATTGGCGGGCTGCGCCCGGCCTTTAAATTTTTTGTTTCTGGTGTTGCGATTCAGTCGCCGCGGTCAACCAAAAAGCTGACCGCTGATAGCTGACAGCTAAGCCGTCGCGGCGGCTTTTTGGAATGGGTCGGTCAGTTCCAGTTCCGCGCCTATCTCGCGTAGGGCGGGGAGGACTTCCTCTCCCATGAGTTTCAGGCAATTCATCGTGTCAGCGTGAGAGGTGTCGCCGTCGTTTGTCCAGACGCCCAGTGTCCCGGGGCGGATGGTTGACAGGGTCTCTCGCAGTTTTCTGATCACGGTCTCGGGGCTGCCGACGATCCAGCGGTTAGAGGCCAGAATCTCGTCGTACGACGCGGTCTCCAGACCCAGACCCAAGAACGGGTCTTTACGGATGCGGCCCAGGTACCTGTTGATCCTGGGGTCGGCTTTGCTCCCACCGTAGCCAACGGGCAGCATGTAGTCCTTGGGCACCGGCACCCGGCCTACGCCCACGTTTCCGGTCAAGAAGCCCTTGGCCGATTCATATGCTTTCTCGTCTGTGTCCTGTACGTGGATGCGGCAGAGGTAGCCAAAGTTCTCGGGGCCGGGCTCGTAGCCGCTCTCCCGTGCCGCTTCGGTATAGATGTCAATCATATCCTGGGTGCCTTGAGGGTCGGTCTCCAGGTAGATGTAGGGGTAGCCACGCTCGGCTGCCCAGACCAGTGTTTGCGGACTGCCCAGGCCCGGAATCCACACCGGCGGATGGGGCTTCTGCAGCGGTAGCTGGAAGGGATTGACCACCCGGAATTGGTAGTGCTTGCCTTCCCATCGGAAGGGGCCGGGGGTGGTCCAGGTCTTGATTATTAGGTCGTGGGCCTCTTCGAACCGCTCCCGGTTGTGAAGGGGGTTGATGTTTGCGGCGAGGCTTTCCACTCCGGTGCCGCGAACGAACCCCGATACCACCCGGCCGTTGGAGATCATGTCGATCTCAGCTATCTCTTCAGCCACTCTAAGTGGGTTTTCAAAGGTGGGCAGTGGGTTGCCCATGAGCACGATCTTGGGCTTTTTGGTATTGCGGGCCAGGATTGCCGCTTCCAAGTTCATGGTTGCACCCAGGCAGGTTGGGGTGTTGTGGTGTTCGTTGAGCATCAGCCCATCGAAGCCCACTTCCTCGCAGTATTCGTATTCGTCCAGGTACTCGTTGTATTGGCGGGCGCCGATCTGTGGGTCGAAGTTGCTGTTGGAGAAGGTCAGCCGCACCGCCTCGTTAGCGCTGCCTCTGACGGCCTCTTCGGTGTAGGCGGTGTAGGCCCGCTCGGTGAACCGCATCAGGAACATGTCATTACCTCTTGTTGATTTGATGGTGGCAGTTGCGGCGGGGTCGGTCCGTCGTATGCAACTACGGTTACAGTATCGATGAATCTAGGGTGGGAGGTCAGAGCCTATCCTAGCCTGCGTAGGCAATGGGGTCAAGCAGGCAGAAAACCCGTAGAGCTGCCGCCGTTCAACCTCGATTGTGCTATAGTTTATCGGTCGCCATCGCAGGCTTGGGACGCAGCTAGATTCGAGCCCGGCGGCGCTAAATCCCCAACTAATATCAGGAAGACTTCCATGCCCAGAATTCTGGTAGCAGACCCCATCGGCGCAGAGGGTGTTGAACTACTTAAAACTCGTGCCGAGGTTGACGTCAAAACGGGTATGGAACCCCCGGAACTGCTGGCCGTGATTGCCGAGTACGACGGCCTCGTTGTGCGCAGTGAGACCAAGGTGACTAAAGAAGTCATTGAGACCGCCAAACTGTTGAAGGTCGTTGGCCGTGCCGGCATCGGCGTCGACAACATCGACCTGGACGCAGCCACCAGCGCCGGCATCGCCGTGGTCAATGCCCCCACCGGCAACACCGTGGCCGCCGCCGAGCACACTATGGCCTTGATGCTGGCCCTCTCCAGGAACGTGCCCTCAGCTCATCAATCGCTGAAGTCCGGCGAGTGGAAGCGCAGCGCCTTCATGGGCATAGAGGTCCGGAACAAGACCCTGGGCATCTGTGGGCTGGGTCGGGTCGGCTCGGAAGTGGCCCGCCGCTCTCAGAGCTTCGAAATGAGACTGGTGGGTTACGACCCGTTCATATCCCCCGACTACGCCAGCCGAATGGGCATCGAACTTGTTTCATTGGAAGAATTATTGGTGCAGGCTGACTTCATCACCCTGCACACGCCACTGACCGACGGCACCCGCCACATGATCAGCGGCGACCAGGTGGCCCTGCTCAAGCCCGGCGCCCGGCTGATCAACGTGGCTCGGGGCGAGCTGGTGGACGAGCAGGCGATCATAGACGGGTTGGAATCCGGCCAGTTAGGAGGAGTAGCCCTGGACGTTTTCGCCCAGGAGCCGCCACAGAACACAGAACTGGTTGGGCACCCCAAAGTTGTGGTGACCCCCCACCTGGGCGCGTCCACCGAAGAGGCACAGCGGGAAGTGGCCATCGAGGCATCCGAGCAGGTACTGGCGGTGTTGAACGGCGAACCGGCCCGGAACACGGTCAACGCCCCGTTCGTCGCCCCCGAGGTCCATGCGGTCCTGGCCTCATACGTCCCGGTAGCCACCATTGTCGGCAAGCTGCTGACCCACCTGGCCGATGGCCAGTTCCTGGGCATAACCATCAGCTATGAAGGCGAGATCGCCGAGCATGACACCCGTTCTTTGCAGGCGGCAGTCTTAGCTGGACTGATGGAGCCCATCACCACAGGCCAGGTCAACCTGATCAACGCGCTGGTGTTGGCCCGGGAACGTGGCTTGAACATCACCGAGCAGCACAATACCTCGGCCCCGGAATACTCCAGCATCGTCAGTGCGACCATCGAGACCACCGAGGGCAAGATCACATTGGCCGGAACGTCGCTGCGCAACGAGCCGCACATCGTGAAGATCGACGACTACTGGCTGGACATCGTGCCCACAACACCCTACATGCTGTTCGTGGACAACCAGGATCAGCCGGGTTCGATCGGCGCCGTGGGCATGATCGCCGGCGCCCACAACATCAACATCAGCTTCATGGAAGTTGGCCGGTTGGCGCTCAGGGGCCGCGCCATGATGGTGATCGGCCTGGACGACCCGGTGCCGGCCGAGGTTTTAGAAGAAATACAAAACCTGGGTCACATATTCAACGTAAGGCTGGCGCACCTGGGGTCTTTGTAGATTGCCGGAGCGCCAACCAACAGGAGAGGACGGACATGGCCGACAAGATTGGGATCATGGGCGCCGGAGCCCTGGGTTGCTACGTTGGCGCCTTCTTAAGCAGGATGGGTGAAGACGTGACCTTCTTGGACATGTGGCCGGAGCATGTGGAAAAGATGCGGACCGATGGCCTGCACGTCACGGGCAGTCAGGGTCCGTTCACTGTGCCGGCGAAAGCCATCCACCTGACCGAGGCCCAGAACATCTCGGAGCCCTTTGATTTCGTCTTTATCTCGGTCAAGTCCTACGACACTGAGTGGGCTACCCACTTCATCAAGCGTTACGTGCGGGAGGACGGCTTCTTCGTCTCCCTGCAGAACTGCTGGAACGATATCCCCATCGGGGAGATAGTCGGGTCCACACACCAACTTGGCTGCATCGCATCCCACATCGAGGTTGCCCTATGGGAGCCGGCGCTGGTTACCCGCGGGGGCGCGGTGGGCCGGGACTCAGGGCATACGGTGTTTCGGGTCGGCGAGCAGGACGGACGAATCACGCCCCGGGCCGAGAAGGTTGCGGCGCTGCTGGACAATATCGATGCCGCCTACGCTTCCGATAATCTCTGGGGGGAACGTTGGGCCAAGTTGTCCCAGAATTCCATGGGCAACGGCATCTCCGCTTCCACCGGACTAGGCTCGCAGCAGATGGCCGAGGACCCACGGCTGCGGTTGATCCGTATCAACCTGGCTAAAGAGGCGGCCAAGGTTGGCTTGGCCATGGGACTAAGCGTAGTGGCCATCAACGGCATCCCGGCCGAAACTTGGGCCGATGCCGATAAAGGCGACGTTTTTGAGGAACTGGATGCGCATATGTCCTCGCATGGAGGCCGGGTCAATTGGTTGGCGTCCATGGCGCAGGACGTGTACAAAGGCCGCCGCTCTGAGATCAACCTCATGAATGGCCTGGTCGCCCAGAAAGGCCGCGAAGTGGCTATCCCGACGCCGTATAACGACGCCGTGATCGAGGTTATGAACGGCATCGACGACAAGACCTTGGAACAGGACGAAGCCCACGTGGACCGCGTTCTAAAAGCCGTAGGCCGCTAGGCGGCACAACCCACGTTTTTTGGAGGTAACCAGGTGATCATCAAAGTAGAGCCGGCTGATTTCTTCATGTATACCGTGGTCTTGATCGCCAACCTGGAGAATCCGGACCCGGAGGACCAGGATATCCGGGACTACCTGGATGCCAACGAGTTGGAGCCCAAGTACCGCAACACGGGCGACTTTGAAGGCCGCCGCAGCGAGTCGATGCAGTTCGGCGGATGCTACCTGGGCAAGCACACCGGCGAGATCAACCTGATCCAGCAGCGGTATATCGAAGAAGAGATTGTGGCCCATGAGATAAAACGGCACATGGGCGAGTCAGACCGGCCGGTCGAGTTCCCGGTCGAGAAACTTGATGGCGTTGTGGCCGAGCTTCTTGAAAACTTCCACACCGATGATGCGTTCAAGCAGATGGACGACGGCAAGTACCAGGTGGCGCTGGACGGGGACGCCGTCCGAGAGGCTGCTAGGCGCCTTTTGGCAGGTTAAACGTCGGCCCCGATGCATGAAACAAAAAGAAATCCTTCCAGATGATTCTGGAAGGACTTCTTTTGTATTGCGAGGTGGAGCGGGTGATGGGAATCGAACCCACATGGCCAGCTTGGAAGGCTGGAGCTCTACCACTGAGCTACACCCGCCCGTAGGGATTTCCGAATTATAGTGCCTACGGGCGCGAGGTGCTAGACCGTCATGGCGCATAGTGACTGATTCCTGAGATTTGATTAGAATCCGTTTGTAATCGCAAGAACAAGATTTAGGAGCTGTAATATGCCACTGGAAAGAAAGCAGTATCCCGACATTGCGCCAGCCGGCCCCACCTACTACCGGGCGGTGATAGCAGGCAACATGATGTTCATCTCCGGGTGCACGGCCCGGGGCACCGACTCGCAGGGCAAGTCGATGATGGAACAACTGGACGTTACTCTGGGCCGTCTGGTGGCCGTGGCGGCGGCAGAGGGCGCCGGCGCGGGAAGTTTCGCCAAGATCACCTGCTTCGTGACCAACATCGCCGATTACCAGGCCGACCGTGACAAGTTGCAAGGGTTATTCGCCAAGCACTTCCAAGAGAAATATCCGGCCAACTCTCTGATAGAAATCACGGCCTTAGCCGAGCCGGGCCTGGACGTGGAGATTGAAGCGGTGGTGGTGCTGGACTAGGTAAGCCAATCCGCCCCGAAAGAGGGCAAGTCTCTTCTCCCTCGTGAGGTGAAAGGCTGGAGCGGTTATCGTCCCACCACTCGTTATGGTTCGCCTGGAGCGATTTCCACCCTCGGACGGAGCTTTACGACACCGCTGGCTAGGGTTTCGCCAGAAACTCGGCGGCGCTTCTAACTCGGTGGCCCCACCACTCTGGGCCTTCAAGCACGTACTTCCACTCGGGGTTCTGCACCTTGTCCCGAAGTCCGGCCATAACCTCGCGGAAGACCGTGGCGTCCTTCTCGGCGAACTCGAAGTACCCGACGAAGTCGTAGTTCCCCGGCACGCCGTAGCCGTCCGGTGAGTGGACCAGCCGGCGGTTAATGCCAGGGACGCCCATCGCTGAGGCGAGGGCGTGTCCCTTTACCACCAACTCCTCGTTCTCATCATAGCGGGGCAGGAAGAAACTCTCCCGGTGCAGGAAGTCCATCTGCCACCAGGCGTCGGTCTTGTTCATGGGCGTCACCGCCGCCAGCGGGAATTTCTCGCCGGGACCGGGCGGCATGGCATGGGCGTAAGCGAACTCGGTCATAGCGTGGCTGGTGTAGCTGCGGGGCCGCATCACCCCGGCCA
>CEQE01077370.1_pt1 | contig 16571 bp, 14 predicted proteins | sample 356201 | NCBI WGS metagenome assembly CEQE01 (sample SAMEA2619970, study PRJEB7988) | marine metagenome | biome: marine biome (ENVO:00000447); feature: mesopelagic zone (ENVO:00000213) & marine oxygen minimum zone (ENVO:01000065); material: "saline water (ENVO:00002010), including plankton...
CTCAGCAAAGAGAACTGGACGGTGATGCGCTCGGACTACGAGGAGTGTACGATCAAGGGTTGTGAGCAGTTGCTTGAAGAAACCGGTGCCCTTTCTGAAGCGCTGTTTGAGAAATCCTGTAATTTCGCTCAGTTCGACCGCGACAGATGAGCGCACGAAGACCTCAGCTGCGAAGGTAGGAAGCGCCGTTGACATCGATGATGGCGCCGGTCGAGAACTCCGCGCCGGCCGAGGCCAGAAACAGGACCGCGTGGGCCACTTCTTCAGGTTTTGCAACCCGCCCCAGCGGGCTCTGATTGCGCACCGCGTCAGCGCCCGGTCCGTCGAGGACCGTGCTCGCCATATCGGTTTCAACAAATCCGGGGGCTACTGCGCCGACAAAAATGCCAAGCGGTGCGAGTTGCTGGGCCAGTGACTGGGTCAGCGCGTTAAGCCCTGCCTTGCTCGCGCCATAGGCCGGGCAGCGGGGTTCTCCGCGAAAAGCCCCGCGCGAGCTTACGTTCACAATCCGTCCACCGCCGGTCTTGCGCATGTGCTGCACGGCGTGCCAGCACAGGTTGGCCGGCCCGGTGAGATTGACGGTGAGCGTGCGCTGCCAGTGGTGTTGCCAGTCCTCATACGACACCTCGTCCACAGGGTGCGCCTCAAAGATGCCTGCGTTGTTGACGAGAATGTCGAGGCCGCCAAGGTCGTCCACGGTTGTGGCGACAAGCTGCCGCGCCGCGTCGGGGTCGGCAACATCGCCGGCACACAGCGTATGGCCGGTTCCACCCAGTTCAGCCAGGGTAGCCTCGGCGGCGCTTCGGTTGGTGCGGTAGTGCACCGCAACCTTGGCACCGGCAGCCGCAAACTGAAGGGCGATGGCGCGGCCGATCCCGCGCGAGGCACCTGTTACCAGGACTTTCTTCTGATCAAAGCGCATCGGCTAAGAGTAGCCCAGATGGCTATCCGGGAGAAGCGTGCCCGCGCACTTTTCGCGGCAAGCCAGCCGGCAGCAATGATCGCGATGCCGCGATGCCCTCGAGCAGTCCCTTGACCCGCGCACCGCCGGTGGTAATGGCGGCCATGGCGAGCACCACAGCGCCGGCTGCCCGGGCATTGTCTCGAGTGGGGGCAATCATGATGGCGGCTTACTCTAAGGGCGGATGAGGTGGGGCGGTTATGCGGCTGAGACGCCGTTGGGCACAATGGCGTCCTGGTTCGGCGGCCCGTAAAATGGTCTCCAGTGATTGCACAAAACACCGGGGAAAAGGCATGGCCGACGACGTCTCCACAGAAGAATTAAGTGACGAGGAACTTGATGCCCAGTTCCGCGAGGTGGCAGACAAGTTCATCGATCTTGCCAATCAGCAGGCCCAGCGCTTTCACAAAGAGAATGTCAGTCAGGGAATGATGTACGGCACGGCGCGGTTCAACGCATTCGTTGTGGCTTCCCATGCCGATGATGTCGCCGCCTACGACGAGGACCGGGACCGGGCGATCGAATATTTTGTGGGCCAGTACCGCGAGATGCTGATCAGCAACCTCGATGACTACCGGGGCAGTTTTGAGGATCTCAAGTACGCACACCTGATGAGCCGCCGGCCCAACTGACTCCGGTGAGCGCCCCCCGGCGTACTTCCCCAGAGCACCGTGATGACATGCGCTTCACGGGCTGGGGATCAGGATTACGGCAAATCTGAGAACCGGCGTATCAACGGCTGCCGGCTGCTGCGTCTTTCGGGCCGCAGATCCAGCGCTCAGTCGTTCTCGCGCCGGGTGCGCACCGAGCAGGGCGCATCCGGACCGTTGTCGGTCACGGAAAATACGATGGGCTGGCAGCAGATTTCACAATCCTCGACGTACTGCGCCTGGTCTTCGCTGGGATCGACCAGGGCGGTAAAAACCTCACCGCAGTAGGGGCACTCGACGAGATGTTCCTCGAGGTTCATGATCAGGATATTCTGCCCGATTTAGCGCAAAATAAAAGACAGGTTAACGCGCACCCTGACCAGAATGACGCTGCGCCGGGGAGAACACCATGCGGCTAACGACCCGGCAGGAAGGTTTTTGATGTCAGATGCATGTCCCGCCGGCAGGTGAACGTGTCAGCGGCAGACAACGCTTACGCGACTGCGCAGCACCACGGGAAAACCGAAGGAGCACATGAATGGATTACACCGAGATGAGCTGCGAAGCCTGCCGTGTCGGTGCGCCGCCGGCAACGGACAGTGAGCGCAAGGCATTTCTGGAGCAAAGCCCCGGCTGGCAGCGCCTCGTGATTGATGATGAGCCCAGGCTTCGGCGGGTGTACAGCTTCGGTCATTTTGTCCCGGCGCTGGCGTTTACCAATAGCATCGGTGAGATCGCCGAGGCGGAAGCTCATCAGCCCGCACTTTTGACCGAGTGGGGCAGGGTCACCGTTGACTGGTGGACACACAAGATCGGCGATATTCACCTGAATGATCTGATCCTCGCCGCCCGCAGTGACGTGGTTTACACCGCCCGGGCGTAAACCGGACAGCCGCCTTGGACCGCACTGAGCGCTTTTACACGATAGACCGCCTGCTGCGCTCGCGTCAGGGAACGACGCTGCGCGCCATGATGGACGAGATGGAAGTCTCCCGGGCCACCGTGCGCCGCGATCTTGAGTACATGCGCGACCGCCTCGCCGCACCGATCATCTGGGACAACGAAGCGCGCCGCTACCGCTATGACAGCGATGCCGAAGGGGAGGGTGAGGACCGTTACGCACTTCCCGGGCTGTGGTTCAACGCCTCCGAGGTGCATGCCCTGCTGACCATGGAGCACCTGCTCTCAAGCCTGCAGCCGGGCCTGCTGGAACCGCACATCGAGCCGCTGCGAAGCCGCATCCGCCGGCTGCTCGACAGCGGTGATCACCCCGCCGAGGAAGTGACCCGCCGGATCCGGGTATTGCATATGGCCGCCCGCCAGGCGGACAGCGAGGTGTTCGGTGTGATCTCACACGCGCTGCTGCGCCGCCAGCGGCTCAAACTCGAGCATCTCAACCGCCGTACCGGGGAAGTCACCCGCCGTACGGTCTCGCCGCAGCGGCTCGCGCATTACCGCGACAACTGGTATCTCGACAGCTGGTGCCATCTCCGGAAGGGGCTCAGAAGCTTTGCCGTCGATGCGATTGAGGCCGCCGAGATTGTCGAGCATCAAAAAGCGAGGGATGTCACCGAGGCTGAGCTCGAGAAAGTCCTGGGTACGGGTTACGGCATCTTCGCCGGTGAGCACGTCAAGCAAGCCGTGCTGCGGTTCTCGGCGGAAGCCGCGCGCTGGGTCGCCCGCGAAAAATGGCACTCGCGCCAGCACGGCGAGTTGAATGAAGACGGCAGCTACACCCTGACCATTCCCTATGCCGACGAGACTGAACTGGTGATGGACATCATGCGTCACGGCGCCGACGCCGAGGTGCTCGCGCCCGACAGCCTGCGCCAGGCGGTACAGCGGCGGCTCGGCGAGGCCGCATCGCAATACAGCGGCTGAAGGCTTGCAGCCGGGCGCACAGTCTGAGGCAGGAATATCCGGCAATCTCCGGGGCATCGCCTGGATGCTGCTGACCGGGATGCTGTTTGTCGGCGTGACCGTGACGGTGCGCTATCTTGGCACCAATATGAATCCCGTTCAGGCGGCTTTTATCCGCTACTGCTTCGGCATACTGATGATTCTGCCGCTGTTATCCCGGGCCGGTGTCTTCTCGCTCAATCCCGGGCGCCTGGGGTTTCATGCGCTTCGCGGCCTGATGCACGGCGGCGGCGTCATGCTGTGGTTCCTGGCGATGAGCCGTATTCCCATCGCCGAGGTGACGGCGCTCGGCTTTACCACGCCGATCTTCGCCACCCTGGGGGCTGCCGTTTTTTTAAGTGAGCGGCTGAAGCGCTATCGGGTCGCGGCGGTGCTGCTGGGCTTTATCGGCGCATTGCTGATCCTGCGCCCGGGATTTCGGGTAATTGATATCGGCGCGCTCGCGCAACTCGGGGCGGCACCGCTTTTCGCCTGCTCCTTCCTGATGGCGAAATCCGCCACCCGCAAGGAATCGAGTGCGATGATCGTGGTTCTGCTGTCCGTCTCCTGTACCTTGACCCTGGCACTGCCGGCACTGCTGGTATGGCGTACGCCGACCATCGAGGAACTGACCCTGCTGGGCCTGACGGCCTTGCTCGCGACGTCGGGCCACTACTGCATGACTCGTGCGCTGAAAGCTGCCGAAGTATCCGCCGTGCAGCCGTTTACCTTCCTGCAGCTCGTCTGGGCAACCATCCTGGGGCTGGTGCTGTTTGATGAGCGCCCCGATCTTTGGATCTGGCTCGGTGGCGCGGTGATTGTCGGGTCGGCAAGCTGGATGGCCCATCAGGAGGTGCGTTCGGTCCGCCGCGATCGGCAGACGCGGTAGACTGTGGGCCTGACTGTCCGCACAGACCCGTATGCGGGGTGCGGGCTCACCGTCATGGATTTGCCCTCAGAACAACGATGAAGCCACGCCGCCCGCTTTCGAGACTCTCTACCCACGAGGTCACCAACGTGCCGCCGCATATGGGTGACCAGGACCTCTGGGCGGATGACCGGGCATTGCGCGAATGGTTTTCGTCCTGCGGCGGAGAGCAGCACACGGCGCACATGGGTGAAGTGGGGCGTATCGCCGGCCTGGACGACACCTTTGAAAAGGCCCGCCAGGCGAATCAGCATGTCCCGCGGCTGCAGGCCTTTGACCGCTACGGCATGCGCATCAACGCGATCGAGTTTCATCCGGCGTACCATGACCTGATGCATCTGGCGGTATCCCACCAGCTGCACAACTTCGCCTGGCACCACGAAGGCAACGCCGGCCATCTCGGCCAGGCCGCGCTGACCTATATGTTCAGTCAGCCTGAGGGCGGGGTGATGTGTCCGATGGCGATGACCTATTCGGTGGTACCGAGCCTGCGCAGTACGCCCCTGATTGAAGCCGACTGGCTGCCGCGGGTCCTCTCCGATACCTACGACCGGCGGGATATTCCGGTCACCGAGAAGGCCGGCGCGCTGATCGGCATGTTCATGACCGAAAAGCAGGGCGGTTCGGACGTGCGCACCAATTCCACCCGGGCGGTGCCGGCAGGAGAAGGCGCCGGGCCCGCGGCCGAGTACCTGCTGACGGGCCACAAGTTTTTCTGCTCAGCGCCCATGTGTGACGCCTTTCTGGTGCTGGCAAAAACCGAGGAACAGGGGGTCTCGTGTTTTCTGGTACCGCGCTGGCGGCCCGACGGTGAACGCAATAACCTCGCGATTCAGCGCATCAAGGACAAAATGGGCAACCGCTCCAACGCCTCGACCGAGATTGAATTTGAAGACACCTATGGCCTGATGGTGGGTGAAGAAGGCCGCGGGGTAAGAACCATCATCGATATGGTCGCGGGTAACCGCATTTACTGCGCAATGTCGTCGGCGGGGATGATGCGCCAGGCGCTGGCGCAGGCGCTGCACCATACGGCGCACCGCAGGGCGTTCGGCGAACGGCTCATTGACCAGCCGCTGATGCGCAACGTGCTTGCCGATCTGGCCCTTGAAACCGAAGCGGCGCTGGCACTCGGGCTGCGGGTGGCAAGTGCAATGGATCATCCCGGTGATCCCCACGAGGAAGCTATCGCGCGGTTGGGTACGGCGGTTGCCAAGTACTGGAATACCCGCCGCTGCCCCTATCTGGTGTTTGAGGCCATGGAGTGTCACGGGGGTCCGGGCTACATCGAGGACAGCATCATGCCCCGGTTGTACCGCGAGGCCCCGGTCAATTCCATCTGGGAAGGGTCGGGCAACGTGATCGGGCTCGACGTGCTGCGCGCGATCGGCCGTGAGCCCGAGGTACTCGCCGCTTTGATGGCGGAACTTGAAAAGGGTCGCGGCAGCGACGATCACCTTGACCGTGCAATCGATGATCTTGCGCGCGAGCTGGGTTATCCGGAAAAGATCGAAGCGAGAATGCGCACCATCACCGAAATGATGGCGCTGACCCTGCAGGGGGCTTTGCTGGTTCAGTATGCACCCGCGGCGGTTGCGCAGGCTTTCTGCCGGTCGCGTCTGGGTTCGCGCTACCGTGGTGCTTTTGGCACCCTGCCCGAAGACTGCGACCTTTCGGCCCTGATCAGCCGGGCGATGCCGGGAGGCAGCGCGTAGGGAGGCGCGGCCGGGGGGCTGGGCCAGCCAGCCGCAGCGCGCAGCGGGCTCACCCGGTGAGACCCGGGCAAGCCATAATCGTGGCAATGGTTTTTCTGGTCACGATTGTCCGCTGAGCGGCCGCCGATGCTGCATCTGCACCACGCCAATCATCTGGAAGACCTCGCCGCAAAGCTGGAGCAAAATCTCAGGACGCCGCCCAGCGAAGTACTCACACCGGAGATCATTGCGGTACCGGGCACGGCGATCAGCGAATGGCTGACCATCCGCCTGGCGGCCGATACCGGCATCAGCGCCAACATCCGGTGGCTGCTTCCAGCGAGACTGCTCTGGCAGATTTTCCGGGACACCCTTAACGAGGTGCCCGACGCCAACGCCTTTTCCGCAGATGCCCTGGCCTGGCGGGTGTTTGCGATGCTGGAAGACGCCGGATTTACATCCCGGCATCCGGCGCTTGTGCGTTACCTGACCGGCGCAAGCGCGCTGCACCGCTGGCAGCTCGCGCGGCAGATGGGCCGGCTGTATGAACAGTATCTTGTGTTCCGGCCTGACTGGATTCTCGACTGGGAGCGGGGCGATGCCAGGGACTGGCAGGGGGCACTGTGGCACGGTCTCATCAGCCGGGGTGATGTGCGTCACTGGCTGAAGTGGCGCGGGCGGCTTTTTGCGGGGCTGCGCCGGGGCTCCGTGAGCGCCGGCAAACTGCCCGGGCGGCTCTCGCTCTTTGCCCTTAGCGGGCTGTCCCCGGCATTTCTGGAACTGGTGTCGCGTGTGGCCGGGCACACCGAGGTGTACCTCTACCATCTTAATTTCAGCGAGGGCTACTGGGCCGAGATCGTCAGTGACCGTGAACGTGCCCGGCTGATTGCTGTGCACGGCGAAGAGGCTGATGCCTACCTGGATCAGGGCAACCGCCTGCTGGCATCTATGGGCCGGCTGGGCCGTGAAACGCTCGCCCAGTTGATCGAGCTTGAGGGCACCGAGTCGGAAACCTACCGGATTCCCGGACGCACGACGCTGCTCGGGGCGATTCAGTCGGATATGGTCGAACTTCTCGACAGCCGTGAAGCGCCGCCGCCCGAGACCGCCGCGGATGATCGGTCCATCCAGGTGCACGTATGCCACGGCGCGATGCGCGAAGTCGAGGTGCTGCATGACCGGCTGCTGGATGCATTCGAGCACGACCCCGAACTCACCCCGGCCGATGTCAGGGTGTTTATTCCAAGGCTTGGCGAATACGCGCCGCTGATCGAATCGGTATTCGGGTCAGCAACCGGGCGCCGGCATATTCCCTACGCGCTCGCCGAACATGCCCTCACCGAACAAAGCGCTCTGGTGCAGGGTTTTCTTGCCCTGCTGAGGCTGCCGGAAAGCCGGCTCGACGCCCGGGAGGTGAGCGCGCTGCTGGATCTCCCGGTCCTGCGGCGACGATTCGCTCTCACCGAGGCCGATGTGGAACAGATCCTGACCTGGGTCGAGACGCTCGGTATCCATTGGGGTGTTGATGCGAAGGGTCTTGCGTCGATGGCGCTTTCGGTCAATCCGGTACACACCTGGCGCGGTGGTAGCGACCGGCTGCTGCTCGGCTTTGCGCTGGGCGATAGCGGTTCGGTTTACGAGGGATGCCTGCCGGTGCTGCCCGGAGACTCGTCACAGGCCGAGACGGCCGGACGCTGGCGCGGATTCCTCGAGCAGCTCATTGCGCTTCGCCAGACCTTGTCCGGGGTCTACCCGCTGTCCCGCTGGATTGCGATCTGTCATCAGATACTGGACCGTTTCTTTGCGGTAGACGAAGCCGAGATGGATAACGGGGTACGGCTTCGCCAGCGGCTCGCCGCCCTCGCCAGCGACGGCGCGATTGCCGGATTCAGTGCAGCACTGCCGCTGCCGGTTCTGCGAGATGCCGTTGAACGACGCATCGGTGACGCGATCGGTGGGCGTTTCATGAGCGGCGCCGTGACCTTCGCGACCCTGGCACATGGCCGCTCGGTGCCGGCGCGGCTGATCTGTCTTTTGGGTATGAACGGCAACGATTTTCCCGGCCGTGAAAGTGCGCACGGTCTCGACCGGATGAGCCTCGAACCCCGGGCCGGTGACCGGCGCCGGCGCGACGAGGACCGGCAGGCGTTTCTGGAGGTGTTGAGCGGCGCCCGTTCGACGCTTTATATCAGCTATACCGGTGCCAGCGCCCGCGACGACAGTGTGCAGCCGCCTTCCATCGTCGTCAGTGAACTTCTGGAGGAGATCGACGCGCTAAGTGGTGATAGCAAACGGTCGCAGGCATTGACCGTGCACCATCCGCTGCAGCCCTTCAGCAGGCGTTACTTTGGCGGGTCGGCGGAACTTTTCAGTTATGCGGGCGAAATGCTGCCGCCCCCTGCAGGCATCAGCGGGGACACGCCGCCGCTTTTTGAGAGCGCCCTTGAGCCGCCCGAGCCCGGGGACCTGCCGCTGGAGCGGCTGGTGGATTTTCTGGCCAACCCGGCGCGCGCGCTGCTCAAGGGCCGCCTGAATGTCTCGCTGGAAGCGGGTGCCGCACTGGTGCCGGTCCGTGAACCGATGTATCTCGATGCCCGCGCCCGCCGGGCGCTGGCGCGGGACGCGCTCAAGGCGCAGTTGTCCGGAGAGGCTCCATCAGGCTTTAGCGAGCGAGCCCGGCTCAGCGGCGCTTTACCCTCCGGTACGCCCGGAGCGCTTGCCGCAGACCGGGCCTGGACCCAGGCTGCGCCGGTGGTGGCGCATCTTGCGCCGCTGCTGGATGCCGGCACCTGCGGCGCCGTTTCGGTCGAAACCGGTTTGGCAGGCTGGCGGTTTAACGGGGTGCTTGAAAACGTGGGGCTTCAGGGGCAGGTGCTGTGGTCGGTCGATGCGCTCAGTCCGTGGATGATGTTAAGGGCCTGGTGCGCCCATCTTCTGCTGAATACCGATGCCAAGGCACCCTCACACCATACCCATCTGGTTGATGTTGAGGGCGTGGTCAGTTTCCCCCCGGAAGACGACGCGCTGTCAAAGTTGAGCCGCCTGGTGGATCTTTACTGCGAGGGCCTTTGCCGTCCGTTGCCGTTTTTCCCAAGGAGTGCCTGGGCTTATGTCCTGGCACCGCGTGCACCGCTCGCGGGCGCTTACAAAGTCTGGCAGCGCTCACCGTACGGCCCGGCTCAGGGCGAGTCGGCCGATCCCTTTTTTGCACTGGCCTTTCGCGACCGTCTCGACACTGCGCTGGACAGCGAATTTGAATCGCTCGCGTCGCTCGTATTCGGTGTGGCAGCTGAGACGGTGCGGGAGGTGCGCGGATGAGGCCCCGGCCGCTCGATCCTTTTGCGGTACCGCTCAAAGGTGTCAACCTGGTCGAGGCGGCAGCCGGCACGGGCAAAACCTGGACCATCACGCTGCTTTATCTGCGCCTGCTTCTGGAACAGGATCTGCCGGTTGCGAACATCCTGGTGGTGACCTATACCCGGGCGGCTACCGGCGAGCTGCGCCAGCGCCTTCGTGATGCCCTTATCCGCGCGCTTGAGGCTTTTCGCAGCGGCGATGGCGGTGGTGATCCGCTGGTGGCGCCGCTTCTGGCCGCGGGCTACGACGCGACGGCGTGTGTCTTGAAACTTCGCCGTGCCGTAGCGGACTTTGATCAGGCGGGGGTTTTTACGATCCATGCCTTTTGTGAACGCGTGCTCAGCGACAGCGCTTTTCAGAGCGGCATGGCGCTCGACACCGAACTGATGGCCAACGACGAGGCCCTGCTGGCGGAGGTGACTGACGATCTGTGGCGTAAAGAGATCTATCCCGCGAGCGCCTGCTGGGTGAACTGGCTTTGCGACGTCCAGAAACTGCACAGCGCCGACGACCTTCGAAAGCACTTACGCCCGCTGATCGGCAAGCCTTTCATTGCCATGGCCACCACGCCCGATGCAGACGACCTTGATGGGCACGAAAGCGCGCTTGCCGATGCGTTTCGCGACGCGGCTGACTGCTGGAAGGCCCACCGCGACGAGGTATGTGCGTTACTGACAGATCCCGAATCGGGACTTAACCGGAACCGTTATCCGCCTCGCAGCATGCCGACGTGGATCAGGCAACTCGACGCGATGTTTTCAGAGTCGTTTGCGGACTTTGGCAAGCTTAAGGCGTTTGCGGGCATCAGAAAACTCACCAGCGGATTTCTCGCGACACCAAAGGCGGTCCGAAAAGGAGCCAAGGCGCCGGCACACGTATTTTTTGATCGCGTCGATACGCTGGTGTCGCAGGCCGATGCCTATCAGGAGGCGGCACGCTCGCGCTTTATCAACTGGCTTGAGGAGATGCGTCTTCAAGCCGATGCCGCGCAGCGCAAGCTTAAGGTACAGCGCGGCGTGCAGGCCTACGATGATCTTTTGCTGAACCTGAACGCCGCACTCGATTCGGACCACGCCGGCGCCCTGATGGCGCGTCTGCGTACCGATTACCAGGCGGCGCTGCTTGACGAGTTCCAGGACACCGATCCGGTGCAGTACGAGATTTTCCGGACGGTCTATGGTGATGGTACGCAGCCGGTGTTCATGGTGGGCGATCCCAAACAGACGATCTATTCATTCCGCGGCGCGGATATTTTCGCCTACCTCAAGGCGCGCGAGAGCGCGACGGCGCGCTACACCCTCGATACCAATCACCGCGCAACCCCGGAGCTGGTGGCCGCGGTGAATGCGCTGTTCTCCGCGCGTGGGCGGGAAACCAGTTTTGTTTATGAAGCCATTCCTTTTGCGGACGCGGTGTCGGCGGCAAGTGCGCCGGTACTTAAAGACCCGGACTGTGCCGCGCCGATGGTGGTCTGGACACTGGCGCGCGCCGAATCCGACAGCCTCATCACCAAAGGGACGGCCCGTGACCAGGGCAGTGCCGCGGTGGCGGCCGAGATCCAGCGACTGTATGACTCAGACGTCATGCTGGGGGACCGGCCTTTGCGGCCACAGGACATCGCGGTACTGGTGCGCAACCATTCCGAGGGCATGATCGTCCAGCAGGCACTCGCCGCATCCGCTATCCCGAGCGTACGCCAGGGCCACGAAAGCGTGTTCGAGACCTTCGAGGCAATGGAACTTGAGCGCGTGCTGCAGGCCATTGCCCAGCCGCGCCGCGAACCGCTGCTGCGCGCGGCACTGCTGACCGATCTGATGGGCATCGATGTGGCAGAGCTGCTCGCCCTGGAAAAGGATTCGGCGCGGTGGGATGGATGGCTCGCGCGGTTTCACCAGTGGCACGAACGCTGGCGGCAGAACGGCTTCATGCGGATGTTCCGCGAGTTCGCCGCCGAGTGTGACGTACTGCCGCGTGTCGCAGGTCTCGCCGATGGTGAGCGCCGCCTCACCAACCTGCTGCACCTTGCCGAGTGTGTTGCGGCCGGCGCATCCCGGTACACGGATATCCCGGCTGTTCTTAACTGGCTGGCAGCGGTGCGCCAGGAGCCGCCGCCGGCAGAAGAGTCGACCCTGTTACGGCTGGAGAGCGACGAGGACCGCGTGTGCATCGTGACGATACATGCCAGCAAAGGCCTGCAGTACCCGGTGGTGTTTGTCCCCTTTGCCTGGGACGGCGCATTGAAAACCCAGCGGTTGTCGAGGGTTTTCTTTCATGATCGGTCCGCCAAAGACGGTTTTCGCGCAGACTTTGGCTCGGCGAAATTTGAGCTCCATAAGGCGCGCGCCAAAGAAGAGGAGCTCGCGGAGAATCTTCGGCTTCTGTATGTTGCCCTGACCCGGGCACAGAGCCGCTGCTACCTTGCCTTTGGCGCGGTTAACGGATCGACCACCTCGGCACTTGCCTGGCTGCTGTATCGTCCGCAGCGCAAAGAAGAAAACCAGGAAGTGCAGGCTGTCGATCATCTCGCAAGCCACTTCAAGACACTCGGCGATGACGACCTGGATGACGTGCTGGCAGAGCTGGCTGAGGCCAGCGGCGCGACCGTTGCCATACGGAGTATGCCCGACAGTGCGCCAGCCCCGGCAGAAACACGCCGGGCCAGACCCGAGAGGCTCACGGCCCGGCAAGCCTCGCGTCAGATCAGCCGAAGCTGGCAGATGGGCAGTTTCAGTTCGCTATCGACCGGTCACGACAGTACGCTCCCCGATTATGACCCGCAGGTGCAGCCCGGTGCGGCTGATGGCGAGCGCAGTTTCTTCACCTTTCCCCGCGGGGCCCGGGCGGGCACCTGTCTGCACCGGATCTTTGAGCTCATCGACTTTCGCGATGACTCATCTGCCGGGCGCAGCGAGACCGTTCGCCAGGTACTGGGCGAGTACGGTTTCGAAGATGACTGGACGCCCGTGATCAACAGCATGCTGCAGCGTGTGCTGAGCGTGCCCCTGAACGACGAGGGCCTGCACCTTGGCACGCTGGCAAGGCGTGAGCGGGTCGACGAAATGGCGTTTTGTTATCCGGTTGATGGGCTCGATGCACCCCGCTGGCGCGATGTGCTGTCGCGGCATGCGCAAGGGCTGCATCCCGCCATTGCAACAGGTCTCAATAACGCCGGCTTTGACCCCTTAAAAGGATTTATGCGCGGCTTTATTGATCTGGTGTTTGTGTCGGGCGGTAAATTTTTCCTGGCCGACTACAAATCGAATTATCTTGGCCGGGATTTTTCCGACTATGGCGGCACGGCGCTTGATGCAGCAATGCATCAGTCGGCATACACCCTGCAGTACCTCATCTACAGCCTGGCGCTGCACCGATGGCTGCGGTCACGGATAGACGACTACCACTACGATCAGCACTTTGGCGGCGTGTATTACCTCTTTTTGCGGGGAATGCATCCAGACCATCCCGGCAGCGGCGTTTTCTTTGACCGCGCCGAAGGTCCCCTGGTCGCGGATCTCGATGCACTGGTTGGGGGCAACCCATGAGTGCGGTCATGAACGCCGTGCAAAAAGCCTGGCGCGCAGGCAATGTGTCGGAGATCGCGCTGCACTTTGCCGGGTTGCTGCATCGGCTGGACCCAGAGGCGGATCCGTCTGTGGTACTCGCGGGCGCGCTTGCCGGTGAGCGCGCGCTGTCGGGCGATGTCTGCGTAAATCTTGCGAGTGTGGCGGGCGGCCCCGTTTTTGAAGGCGAAGACGACGCGGCTTTGGTGGCGCCGGGGCTTGGGACCTGGCAGCAGGCGCTTCAGGATTGCGCCCTGGTCAGTGACGGTAACCGGACCGCCCCCCTCGTGCTGTCGGATGATGGGCGGCTGTATCTCTACCGCTACCACGAACTCGAGCGTCGCCTGGCTGAGCTCATCACCCGGCGTTCCGGGCATATCAGTGACGCAGTCGATCAGAGCCAGCTGAACGATGCCCTCGATGCATTGTTTTCCGATGACCCGGCATCGGCGGATCAGCGCAAGGCGGCAGAACGTGCTGTAGGCCGGCGGCTGCTGGTGATCAGCGGGGGGCCGGGCACCGGCAAAACGGCGACAGTCGTGCGCATCCTGGCGCTTGTCCACCAGCTCGCCCTGGTTTCGCCGGAGCGGGCCCTGCTGTGTGCCCCGACCGGCAAGGCCGCAGCGCGCCTGCGCGAGGCAGTTGCGGGTGCGCGCGGGATGCTCCCCGACGACATGCATCGGCTGCCGCAGGCAGTGACGGTGCACCGGCTGCTGGGCTCACGGCCCGGACAGCCGCCCCGGTATCAGGCACTGCGGCCGCTGCCATGTGATCTCCTGATCCTGGATGAAGCGTCGATGGTGGATCTTTCCCTGATGGTCAGCCTGTTTGATGCCTTACCTCCCGATGCACGGCTGATCCTGCTCGGTGACCGGGACCAGCTCTCATCAGTGGAGGCCGGGGCAGTGCTGGGAGATATCTGCCGGGCTGCCGACAGCGGTGTTCTGGCAGGCAGCCTCGCGACCCTGAAGCACAACTGGCGTTTTAAGGCGCAAAGCCCCCTCGGTGCGCTTGCCGGTGCGGTAAGAGATACGCAGGTCTCTGATGCGAAGGCGCTGCTCGAGAACACCGATGCAGCCGAGGCCCTGCTCATTCCAGTGGCGGATGCCGCCGCGCTTGATGCCCTGCTGACAGAACGCATCGTTCCGATGTTTGCCGAGCTTGAGCGGCTGGTACTCGATGGCGCTGATATCGAATCCGTCTTTGCAAAGCGTGCTGCAATGATGGTGCTCTGCGCACATCGGCGCGGACCGCGGGGTGTGACCGACATCAATGCGCGTATCCGCAGCCGGCTCGGCGGGGGTGCCGCGCAGTCACGGGGTGCGCAGGTCTACCCCGGAATGCCGCTGATGGTGATGCGTAACGATCCGGTGCTCGGACTTTATAACGGCGACATCGGCATCGTGGTAGCGGATGCCGAGGCCCCGGGGCGTCTGCAGGCGGTTTTTCAGAACACCCATGGCGAGGTCCATGCGGTCAGTCTCAGCCGGCTGCCCGAGTATCAGCCGGCGTACGCCTTTACTGTCCACAAGGCACAGGGTTCACAGGCGCCGGCGGTGACACTTATCCTGCCCGAAAAAGTGTCCGCGATACTCTCGCGCGAGCTGGTCTATACCGGGGTCACCCGTGCCGGCCGCTCGCTTGAGATCTGGGGCAGCCAGGAAGTGCTGGCCGCCGCCATTGCGCGCAGCGCCAGGCGGCCAACCGGGCTGGCGGATCGTCTGCAACGGGGTACGGACCCATGTCCCTGACAAGATATCGTATTGGCGAGCAGGCGGGCGCACCCACCGTCACCGATGAGATGATGCTGCTGACCGCGATCTACGGTCTGGCAGTAGGGGTCCTGCTGACCGTGCTGGCATGCCGGCTGCGCCAGCGCTGGATGGTGTTCTGGGGCGGGGGGCTAGCGCTGATCAGCCTGACCTATTTTCTGGCGGCTTTGGCGGGTGTGATCTGAGGCGCGGTGTGGCGGTTCAAGGGTAGGCCAGAAACTCTTCCGCCGGCGCGTTTTCCCCGTGCAGGTCAACCAGCTGGTCAATCTCATCGTAGAGCGTCTGCTCTTCGTCATCGTCGATCTCACCAATGCCGATCAGTTCGGCCACCAGGCCGTTGTGCAGAATCTGGCGCATGGCGCCAAGGGTCCGGGGTCCGGGGTCGCTACCGTGATCAATACAGTTCTCGATGACGCTTGACAGCGTTTCGCTCGCCCGGCAGCGGATGAAACTGTCCACTGCGGCGTCGCCGAAAGTCTCCAACAGCGCGCCCAGTTCCTGTGCCACCAAATCGTGTTCGTCGGGATCGACCAGACCGTCCGCACTTAACTTCCCCAGCAGACCGCCCTTTATCATTGCCTGTGCCGTCAGCAGGGTCACGGGCAGGTCATCCTGCGCCGTGGTGACGATGTACTGCAGTGTTGCCGACAGTTGCCGGCTGACTTTCTCGCTGATGTCCTCGGGTATGCTCACAGGTATGACGCTAAGGAGTCCTGACGCCCATTCTGCCCAAGTCCGGGCGTGATGGCAAAAGCACCGGGCCGGGAGTCTGCGGGCTCCTTGACTTGCATCATTTCTGCTTGCTGCCGGCGGGCAGGCTGCCGCTGCCTTCGAAGCGGTTTACAATGATTGTGGCGCCAAGGAAACCCCATGATTCCGCTACACGACGATAACCCCACGCGCATCACGCCTGTCGTGACCATCGCGCTGATCGGCTTTTGCGTGATGGCCTTTCTCTGGCAGTTGTCGCTCGGCCCGCGCCAGGAAGCCGCCATCTATGCGCTCGGCGTGATCCCGGCGGTCATTTTTGATCACGCGCGGCTGGTCTCGCAGCTTGAGTGGGTGGATCCCATGCTGACGCCGTTTACGTCGATGTTCCTGCACGGCGGGTTCATGCACCTTGGCGGCAACATGCTGTATCTGTGGATCTTCGGTAACAACATCGAAGATGCCATGGGGCACGGCCGCTTCATCGTTTTCTATCTGGTCTGCGGCGTGGCGGCGGTGTTTGCCCAGGCCCTTCCAGACCCCGAGTCGACCATCCCGATGATCGGGGCGAGTGGTGCGATCTCGGGTGTGCTGGGCGCCTACCTGCTGCTGTTTCCCCATGCCCGGGTGCTGGTGGCCATCCCGCTGGGTTTTTATATCCACACCATGTCGCTTAAAGCCGGTATCGTATTGGCGATATGGTTCGGTATGCAGATTTTCAGTTCCCTGGCCGCCGGCAGTGGTCCCGGCGTGGCATGGTTTGCCCACATCGGCGGGTTTGTGGCGGGGCTGGCGCTGATACCCTTATTCAAATATCGGCATGTGCGTTTGTTTGCGCCTGCCCGCACCGGCGGGCGCTGGCACCGGCGCGGCCGTAGGCGCTGACCCCGTGGCGGCACCGGCCCCCCAGTATCTGTTTGAGCCGGCCGGTAAGCCGGCCCTGCCGCTGCACGATGTGCCGCTGATCGTGGCGACCGATGACAGTGTCCGCGGTTACGGCTGCCTGGTCGAAGATCCTGATGACATCGAGATCGAGATCGTC
>CEQE01144544.1_pt1 | contig 16571 bp, 11 predicted proteins | sample 356201 | NCBI WGS metagenome assembly CEQE01 (sample SAMEA2619970, study PRJEB7988) | marine metagenome | biome: marine biome (ENVO:00000447); feature: mesopelagic zone (ENVO:00000213) & marine oxygen minimum zone (ENVO:01000065); material: "saline water (ENVO:00002010), including plankton...
GGGAAGCGTTCGAGCGGGCCCAGCCGCACGTTGCGGCGCAGGAATTCGCTGCTGCGGCTGCATCGATCAACCGTTACCTACAGCACGAGGAACCGTGGCTTCTGATAAAGGCTGAGGAAAATCGCGCGCGCGTGGCGGTGATCCTTCTCGTCGTCCATGCAGCCCTGTCCTCGTTGTGTGTACTGGGGTTACCGTTCGTGCCGGTACTCGTTGCGAAGGTCAGGGCTGCATTGTGTCTGCAGGGGGACGTGTGCTGGTCGTCACTGGGTGAGTTGAGGAACCACATTCGGACACAGAAGGTCGAGCCGGTGTATCCTCGTCTGTCGGTCTGAATCACGTTGAATTAGACCGCTGTGTGCTGATAAAGGACCTTAGGATTCCTGAAGGAATACTTATGGGTCGGTCCTGAAGCCACGTGGCACGGTTGACAGCGACTATCCGATCATTCTGATGGGGACCGAAGCAACGACATAAAACTAAACATCTAAATCACATTTCCGAAAGGATCTGGGAGCGGCGATCTTCCAAGGTAGCACCTGTCAGCTTGAATTGATGGTGCCGAGGAGAACGCCGTGAGCAATGATATTTCAAAGGTCACGCCCTGGCTGGTCGTGCTGCTTGCTGGGTGTGCCACCATACCGATTCCGTCCGATCTGCCGGGGAATCCTGCCCACAGCGAGGCCACGGTTTCAGAGGGGCGCGGTGCACACGGCAAAACCCAGCGAAGGGGCCGTCTGGCAAACGCGGGCGCTATCAGCCGCCACTTCTTCAGGAGCTACGTTCTGGATCCCGTTCGCCGGCCGGTTACTACCACCAGCGAACTGGTTCTGCTTGCTGGCACCGGTCTGTTGGATGGACTCAAGTCGGCCTCGAGGGGCGTGTTGGAGTATCTGGATCTGCGGCGCACGGAGAGAGATGTACCGCTGCACAAAACTGTGGGGATGGACCTGGCACGCTGGGAAGCGGATCTGGATCGCATCACTAGTACGCGACGAACTTCAGGTGAACTGTCGCTGCTGGTGGATGGCGAAGAGTTCTTTACCCGCCTTATCGCCACCGTTGCCGGGGCCAGAAGCTCAGTCAAGATACGCACCTACATCTTCGATAATGACGATTATGCACTTGAGGTAGCCGATCTCCTGAAGCGCAGATCCGCGGACGTTTCGGTGCGCATTCTGATGGATGGTCTCGGAACGTTGTATGGCGGCATGGTGGATTCGGAATCGATGCCGGTTGGGTTTGCGCCGCCGGCATCGATCAATCGCTACCTGAAGAGCGGTCGTGCAGTAAAGACCCGGGTGTTGGGCAACACTCTCGTTGCAGGAGATCACACTAAGTCGATCATCATCGACCACAGCACCGCCTTTGTCGGAGGCATGAACATCGGCAGGGAGTACCGGTTCGACTGGCACGACATGATGGTGGAACTGAGCGGACCCGTAGTGAAGCAGATCGAGCGGGATTTCGATCGAACCTGGCGGAGAAACGGCCTGCAGGGAGACCTTGCTCTGCTTACAGGCATTCGGCGAACAGCCGCTATCGAGCGTAAGCAGCCTCATGCGGAGCAACTGAGATTGCTCTATACGCGCCTGCATGACGCGCAGATCCGCCGGGCTCATCTGCATGCAATTCGACGGGCGAGCCACTACATCTATGTGGAGAATGCCTATTTTTCAGACGATGCCATCCGCTTTGAACTGATTCGAGCGCGTAGGCGAGGCGTGGATGTTCGCGTGATTCTTCCTTCACGGGGTGACAGCGGACCCATGGACAAGAGCAATGTTCTGGCCGCCAATTCCCTCCTCAAACATGGCGTGCGGGTCTACATCTACCCCGGCATGTCCCACGTCAAGGCGGCCATCATAGATGGCTGGGCTTGTTTCGGTTCGGCCAACCTCGATCGGTTGAGCCTTAAGATCAACAAGGAGCTCAACATTGCCACTTCCAGTGTATCGGTGGTGGATGAACTCAAGGAGCGGATCTTCCAAAAGGATTTTGCGCGTTCCAAGGAGCTGACTGAGAAGCTGCCATCCCACTGGAGCTATCCGGTCTATGAACTGGTGGCGGATCTGGTTCTCTAGTCCGCCTCACAGCGGTGCCAGGAGTGCATCACATCGTCGCGCTCCGCCTAGTGGCAGCTAATCACGCCATCGATGCGCTCGCAGGCCTCCGGCCACCCATTCTGATCCCAGAAAAGATCCAGTTGCACGCGCTTAACGAAGTCTGAAAACAGGGGGCTGGCCCGACAAACTGCAGCTTCTTCTGCAAACAGGAACTCCATCAAATCGGAGATTTCCTGATTCTGTATCAAGTCTTCGGTGATCTCAAAAACGAGCTGAGGCTGGCGCAGCATGATCGCCGCACCCCAGGCGAGCTGCGGGTCCAACTCACCGGCTTCGACAGCTTGCAGAAGAGCGGCACCGACACGTTTGGATTGCTCATCATCCGGACGCTTCAGTGCCTCTATGAGAGGCGTTATCAAAGCCGTACTACGTCCCCTCTGTACCTGGATAGCAGAGAACAGCCGGGTCAACTCCTCGAACTTCTTCTGACGGTTGAGCAGGATCAAGTCCGGTTTGGCAAGAACCGCCGGGGCGAGGCCTGCAGCTCTGGCAATGTCAAACTGCTCCTCTGCAAGGTCAGTGAGACCGGACCAGAGGTAGGAGATACCCACTCGGTGCTTGATCAGAGGAGCAACGTCGTCAAGATCCAGCGCCAGTTTCGCTTCTTCGACTGACCGATCCGTGTACCCCACCCTGGCGAGGAACTGGCTGTACCAGTAGTGCAAATCGGCATCGTTCGGCTGGGCACGAATGGCCTGACGAAACAGCTCTTCCGCGGCCGTCCACTCGGTGTTGAGGGTATGGATAAACGCCTTGGTTGCGTAAGTTCGGTTGGAATTCCCATCAAGCTCAGCAACTCGAGCCAAATGTGCCCGAGCACTATTCAGCATGAGTTCCCGGTAGCTCTGAGCCATCACTTCATTTAGGTAGGTGGGTAACAGGGTGTAAGCCTCTGCCAGGTTCAGGTGAGCTTCGGCAAGATCGGGGTCTCTCTCAATGGCATCCTGAAACAATTCAATACTACTGCGAATCGATTCCTCCCCTCGGTGCGCCAGATGAGATTGCCCAAGACCCAGCAGGAAGGCCTGGTATGCTTCCGGCTGTGGCGGCGGTCCCGTCGGCTGCAGGACATCCAGGGTCTTGCCTAGTGCACTTGCCAGGCGCCCGACGATCGCCTCCGAGATTGCCTTTTGAACCTTAAAGATGTCGTCCAGCCTGCCCTCGTAGGGCTCCGACAATATCAGGTAGCAGTCGCTGGCATTCACCCACTGATACGTCACCCGCAGGCGCTCACCGTCCCGCCGCACACTGATATAGAGCAGCGTGTCGGCGTCCAGTTTCTTGCCGACCGCACATACGTCTTCGTCAGGATTCCTGGCCCGTAACATGATCCGCAAACCATCTACCCGGGACAGATCGCTCCTGATCTCCTCCGTCAGCCCAGCACTGAAATTTCCCGGATCGTCGCCGCTGCTGAGATCCACAACGGGCAGCACCGCGATGGAGACAACGTCGCCGCCTGGTATCCATTCCGGTCCTACGCCTTTCATTGCTTGTCCTACGAAATAGACGCCGATGAGCACGATCACCACGGTCGTTGCGGCGCCAAGGGCGGCCAGGGATGCTACTCTCTCAGGTCTTGCCGGCAGTTTCGGCTCGGGCTCCATTTTGGGCCGAACAGGCGCTACCAGGCGGTACCCGATCCTCGGAACCGTCTGGATAAAGCGTGGCTCCCGGCGTTCGTCTTTCAAACTGGATCGCAGCAGCGAGATGGACCGGTTTAGCACCTCCTCCTGCACCACGACGCCGGGCCAGACCTGTTCCAGCAGTTCATCCCGCTTAACCACTTCACCTGCATTGCGCGCAAGGCAAACGAGAACACCCATCACCTTGGGTTCCAGACGAGCCACGTCCTCTCCCCTTGTCAGGGTCCCCTGACGTGGCGCGACTTCCCAATCTTCTACCCGAAAGCCGAACTCGAGGTCGTCTGGTCTTGCGGCGAGCAGGTCGGGCGAGGGTGAGTCGAGGTGAAGTACGCTTCGAATCTTCTTTCTGTAATCTGCCCGCGACAATTCATACTTCAGGATCGACTGGATCGTCCCCATCGAAAGTTCCATCCCGCCCGTCAACAGTGTTTTCTTGAGGTGCACTGACGCCAGGTACTTACTGCGGCTGAGAGCAAAATGGAGTTCGTCACGGCAATACTTGGAATCCACCGCATCCGGACTGACAAAGAAGAGGAAGTGATCGGCGCCCTCGATGGCGTCAGCTAACTCCTGCGTCCACTCCGTCCCTGGCGCGATCCCCTCGTCATACCAGATATTGCATCCCTGTTCCTTAAGCCACACAAGTTCAGAATATACAGCATCCGCATCCGCATCCGCATCCGCGTGCGAGAAACAGACGAATGTGTAGGGGTCATCTCCGCGATAGGCTGGAAATGGCTTTTCCATGCCTCTTCCTCGTTGTTATGGGGTGAATAGTACTGCAGTGAGCAGATCATTCACAGTGCCGAAGCACTGCTACCGCCTGCTGGGATACGAAACCACCATCTCTGTGAAATCGACTCATGTCTGAGAGACATTATCTGATTCCATCCACGCCATAAGAAGACATCATAAATATCTAACAAAACTAAACAGTGCTGTCAGGTTTCCTAATCCGGCTCCTCCTAAACTGCATCGCCACAGAGTGAGGTGATGACACTTTTGAGGAGAGGCAAGCACTGATTGGAGGTGATGTCATGGAACAGAAACTGAAGATTAGACTGTTGGTTCTTATATCGGTTCTAGACCTGGCCGGATGCTCGATTAATCGCCTGGTGGTGAATAAGGTGGGGGACGCGCTATCGGAAGGCGGCAGCGTATTCACTTCCGATAACGACCCCGATCTGGTCCGGGAGGCTATCCCATTCGGACTGAAGACTTACGAGAGCCTGTTGGATGTTTCGCCCGAGCACGAAGGTTTGCTGCTATCAGCCTCGACTGGATTCGGCGCCTATGCGTACCTGATCCAGCTGCAGGCGGACAACATCGACGATCTCAACTACGCCGAGGCCCGGCGGCAACGGGCACGGGCCAGCAGACTGTTCCTGCGGGGACGGGATTACGCCCTTCGTGCATTGGAACTGCATCATCCCGGGATCACGCGACAGCTACGGCGTGAACGCGCCACGGCCCTGCGGGATACAGATGTGCGCGATATCCCCCTGCTCTACTGGGCCGGAGTCAATTGGGCGGGGGCGCTCACAGCAGCCAAGGACGATGCGTTTCTGATTGCGGAAGTCCCCATCGCAGCTGCACTGGTGGAGCGGGTTCTTAAACTCGATGAAAGCTACAACTCCGGCGCAGCCCACGAATTCTTCATCACCTTCGAGGGAAGTCGCATGGGTGGCAGTGTCGAAGCGGCCCGGAGCCACTACCAACGCGCAGTCAAACTCTCACAGGGCAAACGCGCATCCGTACACCTCGCGCTCGCAGAAGTCGTGGCGGTCCGGCAGCAGAATCTGCCCGAATTCAGGCAGTTGCTGGCGCAGGCCCTGGCGGTAGATGCCGATGAAGTGCCGGCCCTTCGGCTCGAAAACACCATCGCCCAGAACCGTGCCAGATGGCTTGAAGCGCGTATCCCCAAACTGTTCGTGGACGTCGAGGAGGAACTGAGATGAAACACCCAATATCTGTTCTGCTGTTTACTTTGCTCATTTCCATAGGCTCTGGATCTCCCCAAGCCCAGACCATTAAGATCGGTACGGTCGCGCCAGACGGCTCCCCCTGGCATGTCGCACTACGTGATATGGCGGAGGCCTGGAAGCAGCTATCCGGGGGACGCGTCCAAGTCGACATCTTTCCTGGCGGCGTGATGGGTAACGAGCCGCATATGGTGCAGAAGATGAGATTTGGCCAAATCCAAGGAGCGGCACTTTCCGGCCAGGAGGGCCTCTCCCAGATCGCTGCAGAGTTGCGCGTATTTGAGACGCCCATGCTGCTTCGATCCAACGCAGAACTGGATTACGTTCGTTACCGGGTGAGACAGCAACTGGAAGCTCTGCTCGCAGACCGTGGCTTCAAGGTGCTGGACTGGAGCGATGTAGGATGGGTTTACCTGTTCACCAACAAACCGGTCGTCTATCCGGCAGATGCCAAGAAGCTGCGCATCAGAGTAAGCACCAGCGATGCCGCCTGGGAGAAGGCTCTCAAAAAGGGGGGTTACCATCCGGTGCCACTGCCGGTGACCGAGATGCACACCGGCCTGCAGTCGGGTCTGATTGACGGATTCACCACACCACCTGTGATGGCTCTGGCTACGCAGTGGTTTGGCATCGCCAACCATATGACTGCTATGAAGTGGGCACCCCTAACCGGCGCTCTGATAGTGTCACAGAGCGCCTGGGACGAGATTCCCGAAGAGATCCGGCCGCTGCTGCTGGCTGCAGCGCGCAAAGCATGCGGGCAGGCGCAGGGGGAGATCAGGCGATTCGAAGACGATGCCATCGAAGCGATGCAGAAGTATGGTCTGACGGTACACGAAGTTCCTCCGGCAGTAGCACGCAAGTGGGAGATCGAGGTCCGCAGCACCTATCCGAGTATCATCGGCGCGTCCATCCCGAAGCACATTTACAACACTGTGGCGAAGCATCTGCAGCAGTATCGCAGCCACGGTGGCGGAGAGTAGCATGGCCACGCCATACGGGATCCAGATCGGCAGCGTCGCAGAAGCCGGTCGCAAGCCGCTATGGTTGCAGCGTTTCGGCAGCGGCTGGCAATGGCTGGAGAATTCCCTTGCAGCATCAGCTCTGGTGGCCATGGTACTGCTGCCCGTGATCGAAGTGAGTTTAAGGACGTTCTTCAACACCGGTCTGACAGGAACTACCGACTACGTTCAGCACCTGACCCTGTGGGTGGCTTTCCTCGGCGCAATGCTGGCTGCCAGAGAGGGTCGGCATCTCAGCCTTGCGAGTGGAGAACTCGTCCTGCCCCCTCCCCTGGCTAACGGCAGAACGATCTTGATCAGCGCACTGTCTGTCATGGTGGCCCTCTGCCTAGCCTGGGCGTCGCTGCAATTTGTGCGTTTCGAGTTGGCGTCTGCCGCTCGAGTCGGTGGCGTGGTGCCTGTCTGGATCGCGGAACTGATCTTACCCGTCGCCTTTACAGCGATCGCTATCCACTTCATGCTGCGCTCGGAAGCTAAGGTCATCACCCTTTGTTCAGTCGTTGGCCTAACGGCCGGCATATTCCTCCTCGAGCCCTTTGCCTCGCAGCTGGTATGGCCGGTGATCATCGTTCTGATCGTCGCTGGAATTCTAGGCCTGCCCATCTTTGTCGTGTTGGGTGGCATCGCCCTTATGCTGTTCGTCGGCGATGGCGTACCTGCAGCAGCGGTGCCGGTTGAGACTTACCGCATCGTGGTGTCGCCAACCATTCCGGCTATTCCACTCTTTACGCTGGCTGGTTTCGTGCTTGCCGCCGGCAATGCCAGCGCTCGGCTGGTACGGCTGTTTCGCGCCCTCCTCGGCTGGCTTCCCGGGGGGCTGGTGATCGCCACCATTCTAGTGTGCGCTTTTTTCTCCACATTCACCGGTGCTTCCGGGGTGACCATTCTGGCACTCGGGGGCTTGCTGCTACCAGTACTTCTAAAGAACGGTTACCCTGAGCGATTCTCCGTTGGACTGCTCACCGCCACCGGATCCATCGGCCTGCTGTTTCCACCCAGCCTTGCGGTCATCATGTATGGGGTGGTGGCGCAGGTGCCGATTCCCGACCTATTCAAGGCCGGCATCGTGCCTGGCATGCTGATGGTCTCGGCAGTGTGCGCCTTTGCAGTCTTTAAGGGGGTCGGCGCGGATATACCGCGCTCAAGATTCGATGCCTCTGAAGCTGCCGCGGCAGCGTGGGAATCGAAGTGGGAGATTCTCCTGCCGGTCATCGTACTGACCGCCATCTTCGGTGGCTTCACCACCCTGATCGAAGCTGCAGCAATTACCGCGTTCTATACGTTGGTTATCGAGACGCTGGTTCACCGGGAACTGCACTTCACCCGGGACCTGCCCGGGATCCTGGTGAAGTGCGTCACCATGCTGGGAGGCATATTCGCAATCCTCGGCGTCGCCATGGGTTTGACCAACTATCTGGTCGATGCCATGGTGCCGATGCATGCGGCGGCCTGGGTGGAGGCACACGTCGAATCACGCCTGGTGTTCCTGCTCACCCTCAACGTCTGTCTACTGATCGTTGGGTGCCTGATGGATATCTTTTCGGCGATCTTCGTGGTGGTACCACTGATCATTCCCATGGCGAAACTGTTCGGCATCGATCCCCTGCACCTGGGCATGATCTTCCTGGTCAACCTGGAGCTGGGTTACCTGACGCCGCCGGTGGGTATGAACCTGTTCCTGGCGTCCTACCGCCTGGAGCGACCACTCATCGAAGTCTACCGCAGTACGTTTCCATTCCTGCTGGTGTTGCTGATGGTGGTGTTGATGATCACCTACATTCCTGCGCTAACCATCGGCGCCTATTGAGAGGATTCCTTCTGCGCTCGATCCAACATCTCACGCCCGATGGCTCCCTCCTCCCGAAGCCGATCGATCTCCTGCTGTTCAAGTCCGAGGTCGGCTGCGATCACCTCATCGGTGTGTTCGCCAAGCAGGGGTGACGCCTGGATTTCCACCTTGCTCTTTGACATCTTGGCCGGCCAGCCTAACAGTTTGATATCGCCGTGATCAGCATGTTCGACTTCGTGGATGAAACCGCGTTCCAACAGATGCGGATCTGTAAACAAGTCATGGGTTTCGTTGACTTGCCCCGCACAGATTCCGTTTTCAGCGAAGATCTGCATCGCTTCCTGTTTGGTATGCTGACGTGTCCACTTGGTGATCTCATCGAACAACTCGGCAGCGTTCTCTCTGCGTCGCTTGGAGTTCTCAAAGCGAGGTTCCTTGAGCAGATCGGGTTTGCCGATCGCTTTACATACGCCGTTCCACATGCGCGGATTGACGGCCATGATGTACACGTAATCGTTGCGCCCGCCTGGCGCGCAGGGATAGAGCGTCATGAAGGGACCGCCGCCATTGCCCGAGCGCTGCGTCGGCACCTTCCCGAATCGGGTTTCGGAAATCGCGGTGCGCATATAGTAGGTCATCGCTTCCTGCATGGAGAGCTCGATCAGTTGCCCTTCGCCGGTACGCAGCTTCTGCGCGTAGGCTGCTGATACCACTAAGGCGGCTTGCGTACCCGTGCCCGCATCACCCATGGTCGGCCCCGGTCGCATCGGGGGACCATCGGCTTCACCAGTGATGGAAAATGCGCCCGCGGCCGCCTGGGCCACCATATCCATGCACTTGTAGCTGGCATAGGGACCGCTTGTGCCAAATCCTTTGATACGAACATAGATAAGGGCAGGATTCAGCTCCTTCATCACGTCGTAGCCGATATCCAGCTTCTCCACCACGCCCGGCCCGTAATTCTCTACGAACACATCGTAATGAGGCACCATCTCGAGCAGCAACTCCCGCCCACGGGGCTGATTGAGGTCGAGCGTGATGCTGCGTTTATTGCTGTTCCAGTTGACGAAGTACTCCCGATCCAGGGTTGCTCCCCCGGCCCGGCCACGACCCGGATCGCCCACCACCGGTTGCTCTACTTTCACTACATCGGCGCCTAACCACGCCAGCGCCTGGGTGCAGGCGGTCCCTGCCTCCCACTGGGTCATATCCAAAATCCGCATGCCATCTAGTGCTGCCACAGGAATTCCTCGATCGGGTCAGTTGAGAGGGAAATTATGCGACTCGGCCTCTTTTTGCAAGGGCAATGGGGAATCGTGAGGTGCACAGACTTCAATGCATGGAAATAACACTTGCTTTATAGGTATATTAATGTACTAATATACCTATGGAGAGGAAGGCACAGATCAGTTTTCACATATCGCCCAATTCAGGAGTGCCGATATTCAGGCAGATCATGGAACAGGTGGAGCGCCTGGTTGCCTGTGAGCAGATCAGAGAAGGTGATCTGCTACCGTCGGTAAACGAAGTCTCCAGGCAACTGGCGGTGAATCCGATGACGATCTCCAGAGCCTACAATTCGTTGCATGAGCAAGGCGTGCTGGAGAGACAGCGTGGCATCGGCATGCGCGTGTCGCACAATGCGCCGAAAAACACCCAGGAGAGATTGGAGATGCTGGCTCCCAAGATAGATGAGTTGCTCGCCCAATTGGAGCAACTGGGTCTGGACAGACACGCGCTGGTTGAGTATCTGCTTGCACACCAGGAGGACAGATGATGGCAATCATTGAAATGCAAAACCTGCAGCGTTCGTTCGCTGACAACCAGGTTCTCATCGATCTGGACTTCTCAATCCAGCCTGGCACCATTACGGGCTTGTTGGGCGTCAACGGTTCGGGAAAGACAACGCTGATGCACTGCGCCCTCGGAATGCTGCGGCCTCAATCCGGCACCTGTCAGATTCTTGGTGAAGAGAGTTGGGCGGCGAGCCCGGCGGCTCGTCGGAAGATAGGCTTCGTACCCCAGTCGTTCGACTCCTTCGAATGGATGACCTTGAAACAGATCCTCATGTACACGAGCGCCTTCTATGAGACCTGGGACTCGACCTTCACGGACCACCTGGTATCGAGATTCGAGCTACCGCTAAACGAACCGATCGTGAAGATGTCGCTCGGTATGAAGCAGCGGGTCAGCATCGTGCTTGCGCTCGGACACAATCCCGAGCTCATCGTGCTGGACGAACCCGTCGCTGCGCTCGATCCCAAGGGCAGGCGTGAATTTGTACAGGTGATTCTCGATCTGCATATGAGCGAGGGCAAGACCATCCTCTTCTCAACCCACATAACCTCAGATATCGAGCGTGTTGCCGCGGAGGTCGCCCTGCTTCAAGCGGGCAAGATCGCCCTGCACACGAACCTCGATGACCTTAAGCAACGCTACACGCGTTACCACTTGCACGGCCAAAAGGATCTGACGGATGTCGTTGAGCAGATACCCAATAAAGTGACCTCAGAAGTGATCGGCGCCTCGGCCAAGGTGACTGTTGAGAGCCCACATATCGACTCGCCGGCGCGGATCGGTCCTATCGATGACGTTGAGATAGTGAAAGAGGCGCTTAACCTTGAAGAGATTTTCCTGGAGCTAAGCGCATGACCAGTCGTGGTGGAACCGGACCCTGGCTGCAGAGCGCCAAGCTGTACCTCACGAGATCGTGGCTGGCAACTGTCTTTATACTGGGTGTATACATCGTTCTGCTATGGATTTACCTTGCCAACGAGGCAGGTTCGCTCGCTCTCTTCATGCTGTTTCTTGCATCCGTCGGCCTCGTGTCAAGTCGTCTCAAGGCGTTAATGGCATATTCTCTGGCATACATGGCGCCAGGCTATCGACGTATTCAGCTAGTGATAGGTTTTGGACTGCTTTTTCTTGCTGGCTTGCTGGCAGTCCTGCTCGAATTCAAAAGCGACATGACGACACTACAGGTCGTCGCCTTCATCACGGTCAGTACGGGCGTCATATTACTGGGCGACTATCGCATGCCTCGAACGCTGGCCTTCTCGATCGGTGTAGGTGTAGTCCTTTCCATAGCGTTGCTGTCGGTGAAGATACAAGCGAGCTGGAATCCATCTCCGGCCCACAGCACCTTATTGATACTGTTGGGAACGATGATGACGATTGTGTATGCACGACTTATTCTCGCAGGCAAAGACTACGATCCCGATTTCCGGAACGACCTGTCAGGCGCGGTTGGCAGCTTTTGGCTTAAGGACTTCACGACCACGCTCGTTATACCTCACGCATCGGTCCAGAAGATCCTGGGAGGAGGGAGAATTGAATCCGCGGTAGTCAGATTTCAATCCTCCGCGAAGTCGTTCGCTGACTTTGCGCGACTCCTGAACGTAAGTGTCGGTGATTGGGCGTACTGGAGAAGCGTGCAGAAAGCAACGCTAATGGCTTGCACGCTTATGGCCGCGGTGGCCATCATCGCCAACAAAGAAAGGCTGTTTGAAGTTCTGCCGTATATCATGGTAATCATCATCTTCAACATTCAGGCGTTCGGCGCCATGGGCTATGTCGCAGGATTGAGATGGCCACTTGCGGCCATCTGGCGAAGTTCACCGCTGCCGGATAAAGAGACCCACGTGAAAGTCATGACCCTGGCTATGGTGGGCAACGTGCTGTATTACTACGTTCAGGCGGTCGCGGTATCATTTCTCATTCTGCTGGTGGTCGATGAACTGGCTAACTTCGAAATCTATCTCACGGTGCTGCTGGCGGTCAATATCCAGGGCATGGCTCTTGGCCTGATATTCGTGCGATTCAGACATCTTGCCAGCTTGCTTCAATTTCTGATTGTGCTCATCTGGATTTGCTTGTCTGCCTGGCTGTGCCATCCGGTTTGGGAGAACCTGTGGGCCTTCGCATTACTGTTGTTATCAACGTCGAGCGTCATGTTCCTGCTAACGATGAAGTGGTGGTTTGACGGTTTCTTCTCCCGCAACGAGTATTCATTGGATTACTGAACGCGTTCCCTTTCGGGCCACATTCTCAGTATAGTCTTCATGATGCGTGAGGGATTGCGTTGGCCGATACACCTCTATATAGTCTCCCTCGTTGTACTCGACTAGAAACAACTAGAGGGGGTACTCATCCTTGGTGACTCCAACAAGATCCGCACCCACACTTAATTCAACCTTCCCATGGTCCACCTGCCGGTTTCTGTTTCGAATATTGGTTGCCATGGTGGTTGTCGTGTCACCGCTATCTGCGACCGAGGATTCTCCAGGGGCAGTTGAGAATCCAGATCAGAGAGAGGTGCTGCAGCAGATCGAGAAGATCAATCTAACGGCTGAGCAGGTGCAACCATTCCAGAAGTTACTGCGTCAATACTACGGCAAACGCAACGGTGCGACGCGACGCATTGCGAGGCAAGGCGGCAATATACCCGTTAAAGTGCGGCGAGACGTGCGCCGCGTGGCCCGGCTTTCAGTGAAGGCCATGACTGAGGTGCTGACGCCTGAGCAGATCATACAGTACGAGAAACTCATGGAGATCTGCAACCGGCAATATTTGGTGAGCGCGGGCTTGCTCTAGATCAAGAAAATCAGCAAGTACGACCGCAAGAAAAAGGCGCACCGTAAGGTGCGCCCTTTAGTCGTTGTTAAAGGCCGTCTACATCAGTAAGCGCCCATATTGTAGGTCATCTCAAAACCCACGTAGCGCGGATACAGTGCGACCACCCTTTGCGGCCAGTTGGGGCCGTACCCGGTACGACGTATGTCCATATCCGATTCCCGGATGTAGGTATCGTCGAAGACGTTGTCAACGAACAGGGATGCACTCCAGTGACCGCTTGCCTCGCGGAAGGCCAGGCGCAGATCAAAACGGTCACGCTCCGGAACCTGGTCCCAGGGACGGCTGAATGGGTTGGTGGAGTAATCGCCGGTGTAGGAATAGCTGCCGAGCAAGGTCAGCGTACCGAGGCTGAAGTTCCAATCGTAGGATGCCCACGCTGTAGCTTTGTGCTTCGGAATGCCCTGCAACTGATAGCCGTTTATCTCGATGCAGTAGAGCGCCTTGATTTCCGCTGCCATATTACAGGGGTTCTCCGACAGGTCGCCGCCGAACACGTTACGCGGATAGCGCGGGTCATCGTCGTTGAAGAACGTGTAGGGCGCATCGTATTTACTGCTCGTATAGCTATAGTTGCCGCCGATCATAAAGTTGTCACCCCAGAGATACAGACCGTCGATCTCGAAGCCCTTGTTGACCGCTTTTGGAATGTTGGCCGTCACCGCTACCGGACCACGACCGGATGGTGCCCCGAGGGCTGTACCATCCGGCAGGGTTAGATTGGGAAGTGAGAAGGATGCTTCACTCTCTTCCCAATAATCAATGCGGTCCTGGTAGTCGCGGTAGTCGTAGTAGTAAAGGGCGACATTGACCTGCAACAGACCGTCAAGGTGCGTGCCTTTGTAGCCAAGCTCGTAGGAAGTAATCGACTCGCCCTCGTAGCTGAGGAGAACGCGCAGATCGCAGCCACCGTCATCACCTGGCACACACGCGCCGATCCCATCCGTATCGACCACCGCTCGATTGTCCGGTTCGCCCAGGCCAAATCCACCGGCACGATAGCCAGAGGTCGCCCCGAAGTACACCAGGATATCATCGCTAGGCTCCCAGTTGAAGTTGACGCGGTAGGTCCACTCGGAGCTTGGCTTGTATTCGCCCCTTGTTCGGTGGCCCCAGGATATTGGGATGCCGTGGAGGCGCAGCGGGTGGGCGCAGGTCTCTGCCGTCAGCTCGCAGACCGGCGTGATTGGAAAATCGGGATCGCCGCTCCAGGTGGCATTGCCCATCGCCACATTCAGAGCTGCCAATCCGTTGACGCCGGGACCCGCGGCGGCGGGCACGCCTGTTATAACACCCCAATCCCCGAGCATTCCCTGATCTACGGTATCGTAAAGATCAGGGTGTAGGGCGGCTATTGCCAGGTTTATGGCGCCCGGTAACCAGCCCGAGTATTGGTTGGCCTCGATCTCGGAATAACCGCCACGTTGCTCCAAGACCTTGCGTGTGTCTTTCGAGTAACGAACGCCGAGGGTCACGCTCAAGGTGTCCGTGAGGCGTAGATCACCCTGGGTGTAGAACGCGATGTTTTCATTTTCAGTAGAATTGTCATGCTCGTAAAGCCCGCCCACATCCGCCTCCTGACTGAACGCTACCCGGTCTGCAGCGTCGCCGCAGTAAGCGCCATAACCCGGGTGCACCGATTGAGCGCCGTTGATCGGCACGGTTCGATAATCCATACAGCCAGGGAAAATCCAGCCCGCCATCGCCAACGCGTCGATCAACAATGTCTCGTGGCCTTCCGGGCCGTAAAGCGCCGCATCGGTTGCACGGCCCTGGGCGGCACGATCACGAATCCCATACAATTGTTGTCGGTCCTCCCAGAAGTTGTAAAACCCCGTGGTCGCGGTCCAGCGATCGCCCAGCTCCCAGAAGATTCTGAACTCATGGGAATAGTTGTCGACGTCCTCGACGACCGTGTCGTTGTTGTCGGAGACGAGCCCTGAGGAAAAGTCATTGTCGCGGTTGAAATAATAGACGAACTGCGAATAGTGGAGAATATAACTCATTGAGAGCGTGTCACTGAGGTCCCAGTCAAGGGACAAAGTACCGGCTTGGTGGTCGAATTGTTCGAGGGCCGAGTCGTTTGTCAGGGCGATGATGTCCGGCGCTTTCGCATCACCGATGCTGTAGGCGGCAACAGCGGAATTCTGGTAGCCTGCCGTTGGCATGAATGGCCACTTATCCGTGTTGTCGACACCAGGTCGATTGTAGGCACCGTAGTGTGTGGCGCCGGTGGCCGGGTGAATCCAACCGGCCGCTCCCTTTGGGTCGTCGGCAAGATCACCATAGGTATTGAAATAGTCTTCCGAGACGCCTCGGAAGCCCCCTGCATAGTGGTTGGTATCGCGACTGACCCGATAGCGCGGGTCGCATTGACTGGGCGACGTGATCGGATGCTGGCCTATACAAGGCCCTTCGCTGGTGATGCCGTGGCCGCCGTTGCCGAAGTTGCCGGCACGCTTACTGTGCCGATCGTTGGCGCGCACATTCACGCTGAACTTGTCGGTAACGTTCCAATCGAGGGTGAGCGCAAAATTCCGGTCGTGCACGCCTTCCACGTCCTGGGAACCGGCGATACCCTCCACCGCTCCGTCCCGGTTACGCTGCACGCCAACCAGACGGTAAGCGAGGGAATCGGTCACGGGCCCCGTGACGAAACCGAAGAGCTCCTTGGTGTTGTACCTGCCCAATTGCACTCTTGTGGATGCCTCGAAGGCGTCATGATTTGGTTGATTCGTGACGTAGTTGATCACGCCGCCGATCGAGTTGCGTCCGTATAGCGTGCCCTGCGGCCCCCGCAGTACCTCGATACGTTTGATGTCGTACAGAGCACCTTCGGTTGATGCAATGCCGAAGTCGGGCGAATAGGCGCCGTTGTAGTAGGTGCCGACGCCCGGGTCGCCGCCGAGACTGCGGAAGTTTCTCCCAACTCCACGAATCTTGACATCCCAGTCTGTGCGCGTAGTTGCCGGAATGAAATTCATCAGCTCATTCGGCCCCTGCACGCCCATGTCCGTCAGAAAATCCTCGTTAAATGCCGTGATGGCGATGGATGTATCCGATACCGTCATCTCGTTCTTTTGGCCGTATACAACGACCTCTTCGAGACGCTTCTTGCCGTCGTCGTCTTCCGCAACGGTTATCGTCGGGTACGAGATCAAGAAAACAGCGGCGAAGAAACAGAAGGGGCAACGCTTTGATAGGTGCTTCATAGTGACTCCTTTTCGTATTCTTGTAACCACTAATGTTGCAGCGTCACAAGACACCAAAATCAGCCCGATGTCAAGTCGTGATGCTAATGGAATTTAGGAAACTAACAACTTTCCTAATTGGAGTCTGCTCATAAAGTATAAGCCATTGATATTATTATGGAATAT
>CEQE01100369.1_pt1 | contig 16562 bp, 13 predicted proteins | sample 356201 | NCBI WGS metagenome assembly CEQE01 (sample SAMEA2619970, study PRJEB7988) | marine metagenome | biome: marine biome (ENVO:00000447); feature: mesopelagic zone (ENVO:00000213) & marine oxygen minimum zone (ENVO:01000065); material: "saline water (ENVO:00002010), including plankton...
TAAATTTTCAGCGTGATCGAGATAAGTATAAGCATGTTTCCACTCCTTACTTATTGGAGACCAGCTATCTACATTTTTCTCCCAAGAAAGAACAATATTGTTAATGAACATTAGAGATTCTCAAATTAGGTGGAGCCACACGGGTAAACCCGTGGCACCTTCTCCACTTCGAGCTTTGCTCGACGCCCTTCGGGCGATTTAACATTCACCCACGGGCAAGCCCGTGGAACTCTGCCCTTCGGGCTCATTAGATGTATAACGCCGTGCTCTCCTGACACGAGCAAACAGTAAATTAACTGTTTGTGAACCAAAAAACTTTATAAGCAGTAGCCCATTTGAAAAAAGACTAACTGCTCGTGGTCAGGTGTAGCAACATGTTAAATTATTTTTTACTAAGAACCTTTTTCTTTTCAATATATGCTAAAAACTCATTTCCTTTTTTGGTTACGGTAAATCTTCGCCATCTAACCCCAGCGACTTTTTCATTTATAACCAATCCATGGATTTGGAGTTTAGGACACATATTGTGATACATAAATGAAGCTGCTTCTCCACTATCTACTTGATTTGTAATACCCGTAATAAATGCATCTTTGTTTGAGTTGAACAAATGATACAAGGTATTGGTGAACTCTTTATCTTTACCAGAAGCATCCTCGGGAACAGTAATTTCGATAGACTCTAATATTTTAACTAGTTCTTCAAATTCATCATCTGATGTCGTCAGTTTCGGAGATGTGCCTATTTTTTTCTCTGCACTTATTAGTTGTTCTTTAAGGTGATCATTTTCTTTGCTTAAACGCCCAATTTCTTCTAATAGTGGCTGGGTATTTGCTATTTCGTCAGCTGAAACCCAGCCTTTTAAATCTCTGTTAGCCGCGAAGTCAGATAAACTTTCGTGAACACATAGCTTTATATCTTTGAAATCTTCAAAAAATGAGGAAATATTTGAAAGAACCTTTTCCCTAAACATTTGAAGTTGTTTTGGGTTTTCCTTTTCCATCATTGAAGTCCCATGCTCTTTGACTTTCTTTTCGAGGGCATCTTCATTGATTACGACGGCAAAAAGAGGCTTTTCCTGTTCAAGGGCATAGTCATATTCTAGTTCTATGTAACTTACACCTGAAGTGGATTCAAGACTTCCATATTTCCCCCCTAAGATAAGCATATAAACATCTGATTCATCTATCCATTTCCGTATCGTATCCATTTGCGATTTATCGCCAGAAGTAAAAAGCTCCATGCCAGCAGGTATATGTCCAGATTTCAATATGGCGCCAACCGCCGCCTGCCTTTCGCTTATTAGATCTTCGTATGTTGATGAAACAAATATCTGTAATTTACGTTTCAATTTTATACCTTTCAATTTAACGCCCTTGGTCACAGGCAGTGAGCAAAGGCAAAATAAACTCTGAAATACAAAAACTATAGCAGCAGTGGATCGTTGAATAGGGCGACTCACTGCTCGCTGTCATGTGCACCAAATTGTTAGCCATGCTATTTTAGTAGTTGCGATATGTTTATATCTGAAACTCCTGTTTGTTTGAATGCCTCAGTGAGTACTTTTTTTACTGCGTTTAATCCTTTTGGTCGTATGCCATCAGAAAAATATTCATTTCGATAAGAATATCCTTCATTATTTTCTGTTTCTACAACTTTAATAGAGCCTGGTACTTCTTCATATATTTGGTGGAACTTCCATTCACTGTCTTTTGATACTTCAACCGTGTCTGGCAAAGCCACTATTACAGATTCAAATAGATTACGCCTAATATATGGACAGTAGCGATATTGATGAAATTTGGACTTAATTTCATGAGATATTCTCTCTTTATCGAATGTCCAAACTACTTTTCTAAGTAAACCTGATTTCTTAAATGATCCATAAGAAAACCAATTAGCCCACTCTGTCCAATCCATACGAAACTGCTTGCATCCCCAAGGATTTATCCTGTTTTCATCTTTTCCAAAGCAGTACTCAGTTGGCTTATATGCAGATTTCCTCTCGGAGGAACACCAAGTGAAAGCGAAAACTTCTTTCCATTGAAGTTCACTTCCATCTAAATAAATTCTCTTGTTTTTCAAACCGCTTAAATGTTCCGCAAGACCTATAACTTGACTGAATTTTGTGTCTGACCAAGAAGCTAAATACCAAGTCTTTTTTCCGCGAACACATGAATCAAAGTTTTCAGCCTTCTTTGCGTAGTTAAGCGCATCTGCAAATGAAGCAGCTGTTGATTCAGAAAACTCTATTGCATACCCTGACTTTGGAACATCAAACGATATTTTCTTTGCAGCAGGAGTACTTTTTTCTCCAATCGCAGCCCCACACTGAGGACAAAATTTTGAGTCTTTTGTTATTGAGGCAGAACAGTTTGGACATGTTATATTTTCAGCAGAAGTCGATGCTCTTTTTTCTGCCTCTGAAATCATGATTTTTATTTGCTCTTGTGTAATACCAGATTGATCAGCAAATTCATTAATTATGCTGTTTTCTTTTTCTGCAATCTCACCGTCTATAAGTGACATGAGAAGCATATCTTCTAGATTAGATACTTGAGTTCCAAAGCTACCAACTTTTGTGGGTTGAAAACTCCCTGTTTCTGCCAACTTTTTTGCTTCTTTAAGATGAGTTTTATTGGCTTTTATTCGTTTTCTTACTTCTTCGATAGTCGATTCTTCCGAAGTTACCATCTTTCCATCAGCATAGGAAACAAGAAGTATATTCGCTAAATATGGCACAAACTCTGATTCTTGTAAGATCATAAATAATTCTCCATATGGCTAACGCTCTTGGTCACAGGCAGTGAGCAAAAGCAAAATAAACTTTGAATCTTCAAAAACCTTAGTAGCAGTGGGTCTTAGAAACGGCGACTCACTGCTCACTGTCATGTGCACCAAATTGTTAGGTTTTGATTGACCCAAAACGTATGATAGTAGTTCTTAAATAATCCCTGCTTTTGCGTTCTTTGCAAATGCAGGACACAAAAGAAATAACCAAGTCCCATTTTTTTACGAAGCGAAGCAAGTAATAAATGGGATTTCATGCAAACTAGTTGCTAAAATATTTAAGAACCGCAAGCAAAAAACTACCAAGTGCTGACAAAGCTAAGATTACAACTGACCAAAACATGTATTTGGTATAGCACTTAGTATGTTTTGCCGTCTCTTCAATAGCTTTTGTTTGGCGAAGAAGGAACTCTGCACGCGCTGCTTGATCTATATCGGAGGTTGCTTGACCGCCAGCCATATGGTCAGAGACTTCTTCAAGCGTATGATTCTTGTGTTTTTGAACCATTAAGCAATCTCCTCTTTTGCTGTTCTAAAACCTAACATTAATATTAAGTATACAGTTTCCCTAACAGGCAAATACTGCAGTCGGGAATTCTGTGTTAGGCCGCATGCGGCCTAACACAAATTTACTTTATTGACATTGTCAGTTAAAACAAGTATATTGATAATTGAAATATATGTCAAAATAATTCAAACATACAGATTTGTAACGAGTTTTGATTGCTATTTTATTCATTAAGAAATATTTTTGCAAGTCAATTTTACTTGCAAGGCTGCCCCGGCTCAAGATGTTAGGCCGCATGCAGCATAATCTATTAGGTCGGAATGCAGTAAAATACCTGTTTAGGTTGCAGTTTGCTTTTTTGTTGGAGGGTAATTTAAAAAAATGAAAATGAATGCTCAATTTTGGGGAAAATACCGGTTATCGGTACTCAAACAACATGTGCCTAAAAAATCAGTGGTGTGGTATTTACGCTGGGTTCGCGCGTTTGAAAAAGCTTTACCGGGTATATCTCTGAATGAACGCTCTAAGGAGAATGTACAGGATTATATGGATTCACTTGTTAGAAGAAACCAATACAAAGAATGGCAGTTGGATCAGGTTAATGATGCACTGTCTATTCTCTTCCGGGAATGTCTTGTAGTGCCCTGGGCAAAGCCATGGCCGATAACTATAAATAGTTTTACTTCTGATGATAAGCTGCTGTATCTAAACCACGGAAATAACCGAAAAACAGATAAATTGAGGGACACCCCAAACTGGAATGGACTGGAAATTCGCTTCCCGGAACTACCGGATAAAATCAGGACAGTACTCCGTACCCTGCATTACGCTTACAAAACAGAACAAACTTACATGGAGTGGATTTGCAGGTTTCTGAATTTCAATGGACAAAAAAATCTTGATGCGTTAGGAGCGGAAGATGTAAGACTGTATTTGGAGTATCTGGCAACCGCTCGAAGCGTGGCTGCCGCAACCCAGCGCCTCGCCCTCAATGCCGTTGTTTTTTTGTTTTCAAAAATACTAAACAGACCTCTTGGTGAGATAGGACTATATGAAAAAGCGAAACGGCCAAAGCGCCTGCCTGTAGTTTTAACACGTAATGAAGTAAATGGTGTCTTGGATCAACTGTCAGGCACTTACGCCATAATGGCTGGCCTGCTTTACGGCAGCGGTCTCAGGCTGATGGAATGTTTGCGGCTTAGAGTAAAAGATATTGATTTTGAATTGAGACAAATTGTTGTGCGAGAGGGAAAAGGCGCTAAAGATCGCGTAACGGTACTCCCGGAAAAACACCTGAATGATCTCAAAGAACATCTGAAAGAAATAAAGAGGCAGCATGATGACGATTTAAAAAGGGGCTACGGAGAGATTTTTTTGTGGCCGTCTTTAGAGAGAAAATATCCGAATATAGTGAAAGAGTGGGGATGGCAATATGTATTTCCTTCAAAAAATGTGACTGTTGATCCGCGAAGTGAAAAGGCGCGAAGACATCATATCCACGAGGCTTCTATCCAGAGAGCCATCAAAAATGCTGTTCGTAAGGCAAAGATAATCAAACAGGCAAGCTGCCATACCCTGCGGCACTCTTTTGCTACTCATTTGCTTGAGGCCGGTTATGATATTCGTACAGTGCAAGAGCTTTTAGGACATTCGGACGTATCGACTACCATGATTTACACTCATGTTTTAAATAAGCCGGGTCTGGCTGTAAAAAGCCCGGCAGATTTATAAATTGTGTTCTAATCTTTTTTTTATTCCTAATCAGAAAATATTACGCTTCGACGTTTATTATTTGCGTCTTTTTCTGAAAAAGTTTTTTCTCCGGTATTTCATCTTCAAAAAAACTCTTTTCTTTTACACAACAGCTCAAATGATTAATGCTATAAGATTCTCCCAACTGGCTCTCTAATTCCGGAAGCATGGAAGAAATAAATTCAGAGACGTCTTTATCTTCCACATAGAATTGACCACTCATGGTTTTATCAAGCATCTCAACGTCTATCCTGAGGTTTCCAATTGTCGTTAAGTTCAAATGAAATATCAGGCTGACATCTTCTTTTTTCTTGCCGTCTTTCTGCTCATCTTTTTCCGAATTGTCTTTTATATATAAGTTGACGGTTTCTGTCGGAGAAAAAGGAATTTGGAATTGGAGAAAACCTGTCTCCTGCTTTGAGTAATAATTTAAAATCTGGTTCAGTTCGACATTAGACAGAGTTGTTTTGACATTTTTCAGCAATGCCTGCAGTTCTTTTAATTGGAACTTGTTTTCCGTCTGCTGCATTTTGCTCAGCTTTGCTTCAAGTTCCTGAACTATTTTCAGCAATTGTCCTTTAATGCTTTGATTGAAAGATGCTTTCAGGTTCTCCGGTGTTTGATCGCTCCGGATATGTTCCCCTGGTTTGCTCAAAACAAGTTTCTTAAGATCAGCTTCATAGTTCAATCCGGTCTTTGTAATGAAATTCTTTAACAGGTTTTCGTCGATCTTTTCGCCCTGAATAATGACGCTCTTCATAGTAGTTATTAATGTTTCTTTTGTCTGCGGCGTCAGTTCACTCTTGGGAAGTGAAGACAAAAAACGAATGAGATTGTCGAAAGCCTTTACTAAGGGAATTTTTTCCGGTAGATACTTTTTCAGCAGGGATAATTGCAGGGTATGTACGTTGGCGTCCTGTTTTCCTCCTGTAAGCGCTTTAACCACATTTTCAACAGGAGAATTTGTCGCCAAAAGTTTTTTTAATTCAGGGGTAGGAATCGTTCCTTTTGAAAAAATTTGAGATAAATATTCCAAAATCAGTCACCAAGGCAAATATCAATACCTCTCGCGGTATTTATAAGATAATCATCCGGTTTTATATAGTTCATCTGCGCGACAGCTTCGGTTATAGGTACGGAAATAATGTCGTGATGTTTATAAGCTACCATCTCTCCGAATTTTTTTTCCAGCACAAGTTCAAATGCTTTAACACCAAACTGTGTTGCTAATATCCTGTCATAGGCAATAGGAATTCCGCCTCTTTGCAGGTGTCCGAGGACAGTTACCCTCATTTCTATATCAATGAGTTGTTTTATATCTCCCATTAATTTGCGTCCAACACCACCAAGGAGGACATTGTGATATCCCACTTCAGTACTTTTTGTAGCGGTAACTTCTCCGTCAACAGGTCTCGCTCCTTCGGCAATTACGATAATGGAAAATTTTTTGCCCTCATCCAGCCGGTTTTGAATCTTTTCAACAACTTTCTTTATTTTGTAAGGAACTTCTGGTATCAAACAAATATGGGACCCACCGGCAACAGCCGCGTTTAAAGCAATCCATCCCGCGTCGCGGCCCATTACCTCAAGGATCATTGTCCTGCTGTGGCTTGTCGCGGTAGTAACCAGTTTATCCACTGCGTCTGTCGCCACTTCCACCGCTGTTTGGAAACCGAAGGTAAAGTCCGTACACAAAAGGTCATTGTCAATGGTCTTAGGGACTCCGATAATATTGACCCCTTTTTCAAACAAACTTTGAGAGATTTTCTGGGACCCGTCTCCGCCAATACAAATGACGGCGTCAATATTTTGGTATTGAAGCCTGCGAATCAAATCATCGGACCTGTCCACTGTGGTCCAGCTTCCATCTGGATTCTTAACAGGCCAGTTAAAGGGGCCTCCTTTGCTTGTGGTGCGGATAATGCTTCCGCCCTGCACATGAATTCCCGAAACGGTTTTAGAATTCAGCGGGATAATCTCCGTGGGTTCATGGAGAATGCCATTATACCCCTCTGCACTCCCTAATATTTCCCAGTTTGTTTCCCGACTTGCCCTTTTTACAATAGCCCGCATAACGGCATTAAGGCCGGGGCAATCTCCGCCGGTCGTAACAACCAACACTCTTTTTTTCATAACACTCCAATAACAACTAATTTTTTCGAGAAAAGATTTCCCTCATGTCCTAATAGATTTATGTTACATTATAAAGAAGCAGACAATAAAAACAAACTTTAAAACAACAAATTTGTTACAGAAAAAATGGATGATTTGAGCAAATTGATGCATTCGGATGAATTGCGAAAAGCCGCAGGTGCTTCTTCAAAAAGATGGCTGGATGATTCCAGGTGGAAATCTGTTACCATTGAAGAGTATGTGAAATTTCTTGATGAAATTCAAAGTTTTAAAAAAAAACTTAACGCGCCCGATCTTCCTCACCCAATAATGAAGGGTGATAGATTTTCTATTTAGCGTAACGAGGTGGAGCCGGAACTAAAAATGATTTGCCATTAATCCACCGGGAAACAAAGGCACGAAGTTAAAAAAAAACTATTACACTTCTGCCTGTGCTTCCTCTTCAACTGCTTGTTTAAAATTACATTCCTTTATAGGACACGCAAGAAAATTTCCTTCTTTCTTGGTCCATCGCTCAACAATATAACGATTGTCGCAGGAAGGACATTTCTGTAAAACAGGTTTATACCATGATACAAATTTACATTTTGGATACTTGGAACAGCCGAAAAAAGCCTTGCCTCTTTTTGAGCTCCGGCTGATAACATCTCCGCCACACCCTTCTTCCGGGCAAGAAATTCCAGTGCTTAAAGCTTTAGTGAATTTGCAATCCGGGTACTTTGAACAGGCCATAAACTTTCCAAAACGACTTGTTTTAATAACCATGTTTGAATCGCACTTGTCACATTTTTCACCGGTAAGCTCAGGAGCGGGTGGCTTTCCCGCATTTTCATCACCGCCATCAATTTCCTTTGTATTTTTACATTTAGGGTAATGAGAACAGGCCATGAACTTTCCGAATCTGCCCCATCGGATTACCATTTTATGGCCGCATTTTTCGCAAACCTCATCTGTTTCTTCCACTTCTGTCTTGAGATTGCGCATATTCTTTTCCGCGTTTTTAAGGACTTTTTGAAAAGGGCTGTAAAAATTTTTTAAGATTTCAACCCATCCTATAGAGCCCTCTTCCACTTTGTCAAGTTGTTCTTCCATTCTGGCGGTAAACTCCACATTTAATATGTCCGGAAAACTGTCTACTAAAAGATCGGTCACTACTAAACCAAGCTCGGTAGGTTTCAAACGCCGGTTTTCTTCGCTGGTATAATCTCTCTCTTTGATGACAGATAAAATAAAAGCGTACGTACTTGGGCGCCCTATGCCTTTATCCTCCAGTTCTTTAATCAGGGAAGCCTCTGTAAAACGCGGCGGGGGCTGAGTGAAATGCTGATTTGGTTTCATCTCAAGCAGTTTTAACTCCTCCCCGATTTTTAATGGCGGTAAAATTGTTGTTTTATCATCATCCTGTTTCGCGTTGTTTGGTGATTTTAGAATATCAGAATCTTCTGTGTAGAGTTTCATAAAGCCGGGGAACTTTACAATCATCCCATTGGCTCTGAAAAGATAACGTCCTACAAGAATGTCAACAGCGGTTGTGTCCATAATTGCTGGAACCATTTGTGAAGAAACAAACCTTTTCCAGATCAATTCATATAGGGAATATTCATCTTTGCTGAGAAATTTTTTTACAGTGGAAGGTTCCCGGAGTGATGAAGTAGGTCTGATAGCTTCGTGGGCTTCTTGAGCTGATTTTTTGCTCTTATAAAAATTAGGTTGAGAGGGTAAATATTCTTTGCCGAATTTACTTTTAATGAAACCTCGAACTTCCTCTATAGCCTCAGGCGCTATTCGCGTGGAGTCTGTTCGCATATATGTTATCAAGCCGGTTGTTTCCCCTCCCTCAATTTCAATGCCTTCATAAAGTTTTTGCGCAACACTCATTGTCTTTCTGGCATAAAACCTCAGTTTTCTCGACGCCTCTTGCTGTAATGTACTTGTTATGAAAGGCGGGATAGGATTTTTCTTCCTTTCCTTTCTTTGAATGTCCGAAATTTTATAGCAGGCCGTGTCTAAATCGGACAAAATTTTATTTGTCTGCTCTTCATTTTCAATTTCAGCTTTTTCCCCGTCTATTTGAAATAGTTTGGCCTCAAAGGAAGGTGGAGTTTCTCCTTCCATGCATGCGACTATCGACCAGTACTCCTGTGGCTTAAATGCTCGAATTTCTTTCTCTCTCTCGCAAACCAGGCGAAGCGCGACAGACTGCACTCTCCCGGCGCTCAACCCCCATTGAACTCTTTTCCACAAAAGAGGACTGATTTTATATCCGACCAGGCGGTCTAAAATCCTGCGGGCTTGCTGTGAATAAACTTTATTCTCATTTATAGATAATGGATTTTTTATTGCTTCCAGTACGGATCTTTTTGTAATTTCATTGAAGAGAACACGGTAAATATTCAGTTTTTTCTTACCTTTAATTACCTGTAAAATATGACTGGCAATCGCCTCTCCTTCACGGTCCGGGTCAGGCGCCAAATAAACATTATCAACTTTGGAAGTCGCGGAACGGAGCTCTTTTATCACCTTCTCTTTCCCTTTAATGGTCACAAATTCCGGTTCAAACTCATTTTCAACATCAACGCCTAACTTGCTTTTGGGCAGATTTAAAATGTGGCCTACGGACGCTTTTATAGTAAAGTCCTTCCCTAAAAATTTTTTTAAAGTTACGGCTTTAGCCGGCGACTCAACTATAACGAGTGATTTAGACATTCAAGCCCTTTCAAATCCAGTAATAAAAATAAATAATTTAAAAATTGATCACATATACCCAATATAAAAATACTTGTCAAGAAATTAGTTGTTTAATTTAACCGATATCATTTTTTTTAAAGGTAAAATCGTTTATAATGCCAGATGTTTAATTAGACTTATCAGAGGTTTATGATTTGAGTCATAGCTCAGGGGGCAAGGTCAAGAAAGAAGCAGCACGTAAACCATGACCTATATAGAACTTCGTACTACAAACTTGCAAAACTGTGTTTTTTCTAGCAAAGCTGAGTTTAGCTCTGCAAAATTTTTTTGCTCGCTGGTGCTGTCGCTCCATTTGGTTGCGGCAACATGCCGCTTTATTATTACTAATCTGCGAAACGTTGTTTTTATCGCAAAGTTATTTTTGCTCACTGGAGCGGTAGCTCCATATGGTTGCGGCAACATGCCGTTTTGTGTACTTCGAGGTTAACAATTTGCTTTTTAAAAGGAAACAATTATGACAAAAAAACCCTGGGAAGGGAGATTTACCGGAAAAACCGATGAGGCCGTTGAAATATTTACCGCGTCTATCGGTTTTGATAAGCGGCTCTATAAGTACGACATTATGGGCAGCATTGCCCATTGCAGAATGCTGGAAAAATGTAAAATTATTATTTCAGCAGACAGTAAAAAAATTATTAAAGGATTAAAATCTATTGAAAAATCTATAGAGAAAGGCAGTTTTCAATTTAACGATACACTGGAAGACATCCACATGAACATTGAGAAAAAACTAATTGATAAAATAGGACCTATAGGGGGAAAACTCCATACGGCACGGAGCAGAAACGATCAAGTTGCCCTTGATATAAGACTTTATCTGAGAGATGAAGTCGAAGCAATTCAAAAACTTATTTCAGATTTTTGCCGGGTATTAATTAAACTTGCAGAAAACAATTTGAATGTGATAATGCCCGGTTATACTCATTTGCAGAGAGCACAGCCGGTCCTTTTATCTCATCATCTGCTGGCTTACGTGGAGATGTTTAAAAGGGATAAAGAACGATTTCAAGAAATTCTCAAGCGGGTCAATGTACTCCCGCTCGGTTCATCCGCTCTTGCCGGAACAAGTTTTCCTCTTGACCGGAATTATGTCGCAAAGCTTTTAAACTTTCCTGAAATCTCTGAGAACAGTTTGGACGCGGTAAGCGATCGGGATTTTTCTGTGGAATTTTGTTCCGCTTCTTCATTACTGATGATGCATTTAAGTCGAATGAGCGAAGAGTTGATCATATGGTCGTCTTCCGAATTTTCCTTTATTGAACTGGATGATTCTTTTTGCACCGGCAGCAGCATCATGCCGCAGAAAAAAAATCCGGATGTTCCTGAACTGGTCAGGGGTAAAACAGGTAGGGTTTATGGAAATCTTGTTTCTTTACTTACAATGCTCAAGTCTCTTCCTCTCGCCTACAATAAAGATATGCAGGAAGACAAAGAACCTTTGTTTGATACTATTGATACAATAAAAAACTCTCTTATTGTTTTCAGCAGAATGATGAAAACAGTAAAAATTAACAAACAAAAAATGTTGCAAGCAGCCTCAGAAGAATTTAGCACTGCTACAGAAATAGCGGATTATCTTGCTAAAAAAGGCGTTCCTTTTAGAAAAGCCCATGAGGTTACTGGAAAAATTGTGAAGTATTGCATAAAGAAAAATAAAACCCTGCCCAGACTGACCATTAAGGAGTGGAAAAGTTTCTCCGACAAATTTGATTCAAACGTATCAAAAGCTATCGATATAAAAAAATCGATTGACAATAAAAATATAGTTGGCGGTACGAGCAGCAACCAGGTTATTAAAAGAATCAAACAGTTAAAAAAAGTTTTTTGACGAACATCACGTCACTTTTACAACGCTTTTTTATCCGGCCTCATTTATTAAAATATTTTTTTATGTTAGGCTGGTTTTATGATGAAAAAGTCTTGTATCTACTTTTCATGCATAATTTTATTTGCTTCCTTCCTGCTCCCCCTGCGAACTTTTGCCAATGATCAGTCAGGTGTACGGGTAATTCTTCAGGCTCTCGAAGAGGAGATGAATCGCTCCCTGAGCGATTTAAAGCTGGATATTTTCAATCCTCCTTATTTTTTAAGCTACCAGGTAAAGGACCATCAAAGGGTTAAAATCAGAGCAACTTTTGGAGCCATACTAAAATCGGGCAGCAACCGGTTTCGTAACCTTTACGTGGAAACAAGGGTTGGAGATGTTCAGTCAGACAGCGCTCCGACTGATCTGGCATATTTCGGATCAACAAATTATATTTCGCTCCCTATTGAAAATGATTTAGACGCTTTAAAAATGGAAATCTGGCTTGCATCCGACAGAATATATAAAGCGGCAGCTTTAAACTATTTGCGAAAAAAAGGGAGAAATATCCAGAAAATCGATTTAGAAAATATTAACGATTTTTCAACTGGAGAAAAAAATATCTATGTGGAAACAATAAAAACAGAAGATCAGTTCTCAGAAAATATACCTCTCTGGGAAGACAGAATAAGAAATGCGTCTGCATTATTTAAAGGGCATAAAGAAATCATCCATTCGCGAGTAGATTTTTCAGCTCAAAAAACCATTCGCATCTATCTTAACTCCGAAGGAACTAAAATAGTCGATCAGGACACTATCTTTGGTATTACCATTTCGGCACGGGCCAAAAGTGAAGACGGCATGGACCTTTTTGATCAGGATACTATAAATTTCAAGAATCTGATAAATTTTCCATCAGATGATTTACTCCGTGAAAAAGCTTTAGCTTTGATACAATCGCTCAAAAACCTCAGGGAAAGTAAAGTAATTGAACCATATGTTGGCCCGGCCATATTAGAACCGGATGCCGCAGGAGTACTCTTTCATGAGACAATCGGCCATCGCCTTGAAGGGGAAAGACAAAGAAGCGAAGGTGAGGGAAAAACATTTAAAGAAAAAATTAACCAACTTATTCTGCCTGATTTCATTACTATCTTTGATGACCCTACTCAGAAAAGATATGATGACACATATTTGTACGGCACTTATTTTTACGACGATGAAGGGCAAAAAGCCCAAAAGGTAGAGTTAGTCCGGAACGGTATTTTGAAAAATTTTTTAATGTCCAGGGTCCCTATTAAAAATTTTACAGGGTCAAATGCTCATGGCCGCAGCGACGGAACGCGAGATCCTATTGCCAGAATGGGCAACCTGATTATAAAATCAAATAAAGAAGTCTCACATAAAAAATTAAAGGAAATACTTATGGAAGAAAGTAAAAAACAAAACAAACCATATGGTCTTATTATAAAAAAAATAAGGGGGGGAGAAACAAGAACCTCCAAATATAATTTTCAGGTCTTCAAGGGCACACCGGTATACATTTATAAAGTATATGTTGAAGACGGACGTGAAGAACTGGTACGCGGCGCAGAGTTCGTCGGCACACCTTTGACCAGTATTAATAAAATATTAGCAACAGGAAACGATTACAGGGTTTTTAATGGATTTTGCGGAGCGGAATCAGGATATGTGCCTGTTTCAAGTATCGCGCCAAGTATTTTACTTTCTGAAATTGAGCTGCAAAGAACGGCTTCAAAAAAATCAAAACCACCTATTTTAGACGCGCCTGCTTTACAAAACTGAAAAAAAAGAGATGGAAAAAGAGAAAAAAGAATTACAAACAGTCATTAAGAAAATTGAGGAGTTGCATTCTTCAGTATCGTTAAAAAATAAAGTCCTCTGCCTCGATTTAGGTGATAAAAGAATAGGGATGGCGGTCAGTGATGACCTAAGCTTGACCGCTCAAAACAAGGGTGTTATTGAACGGTCAAATATTAAAAGCGACCTTTCTGAAATCTTAAATGTTATTAAAACTTCTCAGGTGGGAGAATTAGTTATCGGGATACCCTATAACATGAACGGGAGTTTAGGGCCTCAGGCCAAAAAAGTTTTCGATTTTATCGACAAATTGAAGTCTAAAATAGATCTGCCTGTTTATCAATGGGATGAAAGACTATCCTCTTCCGCTGTAGAAAAAGTTCTCATTAAAGCCAACGTACAGCGTAAAAAAAGAAAAAAAATTATTGATTCAATGGCGGCTCAATACATTCTGCAAGGATATTTGGATTACAAGAAAATCAAGGATCGGGAATCGGAGCTTGGGAGTCAGGAGTAAAGGGAAAGCAACCTTTAACTCTTGCCCCTCGACCCTTGCCCCAAAGCCTCTACCCTATATTTATAATGAATTTTAAAACCATACTCACTCTCTTCTTAGGAATCGTAATCGTAATCACAGGTATTTTATCTTATGAATTTTATAAAACCATTACTATCCCTCTCTCTTCAGAAACTTCCCATGTTGTGATTGAAGTAAAAAAAGGAGGCGGTCTTAATAATATCTCCTCCCTTTTGCATCAAAAAGGATTAATTAAAGACCCGCAGGCATTCAAGTTATTGGCGCTAATAAAGGGTGTCGTTTCCAACCTGAAAGCGGGGGAGTACAGGTTAAGTCCGGCAATGACTCAAGTTGAAATCCTTAACAAAATCTCAAGAGGCCTGGTAATCCAGCATTCAGTTACGATTCCCGAGGGATATAACGTTTACGAAATTGGTGATCTTTTGCAAAAAAATAACATCACTAAAAAAGATACCTTCATTGCCCGTGCTTTTGACCCCGAAATTATAAATAAACTGGGTTTTAACACTAATTCATTAGAGGGGTACCTCTTTCCTGAAACATATTTTTTTGAAAAAAACGTTTCTGATTATGACATTATAAAAAAAATGGCAGCTACTTTTAAAAAAAAAATTATGACTCATGAAATTATGGCGACTGTAAAAAAGTCTAAACTGTCTTTTCACAATATAGTGACCCTGGCTTCTATAATTGAAAAGGAAACAGGAAAAGAAGAAGAGCGTCCTCTTATCTCCGCGGTTTTTCATAATCGATTAAGGAAAAAAATGCGTTTACAAAGCGACCCCACGGTTATTTATGCCATCAAAAACTTTGACGGCAATCTTCGAAAGAAAGATCTTCTAATAGATTCACCTTATAATACTTATCGTTATGCTGGGTTGCCACCCGGACCCATTGCTAACCCGGGGCTAAATTCCATTAAAACGGCACTGCATCCGGCAAAAGTGGCCTATCTCTACTTTGTTTCCAAAAAAAACGGAGAACATAAATTTTCCTCGACTTTAAAAGAACATAACCGCGCTGTTTTGAAATATCAGAAAAGAAGGAGAGCCCGAAAAAAATTATAGAAATCAAAACACTTTCATGCATCCTGCCACAAAGACACAAAACCAAACTTCCTGTTTTTGAGACTTAGTGGTTAAGAACATAAGGAATCTTTTATGCCAAAGAAAATTGCCATCCTTGGTTCCACCGGTTCTATCGGTGTAAATACTCTTGACATAGTAAGAAGCAGTAAAAATCGCTTTAAAGTATCGGCCCTGGCTGCCGGAGGAAATATTGCTCTCCTCGAAAAGCAAATAAGGGAATTTAAACCGAAATACGCCGCTCTCTTTGATGAAAAAAAAGCATCTCTTTTAAAAAAAAGAGTTGGCAGATTAAAAGTCGAGATTTTTTCAGGTATCGAAGGCCTTATAAAAGTCGCCTCCATTCCAGATACTAAAATGGTAGTTTCAGCCATTGTAGGCGCCGCGGGACTCTTCCCCACTTTTGCCGCATTAAAATGCGGAAAGGATATTGCCCTGGCAAATAAAGAGACCCTTGTTATTGCCGGAGAACTTTTTATGAAGCACAGCAGGAAAAAGAGAGTTCGTATTATTCCGGTTGACAGCGAACATAGCGCAATTTTTCAGTGCATTAATGGAACGACAAATCGCAAGATAAAAAAAATTATTTTAACGGCTTCAGGAGGTCCTTTTCTCACTTATCCCGCCAAAAAATTTAATAGGATTACCACTCGTGAAGCTCTGAATCACCCGAACTGGAAAATGGGGCCAAAAATTACGATCGACTCCGCAACTTTAATGAACAAGGGATTGGAAGTAATTGAGGCTCATTGGCTTTTTGGGGTTGACGATAACAGGATAGACGTTGTCATTCACCCTGAAAGCATTGTTCATTCAATGGTGGAGTTTATTGATACTTCAATAATTGCCCAGATGGGATTACCTGATATGCGTGTTCCTATAAACTATGCCCTTAATTATCCTGAAAGGGTTTCCACTAATCTCCCAACTCTTAATTTAGCGAAAACAAAAACTCTCACGTTTTCAGAACCGGATTATAAAAAATTTCCCTGTCTTGAATATGCTTTTCATGCCTTGCGAACCGGCCGAACTATGCCCGCCGTATTGAATGCGGCCAATGAAGTTGTTGTTCAAGCTTTCTTAAATGGCTCTATCTCTTTTATCGGTATTCCAAAAATCATTAAAAAAATAATGAGAAAACATCAGCCAAAAAAAGTAAGGAAAATTTCTGACATTATGCAGGCGGACCAATGGGCTAGAGCTGAAGCAAAAAAGCTTTGCGAAAGATAAGGAGCTAAACATATTCCTATTAGTTCGTTGAGAAAACTTACCCCGTAAATCGCCATTCCACGTGCTGGGAGTAATTATAGCTTTTCGTAGCCGGTATTCCGAGCTTCTGCCAGCCCCATGGTGTTATATCAATCCCTGCCGGATTAATGACAA
>CEQE01142640.1_pt1 | contig 16550 bp, 14 predicted proteins | sample 356201 | NCBI WGS metagenome assembly CEQE01 (sample SAMEA2619970, study PRJEB7988) | marine metagenome | biome: marine biome (ENVO:00000447); feature: mesopelagic zone (ENVO:00000213) & marine oxygen minimum zone (ENVO:01000065); material: "saline water (ENVO:00002010), including plankton...
ATCACTTCGTGGCCGAAGGCGTCTTGCAAGTCGTTCACTGTCAGCTCCTCGATGGCCTGCGGGCGGTTGCCGGAACGCCTCGGATTCTAGCACAAACAACCCTCTGAGACGCCTGATATTACGACTGAATCGCCGCGTGCGCCGTTGACACCTCTCACACGCGCGCCTATGATGGCTGTACGTTCGGGGCTGCAAATCCGTGCCTCGCGAATTCGTCGAGTACGGGTCCAACGCGAGTCCGACACGCGACAGCTTTCACCAATCCTACCCCACAAAAGGAACTTCTATGACCTCCTATCGTTACTCCCGGTGGGACGGCACCCAAAACATCTTCGACATGGACGAGGATGACCTGATGGAGGCGCTATCCGACGACATCATGGAACACGGTGACGTGGGCCGCGCGTTGCGAAACATGTTCCGCCAAGGCATGCAGAACGATCAGGGCCAGCGCATCGAGGGCTTGCGGCAGATGCGCGAACGTCTCGACCGGATGCGCCAGCAACAGATCGAGCGCTACAACCTCGAGTCGATGATGGACGACCTCAACGAACGCATACAGGACGTCATCGACACCGAGCGCCAGGGCATCGAGCGGAGACTGAACGATGCCCGAGAGCAGCTCGAACACGCGGGCGACGAGGCCGATTTCCTCCAGGGACCGATGAAGCTGCTTGAGGATCGCGCTCAGAAGGCTTCCGAGAAACTAGACACGCTTCCCGAAAGCGCCGCCGGACGCATCAAGGAACTCAGCGACCACGAGTTCATGGACCAAGAGGCCCAGAAGAAGTTTCAGGAGCTGTTGGACGAGCTCAAACAGCAGATGATGCAGAACTTCTTCCAGGGCATGAAGGACGCCGTTCAGAACATGTCCCTCGAGGACATGAAACGCATGCAGGAGATGATCCAGGCCTTGAACCAGATGCTCCGCGATCGGGAGATGGGAGAGGACCCTGATTTCGAAGGCTTCATGGAGCAGTACGGCCAGTTCTTCGACCCGGACCGGCCCGCCAGCCTCGACGAGCTGATCGAAAATCTCCAGCGCCAGATGGCCAGCATGCAGTCGCTCATGGACTCGATGTCCCCCGAGATGCGCGACGAGCTCGAATCGATGCTGTCGTCGTCCATGGACCCGACGATGATGCAGGACCTCGGCGAGCTTGGATCGCTCATGTACGACCTGTTCCCATTCGACGACATGGCCAACGAGTACCCGTTCATGGGCGAGGAATCGTTGAGCCTCGACCAGGCGATGGAGCTGATGGGCCAACTGCAGGACATGGACCAGCTCGACAAGCAAATCCAGTCGGTGATGCGCAACGGCGACATCGACGACATCAACCTCGATCAGGTCGAAGAACACCTGGGCGAGGAAGCGCGACGCCAGATGGAACGGATGCAAGACATGATCCGGCAACTCAAAGAGGCCGGATACCTCAAGAACGACGGGAACCGGATCGAGTTGACAGCCCGCGGGATGCGCAAACTCGCCCAACAGGCGCTCAAAGAGGTTTTCGCCGAGCTCAAGAAAGACCGCGTCGGCAGGCATGAGGTCTTCTTCCAGGGCGATGGCGGCGATATCACCGGCGAGACGAAACCGTACGAGTTCGGGGATCCGTTCGACGTGGACCTCCACCGAACGCTGTTCAACTCCGTGCTTCGCAACGGACCGCGGGTTCCGGTAAAGCTCAGCGCCGAAGACTTCGAGATCACCCGCACCGAGCACCTCACGCAATCGGCGACCGTCCTGCTCCTGGACCAGAGCAAGTCCATGGGAATGTTCGGGAGTTGGGGATCGGCCAAGAAAGTAGCGATGGCGCTTTACTGGCTCGTTCACAGCCAGTTCCCGAGGGACGACCTCTACCTGGTCGGGTTCTCGGATTTCGGCATGGAGATAACCCAAGAGGAGCTGCCCGAGCTATCTTGGAATGCATGGGTGTCCGGCACCAACATGCAGCACGGGCTGATGATGGCCAGGCAACTCCTGTCCCGCCAGAAGGTCGCCACCAAGCAGGTCATCATGATCACGGACGGCGAGCCAACCGCGCACATGGAAGGCGGCCAGGTCTATTTCAGCTACCCCCCGAGCTACCGCACCATCGAGGAGACCCTGAAAGAGGTCAAGCGGTGCACGCAGCAAGGCATCACCATCAACACGTTCATGCTCGAGTCCAACTCCTACCTGATGGACTTCGTAGACCAGATGACCCGCATCAACAAAGGCAGGGCGTTCTACACCAACCCTCGACAGCTCGGGGAGTACGTCATGGTCGACTATCTCCGCAATCGCCGCAAACGCATGGCATGAGGAGACGATGACCGTCCGATTGCCTAAGGCTACGTGCCTGTAAGCTGGGTGGAAGGAGCCGGCCTGAAGGCCGAGCTCACCACCGGTTATGATCCTCTAGCCGTTTAGGGTCAAGCCTGGACGCACAAAAGCGGGCGACCGGGGCCGGCTGAAAGCCGAGCCCACCACTGATTGCGGTGCTTTGACCCGTCGGGGCCTAGCCCGAACACACATCCGTTGCCCCCTGACTCGATCTCAAGACGGGATGACGACAACCAATGGACGATGCCATTAACACTGGAAAGGCGCCATGAACGACAAACAACCCAAATCATTGACCATGTGGGGCGGCGGGGAGCGCGGCCGCGACCGGCTTTCGATCGTCGACATCGTGCGCAACGGCACGTTGAGCGCTGAACTGGCCGCGATGCTGTGGCTCCTAGTCGAGGCCAAGACGTCCATCCTGGTCGCCTCCGGACCGCAATTCGCCGGAAAGACCACCGTGCTCACCTCCGTGCTGGACCTGGCGCCCCCGCGTTACACGATGCTCCAGACTCGCGGCCGCGACGAGGACTTCTCGTTCCTGAACGGCGCCAATCCGGAGTCCACATACGTCCTCGTGCCCGAGCTCAGCGACCACACGCCAGCGTACCTGTGGGGCGATTCACTGGGCGTCTTGTTCGATGTCCTGGGCAGAGGATACTCACTCGGCGCGACCATGCACTCCGACCATCCACAAGACGTCGTTCGGCAACTGACGGCCGCGCCGGTCTCCGTTCCGTCGGGCGACCTCCACCGGATGGAAGTCGTCGTCAACATACTGATGACGTACGGGGAACGGGACATGGTCCGGCGCGTAAATCGCGTCACGCTGCTCCAGCCGGGACCGGAGTACGTCACGTTGGCTGAGCAAACCTCCACAGGCGACGAGATGCCCGTATTGGCCTCCGAATCTGCGAGACAAGCCGTCGCTCAACGCGCGGGCGTCGCCGACCTCGACGCCTCCCTTGCCGAACGCCGAGCGATCATCGAGGGTTGGGTCGCGGACGCCCCGACCAGCGCGGAGGAGCTGCGAGAGCGCGTCGTGGCCTATTACGCATCGAGATCGGGGGGCACAAGCTAGCTCCTGTCTTTGCGGTTCGATGAACCTACACGCGGGTTTCGACGATTGACAGAAGGCAAACAGACCGTTGGACGAACCTCATACGCGGGACACTGGATCGGTCATTTTCGGGACAGAAGCCCGCTTTTCGTAAACAGGCCGTACGACATGAGATACAACAACACTATGTTGGCGATGTCTAAGCGGTTCCAGCGCCCATCCGGAATGACCTGCCAGTAGGTCATCAACAGAGCGCATCCCAGCGTGAATATCAATACACCCCGGGCAACATTGCGTTTCAGTTCGTCGTTCGGTGAAGTGTGTGCTGCGTTCAAGACAAAAGCCACGGCGAACAGTGACAAGCCCAACAGTCGAGTCCAATCCTCTGCTCGAAGGTTTTCGACGTAATCGTAAGCGAAGATTCTATTTCCCAGGCGCGCCAGAAAAAAGAACGCCACGCCCCAGACCGCGCAGATAATCGAACAGAAACGAAACCAGGACATGGTCACGTCCAATCCACGTCATTCGGCAGGTTTGCCTGCCAGTACTCGGCGATGCGGTGGTCCTCGAAGCGGTACACCCCGATGCCACATTGAAGGCTTCCTCTTTCCGGCGACGGTTCCGGGAATCGGTAACAAAAGCGTGCAGCCGCCCGATCGCCGACGACGAACACGTCGTCGTACTTGGCTGCGAAGCCCGAATAACGTTCGGCGAAGCCGGCGGCTACACGCAGAACGTCCGGGACGGTGAGGGTTTGCGTCTGGACCGGACCGTGCAGGATCAGCCGGTCGGCGACGAGCCTTGGCAGTGCGTCGAAATCGTTGCTTCGGTTGTGCCGGATATCGCCCCATCGGTTCAAGGTCGCCAGGTTGGCTTCTTCGTTCGGCGTGAGTGTTTCGGAGAAAGCGATCGACCATCGTTCGTGCGGCACACTCTCCCCCTGCCAGGGGCCCACGGCGGCATCGCGCCAACACACCCAGGTCTCGGCGATCCGGCCGTTCAGCAATCGGTGGATCTCAAGCCACGTCGTTGTCGGTTCGAGTTCACTGGATTCCGTCGACGGCTGCATGGCGGTGAGGCGGCAAGCCACCTTGTCCCCGCGCGCCACAATGTCGTCGATCTGCCATCGCAACCCGGGGTTGTTCGACATCGCCGCCGCAACTGCCGCCCGGCGGGACTCAGGGCCTTGCGACACCGTTCCGCGCGGGGAGTGCAAGACATACGGGTACGTGAACACCTTGTCGAGCAGATCGAGGTCGCCCTCAAAGACATCTCTGCACCAGCGCTCGGCCGTCTCAACGTTGCGTCCTTCCATCGATGTCATCGCGCGACTCCATCCAACACCAATTCAACTGACATTGTCCGGGCCACATTACGTGCGCTCGAACAAGCAGTTCAGTCGATTTGCGTTGGACGATAACACCACACTCTGGCGCGGTCAACCGAGGCAATCCTCAAGAATCAGACAAGTTGTCGAGGATATGGGTGTTCTGAACAGGGTCGAGGAATCGCCCATTGCCACAACTATGCCGGTTGGGGCAGCGGCGACGGGCGTGACGAATCGCACCACACCAGCGCAGTGGCGCACCTTGGGGAGGACATGTCGCACCACAAAAGTCCGGTCGATGGGTCTATGAGGTTTCTACAGCCCCTCAAACACGTCCGTGTACGCGACTCCGTTAGGTGGCTCAGGGTGGACCTGGACAAGGTGCTCTCGGCTCATCAGAGCCTTGGTGGCCTCGACGGGTATGCGGTTGAAGGGGCTGTCTGCGCCGAATTGGGTCTTGTGACTATTCAGGGCTTTCCACTTTTCGTCGATCACGCCGGTGACGTCGATGGTGGCATGGACCTTGTCGTCGTCCCAGCCGAGGCCCGACTCCTCGAAGCGATCGAAATCGCTAGCATCCTCGCCATGGGCAATCAGAGCCTCGCGGAGCCTGGAGAAGATCGATTTCGGGAAGACGACGTAGTACAGACGACCAGGAGACCACGGTTCGCCCTTGCCCTCGAAGCTCGATGCGTCGCCCGAGGCATGGAACGCCGCCACCGTGTGCCTGTTGATCGCGATGTGGTCCGGGTGGCCGTAGCCGCCGTTTTCGTCGAACGTGATCACGACGTCAGGACGGAGCCGGCGCATGATTTCGACAAGTGAAGCCACGACTTCTTGCTGGTCGGCATTTGCCAGGGCCTTCGGGTTGGCGTTGTCTTCGGTACCATCCATGCCGGAGTCCCGGTAACCCAGGATCGTCAGGTCGTGGACGCCCAACGCAGCAGCAGCCGCTCTGAGCTCGCCTTCGCGCACCTGGCCGAGATTCTCGGGTGTGGCCAGCGCCGGATCGGATATCTCGCCGACTTCGCCTCGTGTCGCCGTCACGAGTGCGACACAGTGCCCTTTGGCAGCATTCAGCGCAAGGTTGCCTCCCGACCCAAATGCCTCATCGTCCGGATGTGCGAATACAGCAAGCAGTGTTCGCTTCGGGTCAGGTAGAACCATTCGAGTCTGTCTCCAAATGTTCCGGTTCGGGCGCCAACAGAAAATAGACGGCTGCGAGCAGGAGATGCATCATGGCTCAACGCGACGAATTAGTATGTCGATGAGCCAACGGCTGAGGCGACTTGTCGGGAGCGCGCAGCCGCAACATGCAGGCTGGCCGGCGGTCAGCGGGCGAGCCGAAGATGCGCGACGTCAAGGATACTAGCGAGGGCGGATGTCGAGCAAGAACGCTAGGCAGTCACTGGTACGGAAGCGCCACGACCGATCAGCGCCATCCACTCGCGGAACGCGGTCATGTGCGCCCGAACGAAGTCGCGCGTTTCCTCATCAACCAGGCGGGCTTGATCGTCGAACTTGTCTCCGGGTGTTGCCACAAGCACCCCGGGCTTTGCCATCACCAGGGCTCCTGTCGCCGCAAGGACCGTGTGAAGGTGCCCTTGAGCACGCCCAGCTCCCGACATGCCTCCCGCGCCCATCACAGTGGCAGGCTTGCCCAGCAGCGAGCCTGCGGCGTTGTCTCTCGACGCCCAATCAAGCACGTTCATCAGCACGCCAGGGATGCCGTGGTTGTACTCCGGGGTCACGACCAGCACGCCGTGGGAGGCCCTGATTGCTTCCTTGAGGGCGGCCACCGCCAGAGGATCGCCTGCCTTCTCGACATCGCCGTCGTAGAACGGGATGTCTTTGATGTCGAATATCGCGACATTAACGTTCGCCGGCGCCAGTTCCTTCGCTGCGCTCAGGAGCGCGCTGTTGTGCGAGGTTGCGCGCAAGCTGCCTGAGATCCCGACCACATCAAACTGTCGCCCATTGTCGTTGTTCATCGAGGTCATGGCTCCTTTGCTTGCATTTTATGCGCTTTAATGTCTCTCTCACTGTAACAACGCCCGGACCGATGTGCAACCACTTCTCCGAGCAACCCCGACGATTGACTGCGACAACAACGACGTATACAGTTCGGGCTAACTTTGCAATTGTCGTCGCCGAGGGCGATCTAAGCAATGTAACAAATTCCTGTCATTGGCGAGACGTCATGTGCCGGCTTAGGCGTCGATGAACGCCGTGACTGAGTTAACACGATGGAGGTCAACTGAATGGCCGTGAACTGTGCCGCCTGCCCTACTTATACTTGCCGTCTCGGCCATACCGACCTCGGTCCCGACGATTGTCCGATGAAGGACGATTTTCCCGATCCCGAACTGCTGTACGACGAGGACAGGATTAAACTGGCCCGTGAGGCGGCGCTGATCGAGGCTCGCGGCTACCGAGAGTGGACCCGGCTTGAGGAGACAGTGGAACTCGCGACTCAGCTTGGCGTCGGCACGGTCGGTGTCGGCTACTGCCCGGACGTAGAGCCGGAGGTCCACGCGTTCGCACGATTTTTGGAAGAGAGCGGCTTTCAAGCCGTCCTTCCGGAGCCTAGCGCCGGCGGCGGTTGCTCTCCTCTTGAACAAGCTCATACTCTGAGGATCGCTGGATCCGAACTGAACGTAATCGCGGGCATGTGCGTCGGGCACGACGCTCTTTTCATGCAGGCCGCACGTGTTCCGGTGGTGGCTCTGATCGCCCGAGACACGTTCCTCCAGCACAACCCGGTCGCCGCTCTCTACGGCGCACGGGGATACTTCCGCAACGCCCTCGATCGAGCCCACAAATACCCGCGCCCAGACGATGATGGGGGAGAATCGCTCCTGCGTCAGGCGGGCCGGGACCCGATAGGCGAGCCGGGCAGAACTTTGGCCGATATCGCAAGCTCCATATCCCACGAGGGCTCAGGCAAGTGGTCTCGTGTCGAAGAGGTGCTCGAACTCGCTGCGCGAGGGGGCGCCCGCAAGCTGGGCATCGTGTTTTGCCACGGCTTGCGTGAAGAAGCCAAGGTGCTGGACCGCATCCTCCGGGTAAACGGTTTCGGCGTCGCGTCCGTGGGGTGCAAGGCCGGGGCGTACCCGAAAGAGTTCATCGGGATCGAAGACCACGAGCAAGTGAACCCAGGCGCCAACGAGGTGATGTGCAATCCCCTGGCGCAGGCGGAGCTTCTCAACAGAGAGAACACCGACATGAATCTGCTGCTGGGCCAGTGTGTCGGCCACGACACGGCGACCATCGCCGCGCTCGACTCCTTGGCCGTCTACGTGGTCGTGAAGGACCGCGTGCTCGCCCACAACACGGCCGCAGCCCTGTATCGGAAGATGGCTGCCGACCGCCATTAGTGTCATGACCACCAACGTTTCATCGCGACTCATGGGCTGACGAAGTTCAGCCGCAGAGGTCCAGCAGAGATTCGTAGACGATTCGCGTGCCCATGCCGAGGTTGCGCAGCGATATCCGCTCGTCGACTCCGTGAATCGTTTCAATTTCCGACTGCGTGAATATACCCGGATTTATGCCGTAGGCCTTCACGCCTCGCTGTCGGAAGAAACGAGAGTCGGTCGCCACCGGCGTCTGGATCGGCGTCACGATCGCGTCGGGCGACGAACCCAGCACCGCCTGTTCCAGCGCGCGAAAGAAGTCCGAGTCGCTGGGCGACGCGGCTCCGCCTGTCAGCGCCTCGGTCGCTTGAACCTCGATCGTCTCGTCATCGATGACATCACGCACGAGTTGAAGAAACCCGCCCTGGTCTGTCCCGGGCAGGAGCCTGACATCGAGCACGGCCTCCGCTATGTCCGGCGAAACGTTGGCGGAATCCCCGGCGCGCAGCATCGTGACACGAATCGTGTCTCTGAGCATGGCGTCGATGCTCGGAATCGCCGAAAGTTTTCCTACGACCAGTGGCCTGCCCCAAGGGCGTGAAGCATTGCGCATCAGCCACGACGCTGGAAAGCTCTGGGTCTTCGACAAGCGGGTGAGGAATTCGATGGTCACCGGGCCGAGTTCGACCGAGCCTGACCACCCGCGAAGGCATTCCAGCGCCGCCAGCAGCCGTTCCACGGGCGCATTTGCAGCCATCGAACCATGGCCGCCAGCCCCACCCGCCCTCAGAATCACGACGACCGAGCGCTTCTCAGACACCGATACGGCGAATACGGGCCGGTCTCCCACTATTCCCAACGTGCCCACACCGCCTTCGTCCCAGAGGTACTCGCTGCGGATGTCGTCCCAGTGATTGTCGATCATCCATTTCGAGCCAACGGCGCCGCCCATCTCTTCGTCGCTCACGGCGAGCATCATCACATCCCGCTTGAGCCGAACGCTCTGGCGACGCAGCAACGCAAACGCCATCAGATGCATGACGCCCAGGCTCTTGTTGTCGATGGCGCCCCTGCCCCACACGTGGCCGTCTTCGACCACGCCGCCGAACGGGTCACGGCTCCATCGTTCGCCCGCCGCGGGGACGACGTCGATATGGTGCAAGAGCAGCACGGGCGAGCGAGAGCCGTCGCCCTTCAACACGGCCAACAGGTTGGCGCGATCGGGAACGGGATGGTACATCGTGGCGGGGATGGATTCGCCGGACAACCAATCCCCCAGGAATTCGGCGCCCTCGCGTTCGTTCCCTGGGGGATTGGTTGTGTCGATTTGTATGTATCGGCTCAGGACGCTCGCAGCTTCGTTTTCGATGCCGACCCAGTCAGCGTCGTTCATCGCGATTCGATCATCGTAATGGCGCCCAAGGGACTAAAGAGACGCAAGGGGCGCCGGCTCTTGAGCATGCCACAGCCGATTCAAGAGCCGAATCGAGCGCCAGGTTTGAGTCCGATCGCTTCGATCCACTCGGGAGCCATGACTTTGCGCCCGCCTTCCGGTTGTACTCGGCCTACCGTTATCGAACCCCCGGCGGCGGCAACGGTGAAGCCATTTTCGCCGACTTCAATCACCTCGCCCGCCGGTGTTCCCGTGTCGCCGTCTGTCTTCGATGCTCGGAAGAACGATACCGTCGAGCCATCAAAGGTGGTGTTGGCCCCGGGGCTCGGGTCACCGCCTCGGATCAGATTGTACACGTCGTCTGCTGACTTGCTCCAGTCGACCACGACATCTTCGGCCCGACACCAGCCTTCGTACGTAGCCTCCGATTCGTCCTGAACGATTCTCGGCGCTTTGCCGTCCGCCACCAATTTCACCGACTCAACGAGGGCGTTTACGCCCATGTCGAACAGCTTGCCAAAGTAGACCGTGCCCAGGGTGTCGTCGGGAGTTATCTCGATCTCCTTCTGAAGCAGAACCGGGCCCGTGTCGAGCCCTTTGTCGGGCCAGAAGATGGTCAACCCGGTCTTGGTCTCACCCCAGATGATCGGCCAGTTCATCGCGCTCGGCCCTCGGTGTTTGGGCAGCAACGACGGGTGGTACTGAATCGTGCCATGAGTGGGCGCCTCAAGGATCGCATCCGGGACGATGTCGGTCACGAACGCCATGACGCAAACGTCGGACTCTAGCGCCCGGAACGCGTCGATGGCTTCTTGGCGCCGCATCCTGCGAAACTGCGACACGGGGATGTCGTGGTCCAGAGCAGCCTGCTTGATCGGATCGAGCGGCCGGCCCTCTCGGTCGGGCGGGCAAAACACGCCGACGACGTTCTCGTTCGATTCCACCAAGGCGTTCAGCACTTTCTCGCCGAACGCAGCCTGTCCGATTACGGCAATCCGCAAATCTCCAGCCATGGTCGAGACCTCCAAAAAATGATAGGGGCGCTTCAGGTTCTGAATTCTAGATGTGGCGCATTCTTGGACCGCCTGGCGCCAGGCATTGTTTGACGTCCACCCACCGGCGTTTAGGCTTGTAATGACGGCCGCTTGCTAAGCGCCGCTGACCGGAATATACCATCTCCCTTCAGGCGGAGCAACGGATGGTCTGAAGACGCCGAGTTCCAGCCGCAATTCGATTGACTGAGGGAGAGCGATTTCGTTACAATTTCATTGGGCGTAGCCACGCGGAACTCAATAACTGCGGGCCATCAGGAGGGCACAGCGTATGGACTCAAGCCTCATGAGGAAGATCGAAAAGGCCAAGGATTACGCGCTCCAGCCAGAGCGCATCCGCTTCAGGAGCTACAAGGCCGAATTCCGAGGCGACAACGGCAACCATGCGATAGCATATGAGTCGGGCAAGTGGGGATGCGACTGCGAGTATTACGAGCGTCGCGGAACCTGCACCCACATAATGGCCATGCAGTTCATGCTCGAGGGCATGCTTGCTGCGGGCGCTACGGCGCTGCCTTAGCGGCTTCCGACTCAGACTTACCTGACGTAAATCTTGACCGCCCAACGGCCGTCAGGCTTGGGCTTAATCGCCGGCTCCGTCGGCGCTGGATGAAGTCTTTTCAATTCACCGAGTCGTACTGATTCGGCTCACCGCAACCAGGCTGGTTCGGTCGGGATTCGCAAAATTGGCTGCGAACCCGACCAACGGAGTATCGAACAGATAGAGGCCGCCGTCCGATGCGTTGGACGGCGGCCTCTTTTTGTTCGTGGCTATTGAGACGGGCGACGCTACTCCGCAAACCGCCTGAATATGACGCACGCGTTCTGACCCCCAAAACCGAAGCTGTTGGTCAACACGGCGTCCACGTCAACCTTCCTGGACTTGTTGGGCACATAGTCCAAGTCGCATTCCGGATCCGGAGTCTCCTGGTTGATCGTTGGGTGGATCTCTCCGGTTTGAATGGACTTGAGGCACGCGACCGCCTCGATCGCTCCCGCGCCGCCAAGTGCATGGCCGATCATCGATTTGGTGGAGCTTACCGGAATATTGTAAGCCTGGGCGCCAAATGCTTTCTTGATTGCCAGCGTCTCGATGTGGTCGTTGATCGGCGTAGACGTACCGTGGGCGTTGATGTAGCTGATGTCATTCGGGGTCAGGTCAGCGTCCTCAAGCGCCCATCGAATAGCGCGCGCCGCGCCCGAGCCGTCTTCGTCTGGTTGAACAGAGTGGAAGGCATCGGACGAAACGCCGTACCCAACCACCTCGGCAACGATGTTCGCTCCGCGGCTCATTGCGTGCTCGAGGCTTTCTATCACGAGAACGGCGCTGCCTTCCGCGGGCACGAACCCGTCTCTGTTGGCATCGAAAGGCCGGCTGGCGCGTTCAGGATCTTCGTTCTGCCGGCTGAGTGCTCTGATGACGTTGAAGCCGCCCAAACCGAGTTGACAGATTCCGGCCTCGCAACCTCCACTCAGCACAACATCCGCGATGCCTCGTTGAATCGCAACCGCCGCCTCGCCGATCCCCTGGGTGCCGGCGGCACAAGCCGTGACCACGGTGGACGTATACCCTTTCAAGCCGTAAATTCGACTCACGTTTGCCGCCGCCATGTTTGGCAGGACCATCGGGATGAAAAACGGGCTCAACCTCATTCCGCCCTTGCCAACCAGCGTTCGCGCATTGTCCTCAGTGGTCGGGAACCCGCCGTTGCCGTTGCCCATGACAACGCCTATTCTCTCCCGATCCATGTCGGACAGATTCAACCCCGCGTCCTCGATAGCTACGCCAGCGGAGGCCACGGCGAACTGCGAGAACCGTGCCATCCGTCGCACTTCTCGTGTGTCGATATAGGTTTTGGGGTCAAAACCGGTCACCTCTCCGGCGATCTTGGAGGGGTACGCGTCGGTGTCGCACAGCGTCAACGGTCCGATGCCCGACCGACCGTTGATCAGGCCGTCCCAGTACTCGTCGACGGATTCGCCCAGTGGCGTCATCGCGCCCATACCGGTAACCACGGCTCTTATTCGATTGTTCTTCATGTAAGGACGCCTCAGATCAGAGATTCCCCAGGCGATCATTCTCGACAATTAGCTACATCATACCGCAACGGTCACCGCACTGGTTAGGGGCGCCGGCGCCAGAAATCGCCGATGATGAACGCAACGATGACGCGAGGCGGTCTACACCGCCGGGTCGGAGCGACCGGTTGGGCCGGTCAGATTAGGGTACATTTCGGGCGGAATGCCGTGCAGTTCTTCGGTGACCTCGGCGGCAACTGACAGCGACCCGGTACACAAAATCAGATCGCCAGACCCGGCAAGCTCAATCGCTGTGGTTAGGCCAACCCCGACCGATTCGGATTGACCGATCACCTCGAGGCCCGCATCCATTACGGACCGTGCCGCAGCCTCGAGTTGACCCGAGCGCGGGTGCCTCGACTTGACGACCACCACCCGCGGCGCCAAGGCAGCGAGTTCGGCCAGCATCCCTTGGGCGCTGTGCCCTCGGAGAGCCGCATAAACCAACACGACGCGGTCGAATTCGAAATAGTCCCGGACGGCTCCGACCAACCGGCGCATGGAGTACGGATTATGCGCGCCGTCGATGACGATTCTGCGCCCGTTGCTCTCCTCGGTCTGAAACCTGCCCGGCCAGTCGACGTTTCGCAGTCCTGCCGCGATGTGCGCTTCGGTCAGCGACGTCCCGCAATCGGCCAGCGTTTCAACGGCGGCCACGGCAGTCGCTGCATTTTCCAACTGATAATCGCCGAGAAGGGGCAGCCACAATTCGTATTCGCCTCGCAACCCCTTCACAACGAACGATTGGCCGTTGAGATCGGCTGTGCTTTTGGTCCAGCTTAGCCTGTCTTGCACCTCGACGATGGCAGAGCCATTTTCTTTGGCGGCTTTTCGGAAGACACTGCGAGCGTCGGCTTCTACCTGTGGCGCGACGACTACTGGCGCCTCCGGCTTGATGATCCCTGCCTTTTCGACAGCGATCTTCTCGATCGTTCCGCCCAACGTGCCCACGTGGTCCAGACTGATCGACGTGATCACCGACACCGCTGGAGTGAGGACGTTCGTCGAATCCAGCCTCCCGCCGAGGCCCACCTCAATGACCTGGAAATCGACCGCGGCCTGCTTAAAGTGCACGAACGCCATTGCCGTCATGAGCTCGAAGAAAGTGACGCCGCCGTATCCGCCGTCCGCTCCGACGCGCTGGACGGCCGGCCAGACCTGCTGAAGCAACGCCGCGTACGTCTCTTTGGCTATGGGCTCCAGACCGATCCGGATTCGCTCCACGACGCTATGCAGATGGGGCGATGTGAAGAGGCCGACCTTGTATCCGGCAGACAGGAGGATCGATGTCACCATCGCGGCGGTGCTGCCTTTGCCCTTCGTCCCGGCCACATGCACGGTCGACACACCTCGGTGGACGCCGCCCAGTTCTTCGGACAGCAGGCGCATTCGCTCGAGATGAAACCCCGAATGACCGGGATGGTGGGTGGATCGTTCGAAGTCAGCCAACCCCATCGCCAGCTCTACAGCGGCGTTGAATGAGATCGGCGTGGTGTGTTCTCCGGAGTGTTCGAGTTTTCGGCGTGCCATTGGAAGATTTGCGGGAGTTAGCCTGAGTCGAATCATCGCGGCCCGGGTGTCTGCATCCGGGAAATCGACGGCTATTCCCAGTGAAAAAATCCGTCTGCCGCGCACAGGCATGTTCAAAACGTTTTAGTCGACATCTACTTTATCGCAATATCGGACCGATGAGTAGATTTGGCGGTTCCCGTTTCAACATTCCCGATTGGCAAACGCGAGCTGACGTCACGCGGCCTTGTGGCAGGACCCAGCTAGAACCTGAGCGACCCGATCCCGTCCCGAACAGACACTCTGACGCCGAACGGCCGCGAGAGCCTGTCCATGCGGTCCAGTGTCTTCTTGATCAAGGCGCCTGAAGCAAGCACGGGCCGTCCTCGTTGGGACCTCGGTTGACCGTGCCCGAGATCTATCGGATGAAGCGTGATGCCAGACAGGTCCCCGTTCTTGTACTCGCAACGGGCGACGACACTCTCCCAAAAGATGGAGCTGCCCGGAAATCCGCGCGTGTCCCCTTGGCTGCGCGCATCGTAGAAGTCCGCGGGAGTTGCCGCATGGTCTAATTTGACGGATTCGTAGTTGTACGACGGCTGCCAACGGACCGTTTCGTTCTGGAAGACAAAGTTGCCCAGGCTATAGAAGATGGGCTTGCCCCGATAGACTTCGATTCCCCTAGTCACATGGGGACCATGGCCAAAGAAGCCATCCGCTCCGGCGTCGATGCATGCTCGCGCGAAGGTGAGGAGAAATTCCGGAGGTTCGTCGCGAGTCGCCCCGCTCTCGTGGCAATGGAACGCGACGAAGACCCAGTCCGCCATTCGGCGGGCGTCCCGCACCCATTTGAGGTTCTCGTCCATGTCCCTCTGGTTGGGTTTGGACGTCTGTTTGAACTCCTCGCCGACATCGAATCTCCCGCCCATGAACCCCATCTCGGTGTCGGTGTCTTTTTTCATGGCGCCCGCGGGACGAAACCTGCGCTGCGCCGCGTTGCTGGCCTCGAGCCCGAGCTCTCGACTGATCCGCCTCAGTTGATCGAAAGCGGTCCGATCGACAGTGTGAGTCGCCGAGAACCGCACGCCGTTCAAACCGGGACGCCCCTTCAAATCGGGGCGCTGATCGAGTGCGCGTCCGGCCTCATGAAACGTGGACGATGCGGAAATCAGCGCAACTCGACCCTTTGGCGTGTCGAGGTACGCTGGTGCGCGGGCTTCGCTCAAGTTGCTGCCCGTGCCGGCGTGTGCAAGCCCAGCCGAGCGTAGGTTCTTCAGGTTGTCAGCGACGCCGCCCTCGCCGTAGTCGTAGCTATGGTTGTTGGCGGTGGAGACGATGTTGATCCCTGCCCATTGGAGCTCTCCGATATTCCGAGGCTCGGATGCGGTGAACGTCCCTCCCGCCATGCCAGGGGAGTTCTCGTACTCGTGCATGAGCATTTCCAGATTCGTATATCCGACATCGGCCTGTCGGAACAATTCGACGAGTGACATAAACTGAGGCTCCCGGAAAACCGAGAGCCTCCGCGTAATCATCGTGTCGCCACTGGCCACGAGGGTCAGGTCTCCGGATTCAGCTTCGTAGACCAATCATGCCTCCAATGCCTATACGGTGTGCGACGCTTCCGCTCCTTCGTCCGAAGATCGTTGCGCATATTCGGTTGCCAGGATCCCCATGACAACCGAATCGAAACGTGATCCTTCGTGCGGTCTGCTCTTTCGGAGCGTGCCCTCGTGGACAAATCCCAGATGTTCGAAGAGCGCGTGCGCTGCCGTATTATACTCGGGGATGTCCACCCAAACACGGTAGAGTTGGAATTCGCCGAACGCCAGCTCCAGAGCCGCGCGAGCCGCGGCCGTGCCGTAGCCATGGTGCCACATGTCCTTGCGGCCCACCAAGATCGACAGCTGGCCGTCGCCCAACGCTTCCTCAAGCGCTATGTGGACTTCGCCGATGTGCTCTCCTCCGTCGGTGTATATCGACAGAGTTTTGTGTTCGGGATCTTCGAAGACTCGTTCGAACTCCTCATCGGACGCCTGTTCCATCTCAATTGGGTGGTATCCGAGATGCGCCGGTTCGCCATAAGAATATCGCCCGAACCAATTGTCCGACACCTCGTCGTCTTCAAGCCACCGCCTGATGCGAGACACGTCCTGCCTGATCACAGGCGCGAGGACTACTTTCTGCTGGGGCATGGCAACCTCCTCACACAGAATGAAACGTACGTTTGGCCCGCCAACGACAATCTTGATAAGACTATTATCAGATTCGGTGGAAATTATCCACCAACGCTCGCAGCCGCACGACAGTTGCCCGACGCGTTCACCCTTAGTATGATTGGGGCGCATCAACAAGCAGATGGGCGCGTCGACGGTTCAGCCTGACTGGTGGTTGTTCGCGACACGGAGCGCGACTGCCGCCGCAATTCTGTCGCAGGATACGATG
>CEQE01147085.1_pt1 | contig 16549 bp, 11 predicted proteins | sample 356201 | NCBI WGS metagenome assembly CEQE01 (sample SAMEA2619970, study PRJEB7988) | marine metagenome | biome: marine biome (ENVO:00000447); feature: mesopelagic zone (ENVO:00000213) & marine oxygen minimum zone (ENVO:01000065); material: "saline water (ENVO:00002010), including plankton...
AAGGAGACGTGATCCCCAAGGGAGAGCACATTGTCCTCAAGTTGAGGCTCTACGCCCCAATACATGGCCAGCACCTGAATGGCAAACGGCCATCCGTCCTTGTTGTTGGTGACCTGTTTGTGCACGGTCAGCCGCGCCACGTTGTCGACGATCGCGCTGGTGGGCTCGATGTTTACGTAGCCACTGACGCTGACCTCTCGCAACTCCTCCGTGGGGTAGACCAGCTTCAGGAAACGCTGCCCGTCGAAATCCGCTCGGGACGCGAGCAAGACGTTGCCGGCTTCCGCAAACATCGCTGCCGTGGGCTCGTCCTCATCATAGGAACTTCGGTACTCCATCAAGCTGTCCTGCGCGACCACCTTGGCGCCCACTGAACTCAGTATTTGCGCGATCTTGCCCAAGTCCGTTCTGCGAAATGGATAGCTGCCATACTCTTCATAGAGTTCCTCATCCAGACTCACCAGAACGATTTCATCAGAAAACTGAGTGACCTCGGGGTCACCAAGACTCATCCTGAATATGTGCCGATAGGAGAGGGTCTGATCTTCAAGTAACGTGAAAGCCTCTCGGTACTCCGCCGGGATGGCGATCAGGAAGAAGAGCAACGCGAGAAATACATCCCATCGCTTGAGCGGATTTTTCATCTGCATGTGATTCTTTGCTTTCCAGGGTTGATGGTTCCAGTCGCTGTCAGCAGATTGTTGGCAGCAATTAGCTCAATGATTTTGCGCCATCCTGTTGTGGATGTCTAATCTGATACCGAATAATTTCATTCATTTCAGGTAATTAGGCAGGAAACCTCGTAACTACTGTAATTTCCAGCCCATCCAATCCCTGTCCTGCCCGTTGCCTGGTGGGACGGATGCTGAGGCCCGGACTGAGTTGCCTGTTTAGCCTGCATACCCACATAATAGAATAGCAAGAAACCGGTTCCTGGCGACCGTAGCGACTCGTAGCGATTCGTAACGATTCGTAGCGATTCGTAGCCAGGAGCTGCCGGCTCGCGGCCAGTCGCACAGGAAGGCTATCATCAGCACTAAAGTTGGCATTATCGTCAATCCCATGTCCGGCAGAGATGTAAGGAGACTGGCTGCACGTGCGGGCACCAGCACGCACGAACAGAAACGCAACCAGATCACGCGTATTGTTCTGGGCGCCTGCAACAGTGGCGCTGACGAGGTATACCTGGTGAGGGAGCCCTATCGTATCGCCACCGGTGCGGTCGAACACCTTGCCCAGGGTCACGTCAACCTACTGGATATCGATCTGAGCCACACCTCTGCCGATACGATGCGTTCGGCGGAGTTGATGCGTGAGCAAGGCTGCACCACGCTGGTGGTGTTGGGGGGTGACGGCACTAATCGAGACGTGGCCAGAAGCTGGCCGGATGCCGCCATCATTCCCATTTCCACCGGAACCAACAATGTATTTCCGGTCATGATAGAGGCCGCCGCGGCAGGCTCTGCTGCAGGACTGATCGCATCGGGTCGAATCGACCTGCACGAGGTCGCCAGGCAATGCAAGCTGATAACCGTGCGCACCGAAGATGGCGTGGCTGATCTGGCCCTGGTAGATGCGGCCCTGCTGGTCGACGATTTCATCGGCAGCCTGCTACCTTTCGATACCACCCGCATACGACAACTCGTGCTGGCACGATCAGAACCCACCGCAACAGGAACTTCCGCTATCGGCGGGTATCTGCTGCCGGCAGGAAGCGACGACGATTTCGGCGTTGAGGTCAATTGCGGCGGCAGTGGCAAGCTCGCCCTGAGTGTACCCATATCGGTCGGTCTTTATGAGACGGTTTACGTCGACAGCTACCTCAAAATGCCGCTCGGCAAGGAGGCCGTCTGGGAGGGGCCCGGTATACTGGCACTCGATGGCGATCGTGAAATAGAGCTGAGCAAACACCAGCGTGCAAGCCTCACGGTTGCTAGAACCGGCCCCTGGATCATCGATGTGGATCGGACCATGCAACTCGCCGCGGAAGAAGGTGTCTTCCTAAAGACCACCGAGAGCTGATCTCAATGGTTCTCTTTGAAGGCTGTGTAATTCAAACGGGGTCCTTACAGGGCAACAATCACTGACGTCCTGCACTCGCTTCCGGCTCGCTGCCGGTTGCTGAGTTCCGGGTCCTGATGCTAATATTCCTTGGTCAAACTTGCCTACTGCTCCTAATGAAACGTCTTCTAGTACCCTTAGCGATAGTTCTGCTAACCGTTGCAACAAGTAGCTTCGGTGATGAGGAGAAGCCACCCACCCTGACGCTGGTGTGGCCCGATGGTACCAAGTACATAGGTGGGGTGGTGAACGGCAAGCGCAACGGGGAAGGCACGATCTACTGGACGGATGGCACCAAGTTCATCGGACAGTTCAAAAACGACCTGCGCAACGGACCCGGTAGCATGGTCCTGCCTGACGGTACTGTACACAGCGGGTATTTTCAAAACGACAAACTGGTTGACCCGCCCGTCGAACAAACGACAGCACAGCGCTCCGCAGTCAACGAGCAGCAAACGGCAACAGCGAAGAGCGGCGCCCAAAGGACAACGGACAGCACCGCGCGGGCGACGACCAGACTACAGCAGCCAGAAGTGGCAGCCGACCCCGTCGCGACTAAGCGTGACACACAGCTCGCTCTTGTCGAAACTACACCGCAAACTACACAGAACATACCGGTCACCTTGCTAACAGATGATGTCAGGCGGGCACTCACTTACACCATCGATCTGTGGGCCGCGGCATGGTCGACTCAGAACACCAAGCTCTACCTCGATCTCTATCATGAGGAGTTCAGGGTGCCCAGCAAGTTAAAGCTGACAAGACGACAGTGGGAGATGTATAGGACGAGCATGTTGACGAAGCCAAAATCGATCGACGTCAATGTGGCATATGACCGTTTTGAAATAATCAGACCTGATACCGCTGAGATAAGGTTTAGACAAACCTACAGATCGAATCTCTATCGTGATGTCACAACCAAAGTGCTGACTCTGACGAACACTGCAGATGGCTGGAAGATTATGTCGGAACGCACAGAGTGAAAGCACGAAACCATGAGAACCATATCCTATGACTGACAATGCAGTTGTTACGCCTGTACCTGCCGCCACTATCTTGATGCTCCGAGATGGTGAACAGGGGCTTGAAGTATTCATGGTGGTGCGCCATCGCCAGATTGACTTCGCCTCCGGTGCCCTGGTCTTCCCTGGCGGCAAGGTCGACGCGGGAGACCGGGACGTACGAGCGTATTGCAGTGGCGTTGACGAACTGGACGATGTCGGCTTGTCGCTACATGTGGCTGCGATCAGAGAAGCATTCGAAGAGTGTGGCATACTCCTGGCGAGACAGGTTGACAGTGATGGTTTGATCACTGGAGAGAAGCTGCAATCCCTACACCACTATCGGGAACGACTCAACAAAGGTGAACTGTCGATCAAAGAGTTTCTAAGCAGCGAGGGTCTGGTGCTGGCCTGTGATCTATTGAGTCATTTCGCCCACTGGATCACACCGGCAATGATGCCAAAGCGATTTGACACCCATTTCTATCTTGCCATCGCACCTGACGATCACCTCGCCATTCACGACGGCTACGAGTCGGTCGACTCGGTCTGGATTACCCCGCAACAGGCGATTCTGGATGCAGAAGAGGGCAGAAAGACCATTATCTTTCCGACGCGATTGAATGTTGAGATGCTGGGCTTGAGCACTGGCGTTGACGATGCCATTAAGGCAGCAGCCGAGCGGCAGATCGTTACGGTTCTGCCTTGGACCGAGCAGCGGGACGACGGTACATATCTTTGCATACCAGCCGAGGCCGGCTACTCAGTATCGGAAGAATTGACACAGGGACGGCCAGCCTGAGTTATCTCCAAGAGTTTCTCACGCCGTCCGAAGCTTGGGTGCCTCAATCATTAGACCGTTGGCATCCTTGACCGGCATGGCGGGTATCAGCACATATCTGATTCCGGCCATCTTCTGAGCGACTCGGATTACCTGACAACTATAGCCGAACTCGTTGTCGTACCAAACATAAAGAATCACCCTGTTGCCCTCTACGATGGTGGCGTGGGAGTCCACGATGCCCGCGTGTCGGTTGCCGATAAAGTCACTGGAAACCACTTCGCTGGATATGGTGTAGTCGATCTGCCTGTTCAAGGTCGAATTGAGTGCCACATCGCGCAGGTAGTTGTTGACCTCACCCAGCGTAGTACTGCGCTCGACCGTCAGGTTGAGGATCGCCATGGATACGTTGGCGACTGGCACACGGATGGCATTGCCGGTCAGCTTGCCCGCCAGTTCCGGCAGCAGCTTACCGATGGATGTGGTCGCGCCGGTTTCCGTCAACACCATGTTTAGTGCCGCACTTCTTCCTCTGCGTTCCTTGGAGTGATTGTCGTCGACAAGATTCTGGTCGTTGGTATAGGCGTGTACCGTCTCCATATGGCCATTGACGATACCAAATTCATCATTGATGCACTTGAGTACCGGTACTATGGCATTGGTGGTGCAGGAGCATGCGGCGATGACCTGATCATCATCGGAGATCTCATTGGAGTTGACGCCTGAGACGATGTTCTTGACCTTTCCTTTACCCGACGTGCACAGCAGCACTTTGGAGGCACCCTTGGATTTTATGTGCAGGGCCAGGCCTGCCGCATCCCGCCAGGCACCTGTGCTATCTATCACGAGAGCATTTCCTATTCCATAGCGGGTGTAGTCGATGGCAGCAGGATCGTCGGAGTAGATAAAGCGGACCACGTTGCCGTTACAAATCAGCACGTGGTTCTCTTCATCGACTCGAATAGTGCCAGCGAATCCACCGTGGATGGAATCGCGCCTTAACAGGCTGGCTCTCTTATTTAGATCCTCGATAGGATTCTTAGGAGGTCGCAGCACTACAGCCTTCAACACCAGTTGCTCGCCGCCTCCGGTTTTTTCCACCAGCAACCTGGCCACCAGACGACCAACTCGCCCGAAACCGTATATCACCACATCCTGACAGATGGGTACGGGGGCCTTGTGCTTGCCGATAACGGGGGCACACTCCTTCTTGACATAGTCATCAACACTTAGGCCCTCGGTGTCCTCCATGTATCTCGCGGTCAATTTGCCGAGGTCTATGTGAGCAGGACCTAGATCGAGGCCGGACAGGCTGGCAAGCATGGGATGGGTTTCAAACTCGGACAGCTCATTCTGCTCGATCTGTCGTACATATCTGTGTGTCTTCATGATATCGATGACCGACTCGTTAAAGAGCGGTCGGCCATAGATGTAGATGACGACATTGCGGCGATATAATCCGCCTATCAGCGGAATCATCGCTTCTGCTAGCGCTTCGCGTTCTTTCCAATCGGCGAATACACCACCAAGACCAGGTTTAGCCACGGATTAATCCTCATGTAAGCACAATGGGAGGGGTGGTCGACTGAGATTAAACGAATTGACCGATGATGAAATCAACAAGTCTAAACTCCAAAATGATTCCCTTTTTATCAAACTTATCGATGCTCATATTATCGATTTTCCCGCTGATCAAAGCAATGGATTATTCTCCAAAGCAACTGTAATCTGCTGAGCATCAGACGACTTGGCGAGTACAGGCCGATCATAGCCTTCTATTTTAGCACGACAACCAACTGACCCGGACTGACTTTCGGATGAGCAGTCGGTAAATGAATAAAACACACCAATACGGTCTCACTGATTACGCCGATGACGGAACTCTGCGGATTTCATCGATGCTGTGGTTGGTGCTGATCTATCTATCGCGGTACGTGGTGATCATTGCGCTCGGTGCCGTCAGCAGCTTCATCAGCAGCAGACGTGGACTCGATCTGAGCGGGTTGGCAATGCTCTACAGCAGCCCTGATTTCCTACTCGCTAGCCTACCCGCGCTGTTGATCATCGCGGCCAATATGAGACGGGTACCCAGGGCCCACAAATCCGTCCGGCTTATCTGGCGGCACGGTCGTGGCCTACTGATCTGTTCAGTGCTGCTGGATCTATGCCTTCTCTTTATTCACCGGCCGGAAAGACTGCACCAAGTCAGCTTGCTGTACGTATTCGGGGCGCTTATCGATCTGTACCTGTTAGTGTACCTATACTCTGCCAACAGAGTGCGGGACACGTTTGCAGATTTCCCAGCGGCGCCAGTCGCCGCCAACGACGAGGACGCTTGATGCCGGCTATCGAGGAAGCGGGTTCAGTACGAGCACGTTGCCGCTTTGATCTATGCGAAACTGATAGTGACGCAAGAAGTTCATACCCAGCAGCCCATCGATCTCCGGCGCCAGACTCACATTTACGGCGGCAACAGGTAGCTCCTTAACGGTGACGGCACCGAGCGACAGATCCTGCACATCAACCATTGGCGCCTGTATCGTTCCGTTAGCAGTATTGAAATACTGGACCTCTCCGCTAAGGCTATAACCAAGCTCCACCAAGAAACGCGGTTCAATCACCGTGATGGTAGCACCCGTATCGATCAACAGGTTTACATCCCGGTAGTCATCCAAGCGGGCCTTAACGATATACTGTGAGCCACGAACCATGAGGGGAACTTCAGCCGCAGCGACAGGCACCAGGTCATCTTTGCGCTCTGCTTTCGCCATCATCCGTCTCGCCTGTTCACCCAACGCCGGATCGTGTTCTATCCTGGACAACGGATCCACCGCGCCATCAAAATCTCCGACCCTCATGCGCAACAACGCCAACTGCATGTAGTGATGCGGGTTTTCCGGTTGCGTTGAGATCAGCTCCTGATAAAACAGGTCCAGGTCACCCCAACGATCAGCCGCAATCAGGAAACGACTGTACCGGCTGACCGCTTTCTCGATCAGGGCACTGCTCTCCTCCTCTTCTGCCGGCGTAGCGGCAAGCAACTGTGCCTGCAGCAACGTTGCTATTTGCTGCTGATGATCCTCTGTCCCCACGAAAGTGCGCGCCAGTAGAACCAAACTCTGCCGGGTTGGACTGAACTGATCGTAGTACTTCTCCAACAGATTCCTGGCCAGCAGATACTGTTGCTTTCGAATCAGTCTGCTCGCCGTGGTACCGACCAGATCATCAATCTCTCCCCTTCGATGATCACCGCTTCTAATAAGGTGCTGTGCTGTTCGTATCGCCTTTTCAAACAGACCTCCATTCAGATCGCGGAGCAAGCTGGCCATACCAACCTCAGAGTCCGCACTCACCCTATCGCTGGAAACAGACTGTTCCTCCGAATCGGTCGGTCTGAATTGATCCCTCAATAGCCAGCCGCCAACCACTCCCAGTGCAAATAGCAGGATCAGCGTGTTAACGATTCTATAATTCATGCAAGTCTGACCTGACGTTCCTCTGCTATATTAATACGATTTGGCTCGCCAGGTGTAGCTCCGAGGATCTCAGCGCACGCTGCTGTGGCAGCGCCATCTACACGGCAATCTGGCCATTTGGACTTGTTTTCTTGCCGGGACGGCGTAACCTTCGCGTTCTCGCCACAGTTGCCAGGGATTGAGCAAACAACAAATGACTGTCGACACGCTGTTATCAGCTCCGCTACCAACCACACCCGGTGATCGCCGTCGCTGGGGTTGCCTGCATGGCAGTGCCCTGAGCCTGGCCGTCGCATCGGCAGCAACGCAGCACCCCGGGCTCTGTCTGCTGGTCACCAGAGACAGTCGTGAAGCTGAAAAGCTGACGCAAGAGCTGACCTTCTTCCTGGACGAGTCCACTCCCGTGCTCCATTTCCCTGACTGGGAAACGCTTACCTACGACAGCTTCTCCCCCCACCAGGACATCATATCGGCGCGACTATTCATACTGAATACCCTCGCGGAAATCAGACGCGGCGTGTTGGTGGTGCCGATAATGGCCCTGATGCACCGAATCGCACCCAGACAATTCATGCTTGGCAGCAGCCTGATACTCGACGTCGGTCAGACATTCGATATCGACGTGATGCGACACAAGCTGGAAGCATCTGCCTATCGCTGTGTGGAAACTGTCTACGAACATGGCGAGTTCGCCGTGCGCGGGTCGATTATGGACATCTTCCCAATGGGTTCTAAGACACCTTTCAGGATCGATCTGTTTGATGACGAGATTGAATCGCTGCGAACCTTCGATGCAGAAACCCAAATCTCCATCGAAAAAGTCGATCACATCAGATTGCTGCCGGCGCGCGAGTTTCCGATGGATCGAGAAACAATCTCACGGTTTCAAGACAGGTGGCACCAGGCGTTCGATGTCGACGCCCGCGCCTGCCCCCTGTATCAGGACGTCAGCAGCGGCCTCTCTCCCAGCGGCATCGAATACTACCTGCCCCTCTTCTTTGACCAGGTTGAATTGCTGTTCGACTACCTGCCAGGACACACCCTGATCCTATCGCAGGAACAGATAGAGGAGAGCGCTCAGTCTTTCTGGGAAAATGCCGTCTCTCGACATGAGAACCTTCGCTACGATCGAGAAAGACCGATACTGGAACCAGGCAGGATTTTCGTCCCGGTCGATGAGCTTTTTGCCTGCTTGAAGGATTATCCCCAGGTGCGCCTCACACAAGAGCACATCGAAGAGAAGACGGGCCGCATCAACCACCTCAGTAAAGCTCTTCCCGACCTCTCAATCAACGAACGCAGCAGTCGGCCGTTGCTCAATCTTCAACAGTTTGCGGTCGTGGCTGAACGCAGAATTCTGATCTGCGCAGAATCTGCCGGGCGTCGCCAAGTTCTGCTGGAACTATTCGCCGACAGCGATCTCAAGCTCGCCGTGAGTTCCTCCTGGTCTGCATTTGTGGGATCCGACCTGTCGTTTGCGATCACCATAGCGCCCCTGGAAGAGGGTCTGTGGCTGCAGGAGCACGACATTGCCCTCGTCACCGAAGCCGCCCTGTTTGGCGATCACGTGCTGCAGACGCGGCGTCGCGAGCGGCAGAAGGAATCGTCGGCAGAACTGATCATCAAAAGCCTGACGGAACTGCGCATCGGTACGCCGGTGGTCCACATCGATCATGGGGTGGGCCGTTACCAGGGTCTGCAGACCCTCAGCATCAACGACCAGGCGACAGAATTCCTCACCCTCGAGTATCAGGATGGGGACAAACTCTACGTTCCGGTTTCATCGCTTCATCTCATCTCCCGCTATGCCGGTACAGATGAGGACAGCGCGCCGCTGCATCGACTTGGCAGCGACATCTGGCAAAGAGCGAAGCGAAAAGCGGCTGAAAAGATCCATGACGTAGCGGCCGAATTACTCAACATCTACGCCCGCAGAGAGGCAAAAAAAGGCTTTCCCTTCGCCGCTCCGGAAAAGTCCTATTTCAGTTTCTCTGCTGCGTTTCCATTCGAAGAAACGCCTGACCAAGAGACCACGATTCAGCAGGTGATTCAGAATATGACTGATGAGCAGGCAATGGATCGGCTGGTGTGTGGTGACGTAGGATTCGGAAAAACAGAAGTGGCCATGCGGGCCGCCTATCTGGCTGTACAGAGTGGCAAGCAGGTGGCTGTGCTGGTGCCTACGACGCTGCTTGCCCAACAACACTTGGAAACATTCAAGGACCGTTTCGCGGACTGGCCAGTCTCGATCGATGCAATTTCCCGCTTTCGAACCAGGAAAGAGCAGAGCGACATCTCCGCTAGACTGCAGGCCGGTACGCTGGATATCGTTATCGGCACGCACCTGCTCATTCAGGACGGATTGCAGTTCCGAGATCTGGGTTTGCTTGTCATCGACGAAGAACATCGTTTTGGCGTGAGGCAGAAAGAGAAGTTGAAGTCGCTTCGATCGGATGTGGACATACTGACGCTAACAGCCACGCCCATACCACGCACACTGAACTTGGCCATGTCCGGCATGCGGGATCTTTCTCTCATCACAACGCCGCCCGCCAAGAGACTCTCCATCAGGACATTCGTGCGGCAGAGACAGGACGGCCTCATCAAAGAGGCCGTTCAGAGGGAGTTGCTGCGGGGCGGACAGGTTTTCTACCTGCACAACGAAGTGAAAACTATCGACAACACCGCTGATAGAATTCAGGAGCTGATTCCCGAGGCCCGTCTGGCCATCGGACATGGGCAGATGCGGGAACGACAATTGGAAAAGGTGATGTCCGATTTCTACCACAAGCGCACCAATGTCCTCGTTTGCACCACGATTATCGAAACCGGTATCGACATCCCAAGCGCTAACACCATCATAATAGACAGAGCAGACAAGTTGGGCCTGGCGCAAATACATCAGCTGCGTGGCCGCGTGGGACGTTCTCATCACCAAGCCTACGCCTTTCTCTTAACCCCGCACAGAAAAGCCATGACCAGTGACGCTGTCAAACGTCTGGAGGCGATTACCGGCGCAGAGGAATTGGGATCCGGATTCATCCTGGCAAGCCATGATCTGGAGATCCGCGGCGCAGGTGAATTGTTAGGCGAAGATCAGACCGGGCACATCCAGAGCATAGGCTTTACCCTCTATATGGAGATGCTGGAAAGAGCAGTTGCGGCGATCAAGGATGGAAAGACCCCGAATCTTGACCGTCCCCTGAAGGAGGGAACGGAGATTAACCTACGCGTGGCGGCCCTGATTCCGGAGGATTACCTGCCCGATGTACACAACCGACTGATCCTCTACAAGCGCATTTCTAACGCAACCGCGGATCAGCAATTGCGCGAACTGCAGGTGGAGATGATCGATCGTTTCGGCTTGCTACCGGAACCGACAGAAACACTGTTTCGGCTGACCAGCCTGAAGCTCAAGGCGGAATCTTTAGGGATCAGGAAGATAGATGCGGGTCCTAACGGTGGCAGACTGGAGTTTTCTGAGGACACACCGGTAGAGCCCTTTACCATCGTGCGACTAGTGCAATCGGAACCGCACCGGTACCGTCTCAGCGGCGCCAATCAGTTCAGATTTGATGAAAAGATGGAAAAAGTCGAGCAGCGGTTTCACAAGATCTATCGCCTGCTGGACCGCCTGCAGTCAACCACGGATAATAGACGGGCCACCGGTTGACAATGATTGGACTGATTGTTTGCTGCAACCCTTCAATTGATTCGCTGCCATCTCGCTACTGATACGCCGCACGGCCGCAACTGATATGTACAAGTCACTTCTCATCCTGATCCTGCTTAGTTGGAGCTGCCAAGGATTTTGCGCTCGTAGCAGCGATGACACAGATCTGCAGTGGTACCAGATCGAGCTGCTGATTTTCTCCCACGAGGAGAAGACAGCCGACAGCGAATTCTGGCCCCATACCGATGTTCACTATCCGGCCAAGATGGTATCGGTTGGGCCCTGGCAGGATGAACTGCTGCAACCGACTAATCTGGGGCAGTTGAACGACATCATCGAGTATCAGAAGATTATCGAATCGACCCCTATTGAGCAGTCGGTCCCCATCACGAACAGTCAAGATGAATTCCTGTTCGATGATAGGAGGCGCAGCGCGACGCGGGCGGCCCGCTCTTCATCACTGGATGAAGAAGACCTGATGAGCGGCCTCAATCCCGACATAGCGGAGCTTGAGCCCATCATGCAAGTACCCCGGAAAGACGCGTCGGACCAATCGACCAGCAACGATGAAACTCTTCGCGACAGCGTGGAATCGTTGGCTCAAGAGCTGAGTGAGTTATTCAACTCGAAGATTCGCATGGACGCCTACCGGGCATTGCCGAAGGAGAAGCTCGGTCTGCGAAACATCGCCAGGCGATTGGAGCGGTCCTCAAAGTACCGGCTCCTCTACCACAACGGCTGGCGCCAGCCCATCGTCGCAGTAGGACAATCAATACCTATTCTGGTGCAGTCCGGCGATCGGTTCGACGACTACTATGAACTGGATGGAACAGTCACCATCAGTCTCGCCCGTTATCTCCATCTGGACACGGATCTGTGGTTCACCAGTTTTCTACCGAAATACAGTTCTCCGGCTGGATCACAGGGGAGCCGGCGTGTGTTCAGCGCTGCTGAAAGGGAGGTGATCGCCCAGTATCCCGGGCTCTATCAGTACGAGTCTCGCAAGAACAGTTATGTACCGGAGCGGACCTACAGGTTGGTACAGTCCAGAAGGATGCGCACGGCCAAACTCTACTATGTGGATCATCCAGCCTTCGGGCTGATGGTAAAGGTCACTGAATTCGACGACGATGACTTTGCCCAGTGACGCTTGTTCATCTGCCGATCACATGACCAAAACGTAGGACGAGCGCCCTTGGCGGGCCCCCTAATCCAGCATTTCCAGGGCGATCTTGAGCAATTCCACAACCCTACCCATGCCTTCAGCCAGTACGGACCGCAGCTGTGCCATTGCGATCGGCTGATCGTCCAGCCCCGCTGCTTTATTGATCACCAGGGACATGCCGCAGTAGCGAATTCCCAATTCTGCAGCCAGACTGGCCTCCGGCATGCCGGTCATACCCACCACATCGCACCCATCCCTGCTCAAGCGTCTGATTTCCGCTGCTGTTTCAAGCCTCGGACCCTGAGTGCAACCATATACACCGGATTCACTGAACTCGAACTCCGGCATCGTGCTCTTTAGCTGCCTGGCCGCTTTAGCCAACTGTTGGCACAGAGTGCGGTCATAGGGGAACGTGAAATCTGTATGTTCAATTCGATCCTCAAAGAACGTGTGCGCTCTGCCAGCCGTGTAGTCGATGATCTGGTCGCAGATCACCACTTCCGCCATCTTCAGGTCGGCACGTATGCCGCCCACCGCATTCACAGCGATGATCGATTCCACGCCCAGCTCCTGCAACGCCCAGACATTTGCCCGGTAGTTGATCATGTGGGGTGGAATGTGGTGAGGGTCACCATGGCGGGCAAGAAAGACAACTGGGCGATCGGCGTAACGGCCAATACTCAAGGTTTGAGAGGGATCACCGTAGGGTGTGGGTACGGAACGGGCTTCAGCAATGCTGAAGCCCTCGATCTTACTGAGACCTGTACCCCCGATTATCGCTACCAACCCCATTGCAGACTCGTTGGGTCAGCAACTTGTCATTTGGTCTTGGGCTTCACCTTGGGCCTGGCTGCTGCCTTGGCATCTTTCGCTGCATCTGCTTTGACCCCTCCCTGGAGGGTGCCTTCACTGCCGGCTTGGCGGGCGCTGGTGCCGCTTTGGCGCCAGCTTCTTCAGGTGCGGACGGTGCTGCCTCATCTCCGGCAACTCCTGCGATCCGATCCACCATTTTGGCCATGCAACCCAGTGACATTAGATGACAGTATATCCAGGCCAGTTCTCCGGAGCGGAAGAACTCGAGCGCCTTGGCATCGTCCAGTTGCAGTAGTTTCTTCTCATCCACCGCCAGAAGTCCGGTCAATGCAAACTGTTTACCGTCCACCAGGTCGACCCTGGCATTTAGTGCCATCAATAGGTCGTTGTCCGTCAGTCGCTTGAGAAATGCTTCGGTGCGAATGTACTGACGCTGATACTCTTCAAGGAATTCCATCGCCTGCTTCAATATCTGAGTAGGCTCACCGTCGTCCCCAAACAACGCTTCACCCTCCGCCGTATTGAGGCCCGCAAAACTCTCGTCTATGCATACCATCCGTTGCTGCTGTTCCTGGGTCTCTGCCAGCACAAAGGGATAGCGGCGCACGAAGGCCGGGATATATCTCGCGTCCCACTTACCTTCCTTGTCGATGAAAAGATTCTCTTCGTTGCGCAAGCCGAGCAGAGCCACCGGTACGGTGGTGTCGCCGGCCTGAGCAAACACGATTGGGTATTCCTTGGCGGCCTCCGTGAATTCTATTCCTGCCAGCACCACCGAATTGGTCTTGGTGGCAAAACCGTAATCTCCCGACAGCGGTTTGATCTTGGAATCTTTGTGCACCACCTTATTCAAGGCGACAGGTTTTTCGTAGAATAAGAGATTAGCCATTGGAATCCTTATGCGTTACCAGTTGAAGTTCGAGTTAATGAATGTCAATTCGCTTAGCCAGCCTTTCTGCTCAGAAATCCTGGATAGTATCAGATAGCCGGATGCACCGATGCCTACAGATCAAATATAGACCATCGATAAAGGGTTGGCGAGTTCCCGATCGGGAACTCGCCAATCTGGATCACTTTCCTCCCGTTGCCAGATCCTGCAATGCAGCTTTCATTCGATCATCCAGCCAGGTATCGAAGTCCAGACTACTTACCGGTGAAGTCACTATGTCTTCCACTTCGATGATGGGTGCTTCACCTGCAGATCCGTACTGAATCTCCCGCAGGACACTATCGGTGGAATATAGATCGACCGATGTACCCTCAACTGGAACAGGGTGGTCCAATCACCATGGTGGTTGAACAGCGTTAGATCGCCACCGATGGCGCCGAGCACCTGGTGTGCCCCGGTTCCGCCCACGATGTGTGCGGAAAATGCCTCTGTCGGGCTTCCCAGTAACACCAGTCCAACTGTTGGCTCCTGCACCAGCACTTCATTATTGGCAGTTACGCCATCAATGTTGGCCGAGACCAGGAACCCGTCGGTTCCGCCCGCTAGCACACTCAGCGTCCCGCCTACGTTCACTTCAATCGCATCCGCGAGAGAACCGATGGTGCCGCTCGACTGCAGGGAACTACCGAGAACAGAGGTGATGTTCACGGTACCCGCGTTACCGTCGAGGATGTCACCGCCGGAATTGATCGCCAGCGTACCGCTGACGGACACATCCCCAACAACCACGTCACCATTCAGATTGGCCAGATCCAATGAACCACTTAGGGTCGAATCTCGCAGCGTCAGTGCGGTTGAGTTGCTGATCGAGGCATCGCCCGTATTCAGCGTCAAGCTGCCTACCGCAGTCTCAATACCGTCAACCGCGGCATTGCCACTTATCGTCAAGGTGTCAGCCGTAACGTTTGCTTCAGCGCCGTTACCGTCCGTAAGCGCACCTGTCGATGTGAGATTGACCGCATCCGCCGTGACGGCATTTAGCATCGTCACGCCGTCGTTGCTCAGATCGAACTGACCGCCGAGATCGGAATCTTCCAACTCCAGCGTACCCGTGTTGTTAATGGATGCATCGTCAGCGTCGATCGTCAGATTGGCAACAACCGTCTCGATGTCATCCACGTCTCCTGTCGCCGTGATGGTGACGGTATCGGCAGTGATATTCACTGTAGCGGCGTTACCATCTGCAATCGAACCGGTCACACCGATGTTCACCGTCTGACTCGCCGCATTGAGATGTTCCATTGTCAGCACGCTGCCGATGGTCAGATCAAACTGACCGGTGACAGTCGAGTCCATCAAGGTCACATCACCGGTATTGGTGATGGAAGTCGCAGCCGTCTGCAGGGTCAAGGCGGAGACTGCCGTCTCGATGTCCGTGACTGCATTGCCACCCGTGATCGTCAAGCTCTGCCCTGTCACATTGACTGCCGCGGCGTTGCCATCCGTCAGCGCGCCACCCAGGTCCAGAACAACCGCACCGGCCGTACTGGCAACGGTACCGATGGTCAGTGCCGATGCTTCCGACACATACAGATCGCCCGCGATAGCCGTTGTGGTACTAAACGTGTCCACATCGGTAGAGAGACTGCCGAGAGCCGATCCCACATCACCACCCGCAGCGATACTCAGCGACGTTCCCGTGATGGTCCCGCTGGAGCGCGTGATTCCACCGGCAGAACTTAGGCTGATCGTCCCTGCATCGGTATCGATAGCGGCAAGAGGCAAACCACCGGCCGTACTGGTCAGATCGACGGTATTACCGGCCGCACCATCAGCATCGGCGCTGACTGAAACCGTCGCGTTGACGTCGGTATCGATTCCGCCAGTGCCGGCAACCAGTACCACCGAGCCGCCGGTGATATTCAGAGTCGCCGCATTGGTGTCCGTAATCGTGCTGACAGCGTTCAGATTCACGTTCCCGCCACTTGCATTGATCGCACCGAGCGTAAGCCTATGGGAGATCGGAGGGTGACATTACCATCCTGAGCCGTCCCACCGGCATCCTGAATCATCACTGCAACACTGGTGCTGGCTGCCACGTCCGTATCGATGATGGAAGATGCAGTCAGAGAAACAGCACCACCGGTGATGTTGGTAACACCAGCGAGATTCTGATCCGTGATTCCGCCATCTTCCGCTACCAGCACGACTGTGCCTGTACCGGCACTTGCGGTCACAACGTTCAGGCTTCCCAGCAAGCTGGTTACGTCGATGTCGCCGTTGGCGCCGGCAACCGTGCTGTCCAGCGTTACATTACCCGCTGGGATTATATCTGCACTGATGCCGCCGCTGGCAGACATCGAAACATCGTCACCTTCGATATTGAGGGCCACACCGTTGGCATCCGCGATGGATCCGCCCGTTGAGTCAACGGTCACGTCACCCCGAGCAACCACACCTGCGTTGAGTTCACCTAGAGTAATGTCACCACCAGCATCCACATCGATTTCAGCACCACCACTGGCGGTCACTCTGGCGCCACTCACCATGGTGATCTCACCTGTACCCGTCCCCGACACATCACCATTGCTGTCAGCGGTGATAGTGATCTTGCCGTTTGCTCCGGAGGCCAAGGTAAGGATGACCGCGGTTGCGTCCATGTGGACATTGTCATTCGACGTAATGGTAAC
>CEQE01010945.1_pt1 | contig 16497 bp, 12 predicted proteins | sample 356201 | NCBI WGS metagenome assembly CEQE01 (sample SAMEA2619970, study PRJEB7988) | marine metagenome | biome: marine biome (ENVO:00000447); feature: mesopelagic zone (ENVO:00000213) & marine oxygen minimum zone (ENVO:01000065); material: "saline water (ENVO:00002010), including plankton...
GCTTATTCAGAATTCATTGCGCACATCTTTGCCGAAGGCACCACCGCACTGGCTGAGGCCGGAACCGGTCTGGGTAAGTCGCTGGCTTATCTTTACCCTTCGCTCAAATTCGCTCTGGAACGAGAGTATGAACCGGCTGTGATTTCGTGCTACACGAAGCATCTTCAGGATCAGCTTTTTTATCAGGAAGTCCCCAAACTGGCCCAATCGCTGGATGTCAGCTTTGCGGCTGTCGTTTTGAAAGGACGTCAGAATTATCTCTGTAAGACCCGTTTGGACTGGCTCATCGAAGATGCAGATAAGCTCCTGGCACCGTTCGAAGCCGAGGCGCTCATCCCCGCCCTCATCTGGCTGAATTGGACCAAGACAGGCGATTTTGATGAATGTCCCGGTTTTCTCAACCGGTCCACCATGAGGATCAAGTCGCTGATCCAGAGTGATCCGGGATTCTGTACCCGTACAATCTGTAAAAAACACGATGGATGCTTCGTCGGTCCCTTGCGCGAGAAAGCTCAAAAGAGTGATCTCATTGTAGTCAATCACTCGCTCCTGTTATCTGAACTGTCCGAAAACCGGGTCCTGCCACAACTGACGCGGGTGGTGGTAGATGAGGCACACAACCTGGTGAAGGTAGCTTACGATCACTTTCAACGCTCACTCTCCCGTCGAATTATCGCCGACAGGCTCAGTTCCGTTAATCCCGCTTCAATCAGATCAAAACGGCTGAAAGGTCAGATAAATGCTCTGACGCAAGTGAATCCCGAGGTCGGCACGGCGTTCGGTCATCTTCAGGATGCGTCAGAGAAAGTACTGTCCGCCAGCAGTGAACTGTTTACCCGTCTGGCGGAAGAGCACGCAACCTCATATCGGCAGGATGTTCGCTATTCCCAGAAGCAGCGCTACACCGATTTTAATGATCAATTCGCTTTGGTATCAAAAGAGACGACGCTGCTGGCTGAGAGTCTGAGGGAAACTGTCCAGAAAGCCGACGTGCTGTTTGAGTTGCTGAGCGCAATGTCGGAGGAGAAAATCGAGGCTGAAACCGTGACCGCTGTAGAACGGGTGGTTGACTCAGTGAACGAACTGACTGTTTTACTTGATGCCGTTGCCCTCAGGAAACAGGAAGATTGGGTGTACTGGGAGGAAGGCAGCTTTAAGAATGACGATCTTATGATTTCACTAAATGGTGTTCCTGTTGATATAGGGAATGATCTTACTGAATCTATGTTTCGGATGCTTGATTCCGTAGTTGCCACTTCTGCAACTTTGACCATTGGCGGAGATTTCCACTATTTTCTTTCCCGTCTCGGACTGGTTAACATTGAAGGGAGAACTGTAGAAACTCGCACCTTTTCCAGTCCCTTCTTTTACAATGAACAGTGCAAGTACTACCAGTGGGGCGGTGAGTCTGATCAGCGATCGGCCGATTTTCCGCAGGTGTTGAGCGATGTTATCGAACACGTCATAGCCAAATGGGGCAAAAGGACAATGGTCCTTTTTACGGCGAGGAAAGCTTTGGAAGAATGCTATGATGCACTGGAATTGAGGGGCTACCTAAACGACCACGATGTCTTCGCCCAACTCTCTTCAGCTTCCAGAGGTTCGATGCTCAAGGGGCTTAGGGAGTCTGAAGGAGGACTGCTTCTGGGAACCAGCTCCTTCTGGGAAGGGGTAGACTTGCCACGTGATCTGCTGGAGGTCCTTATTGTAACCAAACTTCCTTTCGATGTCCCCTCTGATCCGCTGATTGAATCCTACAACGACATAATCGAACAGCGGGGAATGAATGCATTTATTGAGCACTCAGTTCCAGCCGCCGCCATCAGGCTGCGGCAGGGATTCGGCAGACTTATCAGGAGTAGTTATGATGAGGGAGTGTTCATCAACATGGACAACAGGGTGGTGAAGAAAAGGTATGGTCAGTACTTTCAGTCAGCCATACCGGTGGAGATGCAGATATTCACCTCGCCTGAGGAACTTTGAAATCAGCAAATGACTTGTTTCAGTGAATTCATCGACGGTAAATTTTCTGATCTTATATGATAATAATTAACGGTCAAACATTCACTATAGACGATTTTGCGCTGCTCTTTTCCCGGCCACAGAAGGTTCGTGTATCCTCTGACATCAGAAAAAAGGTCGAGCAAAGTCACAATCTACTTGGTCAGCATCTTGATGCCGGTGAAGCTATCTACGGTGTCAATACAGGCTTTGGGGCTCTGAGCGAGCACCGCATCGAAGAATCTGAACTGAAACAGCTGCAGTTGAATTTGATTCGCAGCCACTGTGCCGGGACGGGCCGCCCCATCGATGTGGGAGTGACAAGGGCTATTATACTCCTTAAACTGATCAATTTCAGCCACGGCTACAGCGGTGTGCGATGGCGCGTCGTGCAACAGTTATGCGATTTCTTCAATCACGATATCATGCCTGTTATTCCGTCGCAAGGATCGGTGGGTGCCAGCGGTGACCTTGTGCCTCTTTCACATTTAAGCCTAGCCCTTATCGGGGAAGGAGAAGTTCATTTCAACGACCGCGTGATTCCCACCATGCTGGCGCTGCGTGAAACAGGAATTGAACCGCTTGAACTGGGACCGAAAGAAGGTCTCGGGCTGGTGAACGGCACTCAGGTTTCCACGGCTTTTGCTGTTCTTGGACTCCATCGGATGGAGAAGATCCTCAAGACAGCCGACATTATCGGCGCCATGACGGTGGAGGCGACACTGTCGTCACGAAAGGTTTTCAACCCGAAGATTCATAATTTAAAGAAACATCCCGGGCAGCGTAAGAGCGCGGGCAACATCTGGCGTATCCTTACCCGAAGCCAGATTGTCGGATCGCACAAGGAGTGTGGCATAGTTCAGGATCCTTACAGTCTGCGGTGTATGCCGCACGTTCACGGCGCCAGCCGCGAACTGTTTGCATCGATGAAGAAGATCGTTGAAAATGAGATCAACAGTGTCAGTGATAATCCACTTGTATTGTCCGCGAGGGACGGCATCGTTTATTCCGGGCATTTCCACGGTGAAGTGATTGGGCAGGCGGTGGATTCACTCGCCATTGCGGCGGTAGAACTGGGTGGCATCTCTGAGAGGCGCATTTTTCGTATGATGGAAGGAATTGAGGGAAAGGTACCTAAATTTCTTGCCCATAATCCCGGTCTCGAATCTGGATTCATGATGGCGCAGGTCTCCGCCGCCGCTCTCGCCTCTGAGAACAAGACACAGGCATTTCCAGCGTCCGTGGACTCAATCCCAACCGAAAGTAATCAGGAAGATTTTGTGGCCATGTCGCCGTGGGCCGGAAGAAAATTGTTGCGCATCTTGAAAAATGTTACCCATATTCTAGGCATAGAGCTTATGGTAGCCGTTCAGATGCTGGATCTGCATAAGCCGCTTAAACCGGCTACCGTGACGGCTCTTGTGAAAGCGTTGGTAAGGCGGCACATCAAGTTTGCCCGGGGCGACAGGGTTCTTTCGCACGATATGGAGAAGGCAGCGGAATTGGTAGTCGGCGGCAGATTGATAGCCGTGGTTGAGTCAAAGATTAGGCTGGAGTAAGGTATGGTAAAGAGTGAAAACTTCAGGAATGCATTGACATTTGATGACGTTTTACTTGTGCCGCGACACTCAAGAGTGTTGCCGCGGGACGTGGATGTTTCCACCCGGCTGACAAAGGACATTTCGCTTAAGATTCCTATTATCAGTGCAGCTATGGATACGGTGACGGAGAATGGTATGGCCGTCGCCCTTGCACGTGAAGGTGGACTGGGCGTCATTCATAAGAACATGTCCGTTGAGAGGCAGGCCAAAGAGGTGATACGTGTAAAGCGGGCTGAGAGCGGCGTGATTATCGATCCCGTCACCTTCTCGCCGGATAAGACAGTGCGGGACGCAATTGCTGTCATGAAGCGTCACAACATTTCCGGTCTGCCCATCGTTGATGATAAAGGCGCACTACTCGGTATTATTACCGGGAGGGATATTCGTTTTGAGTCTAATCTCGACCGCCTTATAACCGAATGTATGACAAAGGAAAATCTTGTGACAGCACCCAAGGGGACGACCCTCAACGAGGCGCGTCAGATTTTGCAGGAACACCGCATCGAGAAACTTCTAATCGTAGAGGAAGGGAATCTTCTGGCAGGTATGGTAACGGTGAAGGACATCCTCATGAAGGAAAAGCACCCCAATGCTTCTCTCGATACCCATTATCGGCTCATGGTGGCGGCGGCTGTGGGTGCTACCGATGATCTTCTCCAGAGAGTGAGTGCCCTTGTGGATTCGGGTGTAGACGTCCTCGTTCTCGATTCAGCGCACGGTCACGCCCAAGGTGTGCTTGATGGTATATCTTCTGTGAAAAAGGATTTCTCCCATCTGCCGTTGATTGCCGGTAATGTGGCCACTGCTGAAGGTACACGCGCTCTTATTGATCACGGTGCCGATGCGGTAAAGGTGGGTCAGGGTGCTGGTGCAAGCTGTACTACGCGGATTATTGCCGGCATCGGAGTCCCCCAGCTTACCGCCGTACTCGATTGTGTAGAGGAAGCTTCCAAGAGTGATATCCCCGTCATATCTGACGGCGGCATCCGTTTTTCGGGTGACCTCGCCAAGGCTATGGCCGCCGGCGCTGATTGTGTCATGCTGGGGAGTATACTTGCCGGTCTCGATGAAAGTCCCGGGGAGATAATTCTCCACGAAGGTCGCCAGTACAAGGCGTTCAGAGGAATGGGATCGCTGGGACCTATGAAGGAGGGCAGCGCCGATCGCTATTTTCAAGAAGGCGAGGAAAATATCAAGCTAGTTCCCGAAGGTGTGGAGGGGCTGGTTCCTTACCGCGGAAACCTGCGCAGTACCGTTTACCAGATGATCGGAGGACTGAGAGCGAGCATGGGCTACTGCGGGGCGAAGGACACCAAAGCTATGCAGAAAGAGACAGATTTTGTCCGCATCAGTTCAGCAGGTTACAGCGAAAGTCATCCCCACGACGTCAAAATCGTAAAGGAAGCACCCAACTACCAGGCAAAAGATCGTTCGTAGTCAGTCCGGGAGATTTGCGCTTACTCTGGGGATTTCAGGCGAGGGAATTGAAGTGCCGCGTGATGGAGGATTTCCGCCGCGCAGCAGTGTTTTTCTTTAAGGCCTTCTTCGACACAAGACTGTCGATAATAGATACTGCCTCTCGGTAGAGCGGTTCAGCCTCATCTTTCTTGCTGGCATTCATCACCTTCTTAACCGCCGTCCTCATCTTAGACTTCAAACGTTGAGTTCTCTCTGTCCGGCGAGCTAGTTGCCGTTGACGTTTAATTACCGATTGCGATCTTTCTGCCATTTGTCACCTTTTTATTCAATTAATAGTTTTACTTAATATAGTGTCAGAACGGCGGCAAATTTATGGGTGGATATAAGAATAAGCAAACATTGCCTTTCCGCGGCACAGCTTAAGTTATTATCAGGATAGAGATAAAGATTGAGAAGCCGCGCCGAGGCAGATTTGTAGCTATACAGTGAACTGTTTTAATCGCCACAGTTACAGTAGGTCTGGCGGTCTACGCTTATATCCTACCTTGGCGGCAAGCGAAGTGACCAGCTCCATAGGACAGACAGTACACCAGACGCGCCCGAGGAATATCGCGGAAAGAACAATGAGCGGCCACCAGTAGGACCAGACGATTAAGTTTGACAGGTTGGTATTGCGCAGTTCCTTGGCAAACTCTATGTCACCGGTATTGGCCTGTAAACCACCGATTATCAGCATGATGAATACCACAAGGGTAAACAGTTGAAACGCCAGGGGAAACCAGGTCAAACGGAACAGTTTGTTGATCTTATCTGTCATATTCTTTTTTACTGAGGATGACACGCATCAGCGACTTAAAGGAAATATTAAGTAATTTTACAATTGCGATACTGTTGACAGATGAATACTCTCCATCAGTCCTGTTTCTCCCTTGAAATTAACGTATCTTACATTGATATTCCATACTTAGAAACCTGTCAACTCTAATACCGTCAAGGTTATTGAACCATGAAGATTTGTACATATCTTGATTGAAAGATGAAGTTACTCACAATCCCAAAACAGATTGATTTTTTCACAATACGCATTTAGTTTCCGGTGATGAGTGACATCGAACTTCTTGCATCTGTCCCCATCTTTTCGGATCTAACCTCTTTAGAACTGGACGAGTTGCACTCCCGTATGTCCAGACAGAAGTACAAAAAGAATAACATGATCCTCATGGAGGATGAGTTCGGCGATACATTCTTCATCATCAGTAAGGGGACCGTAAAAATCACCCGTGTAAGTGAAGAGGGACGTGAAGTTATCCTGGCCATGCTTGGTGAGGGAGATTTTTTCGGTGAAATGTCTCTGCTCGATGGAGAGACAAGATCGGCTAACGCCATTGCGTTTGATAATGCGGAAGTTCTGATTCTAAAGCGTCACGATTTTATTGACCTGCTGCAGAAATATCCCAAGATAGCCATCTCACTCCTGTCAGAGTTGGCCGGCAGGATCCGCAAGAGCGATCAGCAGATTGAGAGCCTCTCTCTGAGCGATGCTGAACATCGAATCGGGATGACCGTACTGAGGCTCGCCGAAGAGCTGGGTACGATTCGTCATGGGGTGGTTGAGATTACCAAAATGCCTTATCAGCAGGATCTTGCCAACATGGCTGGGACATCTCGCGAGACCGTCTCGAGAATGCTCAAACTGTTGGAAGAAAAGGGGATGATCAAACGAAAGGCGCACACTCTTTCCATACAGGACTATACCCTCTTCAAGCGGACATTCAGCTAAGACTCTGTTCAACCTTCCTTCCTGAATTCGGCCCGTTGTATTGGAATACCCATGACCTCCGACCTCCTACATAGTCTAAGGGAAAACGACACACGTGTTATTTCCAACTTGATCTCAGCCGTTGAGAACGGCGATAACAGCATCAGTGCGACCCTGAACGATCTTTTTCCTCATTCCCGGGATTCGGTCAGAATCGGAATTACCGGTCCGCCCGGGGCTGGCAAGAGTACACTCATCGATAAACTGATTGCTGAAATCCGGGCTGAAGACCGGACGGTCGGCGTTGTCTCAGTCGATCCTACCAGCCCTTTTACCGGCGGCGCCCTGCTGGGAGACCGCGTCCGCATGAACCGGCATTCTCTCGATCCCGCCGTCTATGTGAGAAGTATGGGTAGCCGCGGTCAGATGGGAGGGCTCGCTCGCATGACTCACCAGGTGGCAGATGTTATTGCGTGCACAGGCAAGGACTTTATCCTGCTGGAAACCGTCGGCGTAGGACAGGCGGAGACAGAAATCGTCCAGAATGTGGACATCGTCATTGTCGTTTTCATGCCTGAGTCAGGAGATGCTATCCAGGTTATGAAGGCGGGACCGGTGGAAGTGGGTGATATTTTCGTTATTAATAAGGCCGATCTTGAAGGTGCGGACAGGATCCAGCACCTGCTTCAGGATTACATGAATGATTTTTCCGGTGAACGTGAATTTATGCCTCAAATTATACTGACCGAAGCGACCGCAGGGGAGGGTATAGAAGAGTTATGGGAGCAATGCCGCCTATTGATGGCCGAACTTCAGCAGTCCGGGACCATCGGCAAGCGGCGCAATGATCAGTATCTGACACGGGTGAGAAATGCTGTTCGCGATGAATTAGCTGGGCGATTCTGGAACAGCGATCGCGAATTGACACTGATAAAGCAAATTGACGGTTTGCGCGAAAGACAAATGTCCCCGTATGAAGCCGCCCGCCGGCTTGTCGATGAACTGGAGTAGATCGATATGACCACAGAAAAGGAAATGGGATTTCTGGAGCATCTCGAGGAGTTGAGATGGCGAATTATCAAGTCTCTACTTGGGATCGTAGTGGGAGCGATTGTGGTGTTTGCATTCATGGACCAGGTGTTTCAGATTCTGCTTGATCCTGTCCTCTCCCTGGATGAGCCTCCTAAACTTCAGGTGCTGAAGATTCACGGTATGTTCCTGCTTAAGTGGGGCATTGCATTAGTAGGGGGATTGGTTGTGGCGCTGCCTTTGGTTTCCTATCAGATCTGGAAGTTTGTGGCACCGGGACTGCTGGAAAACGAGCGCAGGTACTCTTTCCCGGTGATCCTGTTTTCGTTTATTGCTTTCGTTTGCGGTGTCATGTTTGCCTATTTTATTATCATCCCCATATCGCTGAATTTCTTCGCCTCAATGGGCTATGTGGATGTGGCAAACAACTTCTCCATAAACTATTACTTTAGTTATATTCTATGGGTGCTCGTGGCAGCGGGACTTCTCTTTGAACTTCCGGTCTTGGTTATGATCCTTTCCGCTATCGGACTTGTAACTCCCGCGTTTATGCGGCACTATCGCCGTCACGCCATCGTGACCATACTCCTTCTATCCGCGTTTTTTACGCCGCCTGATCCCGTCAGCCTGCTCATGATGTCTCTTCCGTTGATAGTTCTCTATGAACTGAGTATCGGTATATCAGGGATTTTTACTAAACCGATCTGAGTAGAAAGGGGATAGGACGGCCTGCATAACGAACTCATCACGGAGTTTCTTTAGTATTCAAGGTGGGTGTTATCGAATGATAAGAGTTACAGACTTACCCTAACTCTATCAAGCGTCATTACCCTCGATTGGTCCTTCAAGTTCTCTGTGCCATGAAAAGCCTGAAATTGTCTCTTACCGTTTGACAAACGTAGTCCATTTTCCTTGGAGGACTTTTGACGACCCGTCCGGAGAGATGTTACGACGAGACAAAGTTTTACCTGTTTCTGATGTTACTGCTGGAGTAAATTTAAATCTATGAAACAGACGAAAGAATTGCGGCAGATCGTTGAGCCGATCTTCGAAGACATGAAACTTTTCCAGCAGGAATTCGAGGCGGCGCTGCGATCGGAAGTACGGCTAATCAATATTATCGGCCGCTATCTCATGAGACATAAGGGAAAGGGAGTCCGCCCCATCTTGACCATCCTGTCGGCCCGAATGAGTGGAGGTCCGAGTCTCCACAGCTATAAGGCGGCGGCCATGGTCGAACTGCTGCACATGGCAACATTGATGCATGATGACGTGGTTGATGAAGCCGATAAGCGGCGTGGTTTTCCCACAGTAAATAAAATCTGGAAGAATAAGACGTCTATTGTCATGGGCGACTTTATTCTGAGCAAGGTTCTCACGAATCTGACCGGCCTCAAAGATTTTGACGCGCTGGAGCTGATATCACACACAGCCGAAAGACTCAGTTCCGGGGAGATGCTTCAGATTGAGCGAAGTTTTAAAAACAATATGACCGAGGACGTCTATTACAGGATGATCAGGGACAAGACAGCTTCCCTTATCTCTACCTGTTGTGAACTCGGCGTCATGACCGCATCCAAGAAACAAGGTCACAAAGTTGCACTTGGCACATATGGCGAAAACTTCGGCATGGCATTCCAGATCAAGGATGATCTGTTCGATATACTTGGTTCGGAGCATTCGACCGGTAAAGACGCCAATTCAGACGTCACCAGGAATATGGTAACGCTCCCCATCATCCATACGCTCGGTTCCCAGCTTACGACGGCTGAGCGAAACCATATCCGCAGAACCATGTCCAAAGGTGCTTCCAGGAAGAATATCAAACATTTAAAAGAGATCGTGAAAGAATACGGGGGATTTGAATACGCCATGAATAAAATTGAAGAATTCTCTGATAGAGCTGTTGCAGCTCTGGCTCAATTCCCTGACAGTCCCTACAAAAGATCGCTCATCGATCTCTCGCTCTACAACGCACAGCGCACTCGCTAGACTTGGTCTGAATTCGGCCAGATGACTTACATCATCTTGGTCGGGAGAACGAAATCTTAGCATGCTGAAGAGATATCTGCTTGTGAGGTTCAGTTCTATCGGCGACGTTGTTCTCACCACTTCGCTGATAGAACTCCTGGCCGGTAATCAGCCACGGTGTGAAATCCATTTTATCACCCTTGATCGGAATCGTCCAATACTGGAGGGAAACCCTCATCTGACTAAAATTATCAGCTTGCCAGCTGACACTGCGCCAAAGGCCTTGCGAAACTTTGCTGCTCAACTGTCCAATTATGACTACGATGTCTGCCTCGATCTGCACAATTCACTCAGATCGAAGTATCTCAGGTGGCGTATGAAGGATTGCCGCTGGAACCGTTTCAGCAAACCGAGGTTGAGCCGTTTTCTACTTTTCTATCTTACTATAGACCGCTTTCACCAGAATTACGAAGTGACCCGTGAATATGCGAATCTGATACAGAACGGCTCTATTGAAGAACGCGTTCCGCCGCCCAGAATTTATCTATCAGATGAGGAGCATAACAGGGTTGATATTTTACTGGCAAATGAGGGCGTCAGAGATGATTTTGTGGTGGTGGTCCCCAGTGCAGCATGGAAGGCAAAAGAGTGGTCGCCTCAAGCTTACGGTGAAATGATCGCTCTACTCAAACAAAAGACGGGGATGCCTGTGGTACTTCTGGGTACGCAAGACAGTGCGGCATGTGATCAGGTTCATGAAGCGAACCATGGTACTGTTAACCTGAAAGGTCGCACCGGCCTGCGGGAGGCATTCGCCACTCTTTCCAGAGCTCGACTGGTTGTTGGCGGTGATACTGGACTTGTCCACGCATCAGAGGCTGTGGGGACACCGGTTGTCATGATAACTGGCCCAACATCATGGCAGACTGGTGCTCACGTAAGACATACCAGTTCAGGTGAACTGGCAGCAGATGTCTGGTGTCGACCGTGTTCGAAAGACGGCAGTCGGTCTTGCTACCGGAGCCGACAGTACTGTATGACTGAGATCTCTGCTGAAATGGTAGCAAAGGCAGCAATGCAAATCCTGGCGGAAGCGTGAAGTGAAATCATTCTGGAAACTGACTTACAACTTCTTCCTGTTGCCTGCCGTCTATCTGGTTTCGTGGCTACTGTCAATTTTCAATAAGAAAGTACGCAAGGGCCTTTCTGGCAGGAGACAGACTCTGTCGATCCTGAAAGATTTCTTTGACGGCATGTCAGTGGATCAGTTGGTCTACTGGTTCCACTCTGCTTCGCATGGAGAATTTGAGCAGATCGGTCCTGTCTTGGCTGGTCTGAAAGAGATTGATCCGGACTGCCAGTGTGTTGTCAGTTTTTTCTCGCCGTCAGGGTACGAGAATGTGGAAGATACGAATATCGATTGCAAGATATATCTTCCTACCGATTTTTATTGGAATGTTCGCCGTGCGCTCAGAATTGTCCATCCTCACAAACTGATCTTCGCTGAATATGACCTCTGGCCGAATCTCGTCTGGGTGGCGGAAAAAATGGGAATCCAGACGACACTGTTTTCAGCAAGGATTCAGAAGAAGAGTGCTAAAGTGTGGCCCATCCTGCGCGGTCTCTACAGACAGGTCTATTCAAGCCTGGCTGCAGTTTATACGGTGTCTGAACAGGATCACCACTCCCTTAGAAAACTTCTCACCCAAAATAATCGTCCCTTTGTCAGAGTGCTCGGAAATCCACGCTATGACCGGGTAAAAGAAATGGCTGACAAATCGGTCAACAATCACCCCAAGTTCATTTCAACCCGACCGTTCAGATTCATAGCTGGCAGTGTCTGGCCCGAGGACGACGAAATTATCCTCGACCGGACAATCGATATGATGAATGAATGGGACGGTTTGTCTGTTTACTGGGTGCCTCATGAACCTTCTGAAAAATACGTAACGAGGATGAAGAAAACTTTTGATGATTCGAACATTGATGTAGTTGTGTTGTCGCAATGCGAGGAAGGTAATTTCCGCACAAGAAGGAGTGTCATTGTGGACCGGGTCGGTATCCTTTCTGATCTTTACTGGCAGGGAAGGGTTGCATACGTCGGCGGTGGATTTTCGCCCGGTGTTCACAATGTGATGGAGCCAGCCATCGCCAGGTTACCGACAATCTTCGGTCCAAAATTCCATAACTCGGATGCCGCTGAGGCGCTGATAAAAAACGGTGGCGGTTTTTCTATCACCACTGCCGATGAGTTCCAAATTGCCTTGGAGAAGTTACTAAAAGATAAAGGATTCTTGGTGGAAGCGAGTCTTGCGGCCACGGACGTTATTCACCAGAACCTTGGGTCGGCCACCAGAGTAGTAAGGGGAATCATCCGTGACTGACGTATCTTTCACCATCCAGTTTCCGCGCTTCGACACATCTCCCAGAAAGGTTGAAATAGAGACCGGCATCACTGTTATTTACGGAGAAAGTGGAGTAGGGAAGAGCGTTATCTGCCGCTGGCTTTCTTCGGGTAAGGAGCCTGAAACAGCAGTGAACTTTACCCTCTCGCGCATACGAGGTATTGATGATGCAATGCTGGTGATGCAGGATCCTGATGATCAGATTGTGGCGCCAACGATTTATTCTGAACTCGCCTTTAACCTTGAAAATCTCGGCTGGGAGAGCGAAAAGATCAGGGAGAGGATCGAAGAAACTGTAGCTCTGTTTGAACTGGAATGGGACCTCCATCGTCATCCCGCCACACTTTCGGGAGGAGAGAGAGAAATCCTTAATCTGGCAACTACCCTGTCGGTGAAACCTTCTCTGGTTGTACTGGATGATGCCCTCGCTTTTCTCAGCGATGAGAATAAATTGAGGATGCTGTCGATCTTGGGCAATTACTGTCAGGAAGACAAAGCCAGTGTAATCTGGCTGACGCCGGCACCTTTGGATCTACAGTATGGTACTCAGGCATTGGAGCTTACCCTGGACAGTCTGAAGCCGGCTGAATTACAGGACCACAAGCGATTCAGAGCGATCGATGTTCCACCGGGGAGGGCCCGTCTGGAGTTTAGGAAAATCACTTTTGGATATGGCCGGGAAGAAAATCTTTTCTCAGATCAGACAATCGTGGTCGATTCTTTTCGTTCACTCGCTCTGCTGGGAGATAACGGAGCGGGAAAGTCGACCTTGGGATCAATCATTGTTGGTTCTCTTGCGCCGCAACATGGAGAGAGTATTCTTGCTTTGAATCACAGGCGAAAGGTGAGGATCGGCTTTTTACCCCAGTCTCCTGAGCGATTTTTCGGAGGATGGACCGCGGGCCAGATTGTTGAAGAGCTCATGGAGCACGGTTTGCTGTCCAAACGTCAATTCAGGGAATTGACTGAATCACTCAGAAAGTACCAGATCTCATGGGATCTCATACACGATCGGCCTGTTTATAATCTGAGAATTTCCGTTGTCCGGATAGCGCTGACAGTGTTAATGTGCTGCGCATCGTATGATGTTGTGATTCTGGACGAACCGCTGTTCAGTCTCGGCGTTTTTCAGCGGAGATTGTTTCTGGAGATTCTTGAGCAATACTTGAAAGAAAAACATCTCATACTCATTACACACTCCGATCGGCTTGCCGAAGCAGTATGTGACAGAAGCGTCGTTATCCGTGACGGAGAACTGAGGCAAGATCAATTCACAAGGATATCTCATGCATGAGGAGAAGCCAATACGAATTACCGATCCGACGAGAGTGATTACACTTTCCAACGGTCTGAGCGTGTTGCGTGGATTCCTTTCCCTGCCCATCGTTTACTGCCTTGAGCACGACTACATAGTTTCCGTGGTGATATTGATCTTGATTGCGGTGGCGACCGATTTTCTCGACGGCTATTTCGCACGCAAGGCTCACGAAGTAACTAATCTGGGCAAGATCCTCGATCCCGTAGCTGATTCCATCGCAGTGGCAGCCGTTGTTCTTTTCCTTTCTCTCGACACATCGCGAAGTTTTCCTTTCTGGTTCTTCGTTCTCTATATGACGAGGCAGTTGACTATAGCTCTCGGCGGCGTCTACCTGATGAACCATTATGCCGTGGTACTGTCATCGAATTATATCGGGAAATGGACCGTTAGTATGACCGCTCTCGCCATTCTCCTTTATGTTCTCAGGATCGAGACCGTTGGGTTCTACATTGTACTTTTGGCTACTCTTCTGGCACTCATCAGCTGGGTGCAATACATTCTAAGACATTTCTCTCAAGTCAGAGAATAGCGTTACACGTCCTATGGTTGTCTCTTCTCTCGGTCGGCTGTTTCAGTCGTTGTCACGAACACGTGAAAAGATGTCAAACGCTGTTCGCAAGATTGCCGCAGCCAAGGTATCTTCCGACAGTCTGCAGGAGATAGAAGCGCTACTGTTGAGTGCCGACGTTGGTGTGGAGACGACTGACGAGATCGTTCAGTGGCTCGAATCAGATGCCGCCTCCGCCTCAGTGGGAAACGATCTCAGAAGCTATCTGCAAGATCTTCTCAATGCGGAAACAGATGAAAGTTTCTCGGCTGAATCGGAGCCGGCGGTCGTATTCATTGTGGGGGTAAACGGCACAGGGAAGACGACATCGACCGCCAAACTTGCTCATTTGCTGCAATCAAGTGGAATCTCAGTGATGCTTGTGGGAGCAGATACCTATCGCGCGGCGGCGGTGGAACAGCTTAAACAGTGGTGCTCAGTAACAGATGTCCCGCTCGTCTGCAACGAGAGTGCGAGAGATCCGTCGTCCGTCATATATGATGGATTGGAGGCGGCATCAGCAAGAGATGCCGCTACGGTCATTATCGATACGGCGGGAAGGTTACACACTTGCAGAAACCTCATGAGCGAAGTGGAAAAAATGTACCGTATCGCCTCTACGAAATTCCCCCATTTCAGCGTTATCAGTTATATTACTCTCGATGCAAACCTCGGTCAGAATTCACTCACACAGGCCCGGACCTTCAACGAACACATTCCACTGGACGGAGTGATTCTGACCAAGATGGATGGGACGGCAAAGGGTGGAATTGTCTTTCCAATCTATCGCGAACTCGGAATTCCTGTGAGATACATCGGTGTGGGCGAAACATTGGACGATCTTGTTGAGTTTAATGCGGAAGACTATGTGGCGTCTTTACTGGGACTTGGTGTTGAATGAGGAATCGTTACCGATAAACGTGGGACGATCACATATCAGCATCACTCTGAAGACCTGAATTAGTTGGAGAAACTGAACAAGGGAAAGTGTAAACTGAAAAACCAGCATTGGGAGCTTAAGGGATGAAGCGTTTCTACTCACTGGAGTATTGGCAAGATGAAGGGTGGTATGTGGGCAAGTTGAAGGAAGTGCCTGGAATCTTTAGTCAGAGGAAAACCCTGGACGAACTTCGACATAACATCCTTGATGCGTATCAGCTAATGCTTGAATCCGATGAGGATGATTCCCCTACAAACTGGTATTGGGAGAGCGACGAACCGGATTCGATTCTGATCGAGGTTCGGGCAATGGATGAGAACTACTACGACCACTTTATCCGCTACGGTTCGGGAGACGATTTCAGTTCTTTTGCTCTGGGTCAAGGATCATCCTCCAGATCGGTCGGCATCGAAGGTGGAATCGGTGTCTTCTGTGCCATCGCCACCGATCGAGTGTATCGCGTATTCGCACCGTAACATCTCAACGCTCCCTGCAAATTATTCCGACTCAATTCCTTGACATGCTCCTCGGAAGAGGGTAAATTTGGAGACATAATGGCAGATTTTCGTATACATACGGACTTCAAGCCGACGGGCGATCAGGGCAGTGCCATTGCCGAATTGTCCAGCGGCCTGCGCAACAGTGAGAAGTATCAGACGCTGTTAGGTGTAACTGGCAGCGGCAAGACTTTTACCATGGCCAATATTATTCAGGAAGTCAAGCGGCCGACGATTGTGATTTCTCATAACAAGACGCTGGCGGCTCAACTCTACGGTGAATTCAAGGCCTTCTTCCCAGAGAACGCTGTTGAGTATTTCATCAGCTACTACGACTACTATCAGCCGGAAGCGTATCTGCCGGTGACAGACACCTTCATTGAAAAGGACTCCTCCATTAACGAGGAGATCGACAAACTCCGGCTGAAGGCTACCAGTTCATTACTATCGCGGCGGGATGTCATCGTCGTCAGCAGTGTTTCGTGCATTTACGGCATCGGTTCCCCGAAAGAGTACCAGGAAAAGGTCGTTCATATTGAGAGGACACAGAAACTTAACAGACGCGAATTCTTTTTATCACTGATAGCAATTCACTATGCACGGAACGATGCTGTATTGGAGCGGGGCCGTTTCCGCGTCCGCGGCGATGTTATTGAGCTGTTTCCCGCTTACGAGGATGTGGCTGTGCGGATCGAGATGTTTGGCGAAGAAATTGAGCAGATAAGCTCATTTGATCCTATGACAGGCGAGGTTATCAGGACGGTGGATTCCCTCTATATCTATCCGGCGAAACACTTTGTTACCGATGAGGCGACAATTGAAGGGGTCATCGATGAAATCAGACTTGAGCTGGCGGACAGGTTAGAATTCTTGCGGGGCGAGGGAAAACTGTTAGAGGCTCAGCGGCTGGAACAGCGAACGAACTTCGATCTCGAGATGATGCTTGAGGTGGGGTATTGCTCCGGTATCGAGAATTATTCGAGATATTTCTCGGGGAGAGCCGCCGGACA
>CEQE01145689.1_pt1 | contig 16420 bp, 13 predicted proteins | sample 356201 | NCBI WGS metagenome assembly CEQE01 (sample SAMEA2619970, study PRJEB7988) | marine metagenome | biome: marine biome (ENVO:00000447); feature: mesopelagic zone (ENVO:00000213) & marine oxygen minimum zone (ENVO:01000065); material: "saline water (ENVO:00002010), including plankton...
GTTGTAAGCCAGCGTGGGGTTTGATCCATTCGTGTCTCCGATGGATTGGCTCGCCTGCGTGCGAGTTAGCCCGGTTGCGAGACTACGAATCACCTGAAGGATTTTTCGCATGATATAATCCGGCTCAGCATTCCACGGGCGACTAGTTCGAGGTATTTTTGGCCCTGCTATCTTTCCTGACTGGAAACTCCCCCTGGGCCGCTTCATTCCAGCACCGAGACTATCGCTTGCTATGGATGTCCACGGTCGTGCAATCGGTCGGCATGGGCATGGAGTTCGTGGCGCTGGGTTGGCTGGTGCTGGAACTGACCGACTCCGCATTCATGGTGGGGGTGGCATCCGCCGCGCGGATGGCGCCGTTCTTCTTCTTAGGCATCGTATCGGGCGCCGTCGCCGACCGGGTCGAGCGCAGGTTGTTCCTGCGCTGGATCACGCTGGCCGGCTCGATGATCTCAGGCGTCACCGCGATCGTGCTCTTCCGGGGACTGGAGCAGGTGTGGCCAGTTCTCGTGCTTACCTCGGCCATGGGCTGTGTCTGGGCGTTCACGATGACGGTGCGCCAGGCCTACACCTTCGACATCGTCGGGCCGGAGACAGCGTTAAACGGACTGTCGCTGACGGCATTCAGTCAGCGGCTTGGCGGCGTTTTCGGAGCGCTCGCTGGTGGTTTCATCATTGCGAAAATCGGCATCGACGGGCAGTACCTGGTGATCTGCACTGCGTACGCCCTCACGGCCGCGGTCCTGTTGTTCACACGGGAGTCGGGGCAGGCTGCCATCGCCACTCCGGATTCCGTGTGGAGGAACTTCATCGGTTACTTCCATCTTCTGGCCAGCAATCGGACGCTGCTGCTTCTCATGCTTCTGGCCGCGACCACCGAGGTGTTCGGATTCACCCACCAGAGTTTGCTGCCCGTGCTTGCCAAGGACGAACTAGGCATGGGGCCCGAAGGTCTCGGGATCATGGGCGCTTTTCGGCAGGGTGGCGGTATGATAGGCTTGCTCTTCCTGGCCAACCTGAAGGGTTTCAGGCACAAGGGAATGGCGATGTTCGTGCTGGCTGCAGGGTTCGGATTGGGCCAGATGGCATTTTCGCTGGCCGACGACATCACCGTTTTCATCGTGAGCCTCGTCGTGGTGAACGCCTGCGCGTCGGCGGTCGACACGCTGTACAAGACGCTGATGCAATCCAATGTGTCGAACGAGGAACGCGGCAGGGCGATGGGGTCGTGGGTGCTGAGCATAGGCATCGCCCCGGTGGGCCACATCGGCATAGGCGCGATGGCCTCGGCGTTCGGGGCTCCCGGCGCGCTGCTGGTGAACGGCTCAATATTGCTCGGCGTCAGTACTCTAACGGCGTTGGGCATGCCGAAAATGCGGAGGTTGGAGTAACTAGCATATGAACTTGATCTTCGTTAGGCACGGCGAAAGCATGGGCAACGCCGCGCGACGCTGGCAGGGACACGCCGACGCCGCCCTTTCCGACACCGGCCGCGAGCAGGCCCGAAAGCTGCAGGAGCGGTTCGTCTCCCTCGGCTACGAGCCGACACACGTCTATTCCAGTCCACAGAGCCGTGCGTTCGACACGGCGACTATTGCCACCGAGCCGTGGGACCTGCCGATCGCTGCCTGGGACGACCTGATGGAGGTCGACGTGGGCGTGATCTCAGGGTTGACCTGGGACGAGTTCGAGGCGCGATTTCCGGAGACGGCCCGCAATTTCGCCGAAAATCGAAATTGGGACGACATCCCCGGGGCAGAGAGGATGCTGGATCGGAGCATCCGTGCTCGCAGGGCCCTGGAGCGCTTGATTTCGGACCACACCAACGAAGATCGTGTCGTGGCGTTTGCCCATGGCGGCATCATCAGCCACCTGTTCGCCGAGCTCATGGGCAGCAAGCGATTGTGGAGCGTTCACGCGGATAATACCGCCGTGTTCGAGTTCATGGTCGACGTGGACCTCTGGGAAAAGGACGGGCCGGCGCTCGTCACGTCAAATCTGTGGCGGATCATCCGTTTCAACGACACGTCGCACCTTGGCTAAGGGTCCAAAATCAGCTTGACCGGTCCGCGACGGCGAGTGTAAGCTTCTGCATCACACGCGCAGACATCTTCTGCAAAACTGATTCATTCTGGAGCGGCATTGGCCCAAAAACCTGCGATAACTCCTGGGCCCGCTCCGGACCCAACTCCTCCTCAGGCGCCTCAAGGCAAACCGTCTCGGCTCTCGCCCGCCCGATACCCGATGTTCGAGTCGTTCCAGTACCGCGACTTCCGCTGGTTGTGGATGGGCGGCCTTGTCTCGTTTATGGCGATGAACATGCAGATGATCACGCGTGGCTGGCTCGTGCTTCGCTTGCAGGACGACTCTCCGCTCGCTCTCGCCCTGGTAATGCTGTCGTTTGCGGCGCCTCAGACCTTTGTGTCGCTGATCGGCGGAGCGCTGGCCGATCGCCTGCCGAGAAAGTACATGGTCATCGTGAGTCAGTCGGGCAACGCGCTAATGACTCTGCTGCTGGGCATTCTGGATTTCACGGGCGTCATCGAATTTTGGCACGTGCTGCTCATCGGGGTGGGCAACGGCTCGATGATGGCGTTCAACATGCCAAGCCGCGCCGCGATCGTGACCGAGATCGTCCCTGAGCGTTCCTTGGTGAACGCGATCTCGCTCAACAACTCCGGAATGAACCTCACGCGAATCATCGGTCCGGCTCTGGCGGGGTTTCTGATCGTCTTCATCGACACCTCCGGGGTGTTCTTCATCGTGACCGGAATCTACGTTTTTGCGGTATTGTCCATGTTCATGGTCAAAGCGGGGTCGACCGCCGCGAGCAGATCCCGCAAGAGCATCGCCGGGGACATCAAGGCGGGTATCGGGTACGCTTTCTCCGACGCTCGTTTGAAAGGTCTCGTCCTCTTGGCGTTGATATCGACTCTGTTCGGATTCTCGTTCTGGGCGCTGATGCCCGCCTGGGCTCGCGAGGCGCTGAACGTACAATCGGACGGGCTGGGCATGCTCATGATGATCATGGGCGTCGGCGCGTTGGCCGGCACGCTCGGATTGGCTGGAATCAGGAACCTGAAGTTCAAAGGCCGCGTGTTGCTGGCATCATGTTTGATCTGGGGAGTGGCGCTGGCGATATTCTCTCAACTGACCAGTTATGCCGCGGCTGTCCCGTTCCTGCTCGTCATCGGCGTGGTCAGCTCCCTGTTCATGTCGCTCAACATGACCCTCTTGCAGGTGCTTGCCGCTCCCGAGATGCGGGGCCGGATGACGAGCATCAACATGATGACATTCGGCGCCATGCCGCTGAGCTCGTTGCCCTTCGGCGCCGCGGCAGAACGCATCGGCACTCCGGACGCGTTGATGATCAGCGGCATTCTTCTAGGTTCGCTGACGTTGATCTTTGCGCTCTCCAATCGAACGTTCCGCAATATCCAATAGCCGTAGCCGTCGGATGCGCTGCTTGACGCTCGGCCAGATGCGGTGCTAGCCTCGCCTGGTCGCGCCTCGGTCCATTGACATCTAAAGCGGGCGCGAAGGAGAGTGGAACGTGACCGATAACTCCATGCGCGGAAAAGCCCAGACGGTGCTTGGGCCGGTCGATGCCGGCGATCTCGGCCCGACCATGACCCACGAGCACCTGTTCATCGACTTTCGGATCATGTTCAACCCGCCCGCGGACGCCACGATACAAGACAGGGCCATGCAGGCCATCACCTTGGAGAACGTTGGCTGGGTGCGCTACAACCAATACACCAGCCTGGACAACCTGATGGTGCTCGAAGAGGATGTTGCGATCGACGAGGCGCGGCTGTTCAAGCGCGTCGGGGGCGGCACGATCGTCGACGCGACGACGATCGGCATCGGTCGCGATCCGCTGGCGTTGGCCAGAATAGCGCGAGACGTGGGGATCAACATCGTCATGGGCGCCGGATTCTACGTGGACCCGGTCCATCCCGATGACATGGACGACCGCTCCGAAGACGACCTGGCTCGTCAGATCATCGCCGATATCCAGGACGGCGTTGGCGACACGGGCGTCAAGGCGGGGATTATCGGCGAGATCGGGTGCTCGTGGCCGCTGACCGACAACGAACGCAAGGTGCTGCGCGCGGCCTCCATCGCTCAGAAGGAGACCGGCGCCTCGATCCTGATCCACCCCGGACGTGACGAGGGCGCGCCGTCGGAGATCATCGAGGTGCTGGCGGAATCCGGAGCTGACGTCAGCCGCGTGATCATGGGGCACCTGGACCGAACCGTGGCCGACTTCGACAACCTGCGCCGCCTCGCGAGCACGGGCTGCTATCTGGAATGGGATCTGTTCGGCAATGAGTCCTCGTACTACCCGTTGTCAGACATCGACATGCCCAGTGACGCTCAGCGCATGGACACGATCAAGCGGATCATAGAGTCCGAAGGATGCGGCGAGCGTGTGGTGATCGCCCATGACATCTGCACCAAACACCGCCTGGTCAAGTACGGAGGCCACGGGTACGGTCACATCCTGGAGAACATCGTGCCGCGGATGCGTCGGAAGGGTTTCACCGAGGAGCAGGTGCACGCTATCACGGCAGGCAATCCGGCCAGCGTATTGTCGTTTGTCTGATCGGGCGCAGGTTCGATCTCCAGTGTCGTTGGCCTATCTGCCCGAGGCTGGTCACTCGACCCACGGGAGAAGCGTGATGCCGTAGTGGCACGAATAGGCGATGACCAAACCCTTGATGATTTTGCCGACGAAAACGATCGCCATGAATCGCGCAAACGGATATTGGACAGTCCCAGCGGCGACGCCCACGATGTCGAACACAGGGTTGGGTATTGCCGACACGACGAACAGCAACAAACCGCCGCGTTTTTCCATCCAACTTCGGATCTTTGGCCTGAGAGCACGGTAGATCGGGAGTCGCTCGAAGAGGCTGTGGCCGCCGTAGCCCACGGCATAACCCGACCATTCCCCCAGCGACTCTCCCAGGCCCGCCAGCGAACCCAGAACGAAGGGGTCCAGCTTCGTGCTCAATCCGCAGACCGTGAGCATCGCCGGCACGGGCAGAACCAATGAAACGGCGCCCACCCAACTGATCAAGAACACGCCCGGGTATCCAGCGACCTTGGTTGGCGAGACGTAGTCGCGAAGCATCCAGGCAACGACGGCCAGCACCAGCGCGCCGATCAACGCCGCTACGGGCAACCAGCGTTGATGGCGAATCCATAGCCTCGTCAATCCGCCGGGTTCTGTTGAGACCTGCCCGTGCAACTCGTATCGCCTTTCCGGTGCGTCGTGAATCGGCCGATAAGATCGCCAGCGCGGCCAACAACGCCGTAGCCCGACGTGTATGTCGCCCTGCCACTGAGGGATCCGTGCCGAGCGCCAGGATCAAACGGCATTGTCCGTCGATGACTGCGGCGCCACGGCGAAAGCTTCGGACGAGCCGGCGCATATTCTGCTGCCGGGCCGTCAAGCTTACTGAGAATTATACGTCAACGTGAGAGAAAATCCAGCGTTAGGGCGTTGAATTCCTCGGAGCGCTCCATGTGCGGCAAATGGCCGCAACTGCCGAAGACGTGAACGTCGGTCCGCGGGTCGGCCCTTCCCGCACGGTGCGCGTGTTTGGCGGGCAAGATCCGGTCTTCGGCGCCCCATGCGATCAGGACCGGCATTTCGAGCTCGGCCAGTCGCTTGTACAGAATGAACTCGGATTTGACGCCCAGAATGGATACTGTGTTCCTGATCACCTTGAGCGCCGCCCGACGGGCGCCCGGCAAACGATTGGTTCTTTTGAGTTCGGTCAACAGCTCCTGTGTCACGAAGCGTTGGTCGCTGAACGCCTTGCGGAGCATGATGCCGGTGTTGTCCACGAACCGGCTGGTCATCAGTTCGCCCAACACCTTGACGGATGCGAGTCTCAACCCCCAGTCGACTTCTCTGCCAAGAGAGGCGCTTCCGACCAACAACAGGCGTGAAACGATGTCCGGATGTGCCAGGGCCGTCATCAAGGCAAGACCGCCGCCCATGGAGTGGCCTATCAACGCGGGCCGTTCAATCCCCAGCGACTCCAGAAATCCCCTCAGGTAGTAGACCATCGAATCAGGATCGTAAGAGAGATCCGGTTTCTCGGAATCTCCGTGGCCCGGAAGGTCGAGCGCGAAGACCTGATGCCGTTGCGAAAGCGGACCGATGTTGTCCCGCCAAGTGACGACCGACTCACCGAGCCCATGTATCAGAACAACCGGCGATCCGTGGCCAGATACGAGGTAGTGAGTGTTGACGCCCCCAACGGTGACGTATCGAGATTCTCCGGGCAGTGCAGTCATGGCATCAGAATTATATCCGAATTGCGCGGCAACGAAAACGAACATCGGGCGTCGCACTGGGCGACGCCCGATGTTCATCTTATGGACGATTGGGGCGGCCTTGACTGAGTCAATTAGGCAGGCGCCGCCTAGACCGTCGCGGCCGCCAGTTCGACCTCGGCGGTCTCGAATACGAGGCCGTCGTCGCCGGCGTCCACCAGGACGTGGCTGCCGTCGGCGACCTCTCGGGCAAGAATGAGCTTCGACAGCGCGTTCTCGACGTGGCGTTGGATAGCCCGACGCAGCGGCCTTGCGCCGTACACTCGGTCGAAGCCTTCGCTGGCCAGCCAGCCTTTCGCTGCTTCGGTCAACTCGATCGCAACACCGTGCGCGTGGAGCCGCGATGCCACCTCCGCGACCATGAGGCCCACGATCCGGTGGGTCTGCTCTCGAGTGAGCTCGTCGAACACGATGATGTCATCGATGCGGTTCAGGAATTCCGGCCTGAACGCCCGCTTTAGCGCATCCTCAATCGAAGCCCGCAGCTTGTTGGATGCGTCCACCTCGCCGGCGCTCCTCAGGAAGCCCACCGGTTCTTTGTTGGCGCCGGTCGTGCCCAGGTTGGACGTCATGATGACCAGGGTGTTGCGGAAATCCACGGTTCGCCCGTGGCCGTCGGTCAGCCTGCCGTCCTCCAAGATCTGAAGCAGGGCGTTGAAGACGTCGGGGTGAGCTTTCTCGATCTCGTCGAACAGCACCACGCGGAACGGCCTCCTCCGGACGGCCTCGGTAAGCTGACCGCCCTCGTCGTATCCCACGTAGCCAGGCGGCGCTCCGATCAGTCTGGAAACGGTGTGCTTCTCTTGGTACTCGGACATGTCGATACGGACCATGTTCTGCTCGTCGTCAAACAGGTACTCGGCGAGCGCCCGGGCGAGCTCGGTCTTTCCGACGCCCGTGGGTCCCAGGAAGATGAAGCTGCCCATCGGCCGCTTGGGGTCTTTCAGGCCGGACCTGGCCCTGCGCACCGCGTCCGACACGGCGGTGATGGCGGACTCCTGTCCGACGACTCTGGCATGCAGCCGGTCTTCCATGTGGAGGAGTTTGTCCGCCTCACTCTCGAGCAACCTGTCGACCGGGATGCCGGTCCAGATCGCGATCAACTCACCGATGGATTCGGCGTCGATGACCATCTCCACGTCTGAGCGGGAGATCTCGGCCCGCGAGTTTTCGTATTCTTCGGACAACCGTATGCGCTCGCCTCTCAGCTCAGCGGCTTTCTGGTAATCCGCTCGTTGTGAAGCTGCTTCCTCTTCGATCTCCATTCGCCGCAGTCGAGTTTCCTGCTCGCGCATGTCGGGAGGAAGCGAGTGGACGTCCATGCGAAGCTTGGCGGAAGCCTCGTCGATCAGGTCGACGGCCTTGTCCGGCAGCAGGCGGCCGGAGATGTATCGCTGGCTCATGCGGACGGCGGCCTCGACGGCTTCGTCTTCCACGCGCACCTTGTGATGGGCCTCGTATCGAGGTCGAAGGCTCTTGAGCATCTCGATGGCCGTCTCGGCGTCCGGCTCCTCGATCAGGACGGGCTGGAAGCGCCGCTCCAGGGCCGCGTCCTTTTCGATGTAGCGGCGGTACTCTTCTTCTGTTGTGGCGCCCAGGCACTGGAGCTCGCCGCGCGCGAGGGCGGGCTTCATCAGGTTCGAGGCGTCCAGGCCGCCCTCGGCGGCTCCGGCGCCCACAACGTTGTGGATTTCGTCGATGAAGAGGATTATCTCCCCTTTCGCCTGCTTGATCTCGTCCATGACGGCTTTGAGACGCTCCTCGAACTCGCCGCGGAACTTGGACCCGGCCACCAACAACCCCATGTCGAGCGCGAGGACCCTGCGTCCAGCCAACTCCTCCGGCACGTCCTCGGACACGATGGCCTGAGCCAGCCCCTCGGCGATGGCGGTCTTGCCGACACCGGCGCCGCCGATCATGACAGCGTTGTTCTTGGTGCGTCGAATGAGGGTTTGCATCGCGCGTCCGATTTCCATGTCACGGCCGACCACCGGATCCAGCTTGCCGTCCCTGGCTAGCTGAGTCAGGTCGATGCTGTAACGCTCCAGCGACTGGTAATGGCTCTCGGCCCATGGATCGGTCACGCGATGACTTCCGCGGACCTTCTGCAACGCCTGATAGACGCGCTCCGTATCGATTTTCTGTTCGCGCAGGACTTGAGCGACGTCACCCTCGTCCTCCTGGGTCAGGGCGATCAGAAGGTGCTCAGTGCCGATGAACTCGTCGCCGAGGCGGTCCGCCTCTGACTTGGCCCTTCCGAGCACCGCCTCCGCCCTGGGGGTCATGAATATCTGGTTTGTGTCCCGGGCCATTTGAGGTCCTTTTGCAAGCAGCTCGTCCAACCTGGCGCGGACAGCGTCCGGGGACGCGCCAAGTTCGTCGAGAACGGCGATAGGGACGCTGTTTTCTTGCTCCAACAACGCCATCAGCACGTGCTCGGAGTCCCATTGGCCGTGATGATAGCGGCGGACGATCTCCTGGGACCTGCCCAGAGCGTCTTGAGCCTGTTCGGTGAAGTTGTCGGGTCGTAGAACCATGTGTAGCCTCGCGTGAGTTATGCTTTTGGATGACAAGAGTACGACGTGTGATGAAGATCGTGTAAGTCCATAATATCAATAACATTGATACAATTCAACTAAAGGTTCAGACGATCTTGACTTTGGAAATCTGCGGTGACAGACTAGAGCGCAGTTTGATCGGCAGACTTCGGAGAATAGCGTTTGATCATTGACATCCACACCCATACGTTTCCAACCTCGGTCGACAGCATGATCACGGCCGACGAATTGATAGAGGAAGCGAAGCGAATCGGGCTCGACGGCGTTTGTATTACGGACCACGACGGTTTCTGGGACCACAACGAAGTATTCGACCTCTCAAAGCGCCACAACTTTCTGGTATTGCCGGGCTGCGAGGTGACTACCGAGGAAGGTCACCTTCTGGTGTACGGGTTGCGGAATTACATATTCGGGATGCACCGCGCCACGTTCGTGAAAGACCTTGTCGAGGAGGATGGAGGCGCCATGGTGGTGGCGCATCCCTATCGACGGACGTACCGCAAACATGCCGACAGCAGCCCCGCCGCATATTATGAGATGCTGGAAAGGGCTTCGAGGAATCAGGTGTTCTCGATGATCGACGGCGTCGAGGTCCTGAACGGCCGAGGCTCCGAGGAGGAGAACGCCTTTTCCCATGAGATGGCCCGTTGGTTCAAGCTTCCCGGCACCGGCGCCAGCGACGCTCACAAACTCGACGACCTGGGCACATTCGCCACCGAGTTTCACGAAAACATCCGGGATCTGGACGACCTCATCCGCGAAATCAGGGTCGGCAATTTCAGTCCCATCGTGCTCGATGCCACCCGGTCAGGACACAGCCACTAACAAACTGTCGATCGATGAACTACGTCACGTCCAGCCAGATCAAGCCGCGTTTCCTCCGCACCCGGAGGGGTCGTCGGCGCCCGAAGCCCATGACCCCTGATCCGCGCCGCGCTTGGTCCCGTGGGGGAGCTCAGTGACAGCGATACTTCAAGTGAAAGACCTCCACGCCCACTTCAGCACGAAAGAGGGGACGGTCAAGGCTGTAAACGGCGTATCGCTTACCTTGGAAGAGGACAGCGTCCTGGGCCTGGTTGGTGAAAGCGGCTCCGGCAAGACCATGACCGCGTTGTCGATCATGCAACTGCTGCCTTTCCCCGGAAAGATCATTCAGGGCGATATCGTCTACGACGGCCGAAACCTTATCGGCATGGACGTGCGTTCGCTCCGAAAGCTGAGAGGCAATGAGATTTCGCTGATATTCCAGGATGCGGGCTCGGCGCTCAACCCCGTGGTCGCCATCGGCCAGCAGGTCGAAGAGGTCATGCTAGAACATACCCCGGTGACGAAGCGGCAGGCGCGGAACCGTGCCGTAGAGTTGCTGGCCCAGATGGGGATTCCGGACGCCGTGAAGATGCTCGACCGGTATCCCTTCCAACTCAGCGGAGGCATGGCTCAGCGCGTCCTAATGGCAATCGGCATCGCACTGAGGCCGCGCGTGTTGATCGCCGATGAGCCGACGTCCAACCTGGACGTCACCCTGCAAGCGGAGATGCTGCAACGACTGCGGCAGCTCCGCCAGGAGAGTCATACCGCGATCCTACTGATCACGCACGACCTTGGCATCATCGCTCAGATGGCCCAATACGTAGCCGTGATGTACGGCGGATCTATTGTTGAGCACGCTGACACCATAACGCTGTATAAGAGGCCACAGCACCCATACACGTGGGCGTTGTTCCAGGCGCTTCCCAGGGTTGATTCGCCCGACCAATCGCTCCATCCACTGCCTGAAACGCCTCCGACGATGCTGGACCCCCCCGACGAATGTCCATTCCTTCACCGGTGCAACAAGGCCACAAACGAGTGCCGCACGGGTCCGCGCCCTCCCCTGGTCGAGGTGGAGCCGGGGCATTTCCTGGCTTGCTACAACCCGATCGCACAGGTGAGGTGAGGGGCCGACCGCTCGTGGTGCCCCGCGTCGGCGCTGACCGTATCGTCGTTAGAACTCGCCCAAAAGTGTTGAACGGCCCACACGCCTCGAATCCCGATTGCAACGTGACGCCCAGTCCCGCGATCACTCTTCTTGGTCGGATCGACCCTCGCCAGCAAGCTTCCTGCTCAGATTGTCGAGCATGTCGTCGGCCATGGCGTCCAGGTCGAACGACGGGTTCCAGTCCCACTCCTCGCGGGCTGCCGAGTCGTCCAGGGAGTTGGGCCAGGAGTCGGCGATGCCCTGCCGCAATGGGTCGACGTCGTAGTCGATACTGAAATCGGGGAGCCTGCTTGCGATTACCTCGGCCAACTCCGCGGGAGTGAAGCTCACGGCACCGACGTTGAAGTCGGTGTGGTGTCGGAGTCGGGAGGCGTCGGCGCGGGCCAAGTCGATGATCGCCTTGATGCAGTCGGGCATGTACATCATCGGCAGGCGGGTGTCGGGGCGCAGGTAGCACGTGTACCGTCCATCCCGAATCGCGGCGTAGAAGATGGCGACCGCGTAGTCGGTCGTGCCGGCGGTGGGCTCCGTCTTCCAGCTAATTATGCCCGGAAGCCGCAACCCGCGAACGTCCAACCCCAATTTCTCGACGTAGTAGTTCCCCATGAGTTCGCCGAACACCTTCGAGATGCCGTACAGCGTGGTCGGACGCTGAAGCGTCTCGTTTGGGGTATTGTCCGGTGGCGTGTCCGGCCCGAATGCGGCTATCGAGCTCGGGACGATGACTTGGTCGACATCGTTGTCAACCGCGGCCTCAAGCACGTTGTACAGGCCTTCGATGTTGACCGCGTGGGCGCGCTGTCGGTTGGTCTCGGCCAGCGCCGACAGCAGCGAGCTCATGTGATACACGGTCCCGACGTCGTGGTCGCGCACCGCCCTCTGAACGCTCGCGACGTCGGTGACGTCCACGGTGATGGCCGGCCCCGATTCGCGCACGTCATCCGGCATCGGCGTTCGATGCCCCGCGGCGATGACGTTTTCGTCTCCATACAACTGGCGCAGGGCGGGTACCAACTCGGAGCCTATCTGTCCCGCGGCCCCGGTGACCAGTATCTTTCGCATACGGTCGATGTCAGGTCGGGCTCGGCTTCGCCGCGGTGAACTTGACGCTCGCGACCTTGCCTTCAACGAGGGAGAGGTCCGCGGGACTGGGAGGAGGACAGAATTCCTCGCCCGGGCAGCTCGCCAACGCTCTCACTTCATCGTCAGATAGGAGGTGGCGATTGACGGTCTGCACGTCTCGAAAGCCCGTCTCAGACACGATCCGCCAATAATCGGGCTCGGCGATCGCTCCCCCCAGGCACCCGGCCCCGGCCGACTGGAATCGTTCCCGGAGTTCAGGCGCGATCTCTTCCATCAGCGTGATGTCCGATATCGCCAACCGTCCGCCGGGTTTGAGTATTCGATAGGCTTCGTGATAGACGGCGTCCTTATCAGGACAAAGGTTGACGACGCAGTTCGATATGACGACGTCGGCGATGCTGTCCGGAAGTTCGAGTTTGGCGATGTCGCCCACATGGAGTTCGACGCGGTCCGCCAAGCCTTTTTCGGCCACGGCCTGATGGGCCCGCTCGATCATCCGAGACGAAAAATCGATCCCAATCGCTCGACCGTCGGAGCCTGCTCGCTCGACGGCCAGCACCAGATCGATCCCGGCGCCGCACCCGAGGTCCACGACCACTTCGCCGGACTGAATGCCGGCAAAACCGACTGGGGCGCCGCACCCTCTGGACAGATCGAGGGCAATTTGAGGCACGTCGGCGAGGTCTGCCGGGGTGTATAATCCCTGATCGATTGCGTAGCCCGAACCGGGCTGAGCCTGGCTAGCTCAACACGCCTCCCCGTTGCCGCCGCTCTCCGCGAACGCGCCGTACCTGGTCCTGATAGTCTGTTTGATTTCTGCGAGCTTCATCGGCGTCCTCCTGAAGAGTATCCGGACGGCGCAATAGTATCACGAACGTCGCTGGGGCGGTCGCGGAGCCGGATCGCTCGTGTCCCCTATGGCACGTCTGGGGCGTAGTCCGAGCCTATGTAGCCCAGGCGTTCGAGTTCGGTGTACTCGGAGTCGGACATGCCGAGGATCTCTTTGTGGACGTACTCGTTGTCCTCGCCCAGCCGCACGGGGTGCCGACGGAGGTTGTTCGGCGTCTTGGACATGTTGAAGATGAGGCCCGGATACGACCGCGTACCGGTGTCGGGACCGGTGAGTTCCTCAAAGAAACCCCGGTCGTCTAGTTGCGGGCAGGCGTAGGCGTCGGCCTCGTCCTGGACCGGTCCTGCCACAACGCCAACAGCCTGGAGCTTGTGGAATAGTTCGTACCTGTCTTTGTCCTTCGTCCAATCGGTGATGTGAGCGTCCAACTCCGATTGGTTGCGATGTCGGCTCACCTGATCGGCGAACTTGGCGTCGCTCGCCCAGTCCGGATTGCCCATGACGTCGCATAGCGCCTCCCATTCGTCCTGGGCGCCGACGTCGATTGCGATCCACCGGTCTTCGCCCTGACACGGATATGCGTTGTGAGGGGCGTGTGTCGGGTGTCGGTTGGCTTGCGGTTCCGTGATGCGGCGGTTCATGGAGTAGTCCAGCATAAACTCGCCCATATACGGAACGAACCCCTCTGCGAGGGCCATCTCGATCTGCTGGCCTTTTCCGGTGCGCTTTCGCTGTCGCAGGGCGAGCATCACGGCGAAGGCGCCCTGAACGCCCGCTGCGGCGTCTCCGGTGAAGGAGTCGCCGGTCATTGACGGGTCCATGTCCTGGTAGCCGCGGATGTAGTGGTGGCCGGTCATCCCTTCCATATGCGTGCCGAAAGTGCGGTAGTTCTTATAAGGCCCTGTGAGTCCGTAGCCGGGCATCCGCAGCATGATCAACCGCGGATTGATCTCGCGCAGCTCCTCGTAGGTCGCATTGGCGCGCTCGATGGTCTCGGGCACGTTGTTCTCGATGAACACATCGGAGACGGCGATCAGGCGACGGAAGACGTCTTGCCCTTCCGGCGTCATAATGTCCGCGGTCATGCTTAGCTTGTTTCGTCCGTGGCTGTTGAACGACGGAGAGCGATTGAACGGCGTCTCTCCCGGATCCCAGTCAGGAAAGGCGTAAAACATCGAACCCCCGGTGCCCCTCGCCCTGTCGACCTGTTCCTTTGTGACACGGGCCGACTGGCCACGGGTGGAGGGCTGCATTCGATTTCGCGGCTCTACCCGTATTACCTCGGCGCCCCATTCGGCGAGAAGCTGCGTGCAGTGGGGCCCCGCCCACACCACGGTCACGTCGATGACCCGGATCCCCTCAAGGGGAAGTTTCTTGCTCATACTTCGTTCCCACCCATTCAGATAACACCGCTGTTTCGCAGTTCGGTTATATCGTCACTTGATCGCCCCAATTCTGCCAAAACCTGTTCGGTGTGCTGGCCCAGGAGCGGCGCCGGGGAGCGATCGGGCAACTCGGCCCCAGACATCTTGAATGGCCTGCCGGGATAAGTCAGCTCCCCGGCCTCGGAGTGCTCGATGGACTCCCAATACCCGCGCTCGGCGAAGTGAGGGTCGTGGAAGATGTCTTCGACGTTGTTTATCGGTCCGGCAAGCAAGTGATGGTCCTGAGCGGCATTCACGGCTTCGAGCTTGGTGCGTTCAAACAACCACGGAAAGTAGAACTCATCGAATAGGTATGCGGCTTCGGGATCGGAGCGGCCGGCGGGGTTGCTCAAGAGCGGGTGATCCACCAGCTCCGGATGGCCGATCATTTCGCAGATGTCTCGAAACCGTGGTCCGAACCCGAGAATGTTGACGTAGCCGTCGGCGCACGGTTTGGTTCCCGACGCTACTCGGATGCCGGGGTCAGGTCGGGATCCGATGTCGCCGGTGTAGGCGTAAGCGGTGAGCCAGATAACTCGTCTGTCCCTGAAACCGGCCTGGGTTTCATATACGGAAACGTCGACGTGCTGACCCTCGCCGTCGTCCTCGGCTTCGAAGAGCGCCACCATGGAAGCGTAAGCCCCGACAGACCCGGCGTGGATAGCCACGATGTTGCCCGCCAGCTTCAGCGGCTCTCGGTCGGCGTGTCCGGTGATGTTCATTGGGCCGCCCATGGCGTAGGCTACTAGGTCCGATGACTTCAGGTCGCGGTACGGACCCGTCTGGCCGAAGTTGGAGATCGACGTAACCACCACGGCGGGGTTTATGGCTTCGAGTGTCTCGTAACCCAAGCCCAAGCTGTCCATCACACCAGGGCGGAAGTTCTCGACCACGATATCCGAGTTGGCCGCCAGGTCCTTTGCGACTTGTAAGCCCGCCGGGTCCTTGAGATCGAGCGTGATCCCGCGCTTACTCGTGTTCAAGTGCAAGAACATGCCGCTCTTCTCAGGATGCGGTTCGTCGCCGGGGTACGGGCCCATCGTCCGCGCCGGGTCGCCTGCTCCGGGTCGCTCCACTTTGATGACGTCGGCGCCGTAGTCGGCCAGCAACTTCGTGCATTGCGGCCCCGCCACATGGTGGCTCAGGTCCAGAACTCGTACGCCAGCCAACGCGTTGTCGAACATTTTTCGTATTCCCTAACAGTGTCATGGTTCTATCGAAACGATCTGAGGAGCGGTGCGGAGGGTCAGGCGAGAGGTTGAACGGGTTCACTCAAGTTGAGTGGATTGGGGTCCGTCAACTCAACGCCGACGCGGCGTAAGCTATCAGCGTATGCGATGCTCGTCAAGCATCAGAGCGGAAAAAGCGACGCTTTGTTCTTTCTCGGCGCGTCCGAAAGTCGCCCGAATGTTACGCGAGTCTGTGACATTGAACGTCGAAGAACACTGAACGAATGCTCAGAGACCTGTCACTGAAATGTCGGGGTTAGTAGCGGGCGGATCGTGTAATAAACTAGCGGGGTGCTAGCGCTCGGTCTTGACGGTGAGGGTCTCGCCGTTTGTGACCATTTCGACAGACCCGTGCTTCGATGTGACGTAGATGTTGGCCGCCGAGACATAATCGCTCAGTCGCGCCAGAGTCTCAACGTGCGGGTGGTCGAATCGGTTGTCCTCTCCGGCTGATATGACAGCCAGAACAGGCGACACAGCGTTCAGAAAGCGCTCGCTGGATGAACTCCGACTGCCGTGGTGGCCCACCTTCAAGACTTGGCTGCTCGAACGACCGTCGTTGTTTGCGATCAGGGATTCGCCTTCGCGGAACACGTCGCCCGCCAGCAGGAAACCAACCTTGCCATACGCCACCCTCAACACCACGGATGCGTTGTCGATGTCGGAAAGGGTATTGCTTAGCAGCTTCTTCGGAGGACCGAGAACCTCGAGAGTCACGCCGTCGTCGAATGTCACCGTCATGCCCTGCCTCGCCAGCAGCTCGACGGACGATTCGACGCCCACCGCACGACGCCAGTCGGCGTGCTGAGGGGTGTCATGCGCGAACTCTCGCTCGAGCACATGGCGCACTTGGTATCGCCCCAGGATCTCGGTCAAACCCGAGATGTGGTCGCTGTGGGGGTGTGTCAACACGACCAGAGCTACTAACCTGTCGAAACCTCTTT
>CEQE01031399.1_pt1 | contig 16412 bp, 17 predicted proteins | sample 356201 | NCBI WGS metagenome assembly CEQE01 (sample SAMEA2619970, study PRJEB7988) | marine metagenome | biome: marine biome (ENVO:00000447); feature: mesopelagic zone (ENVO:00000213) & marine oxygen minimum zone (ENVO:01000065); material: "saline water (ENVO:00002010), including plankton...
CTTAAAGCAACTGTTTCTAAACCTTGAATAATTCCAAAGGCATTATCCGGTGCTAAAGCAGAACCTAAATCTCTTAATAGCACTACTCTCGCACGCACTGCAAAAGCCACGTTAGCTCCTGTAAGTTCAGGAACAACTTTTCCCCAAACAGCTCCACCGTAACTTGCATCAGGTTCATTAAACAATGGTTGTCTTTTTGGATTAGTTGTCCAATCAAAATTACCTCCATCAACTAAACATCCACCAATAACTGTTCCATGTCCACCAATATATTTTGTCAAAGAATGAACAACTACAGCAGCACCTTGTTCGATCGGTTTGCAAATTATTGGTGATGCGGTGTTATCCATTATTAAAGGTATATTATATTTTCTTCCTATATCAGATACTTCCTCAATAGGAAAAACTCTTAAATATGGATTTGGAAGAGTTTCTGCATAAATAGCTCTAGTTTTATCATCAATTAGTTTTTCAAAGTTTTTTGGATTAACAGGGTCAGCATACCTAACTTCAATACCAAGTTTTTTTAAAGTATGAGTAAATAAATTTACTGTTCCACCATAAAGATCTGTTGAACTAATAAAATTATCCCCTGATTGACAAACATTTGTTATTGAAAATGTAGATGCTGCTTGTCCTGAACCTACTGTAACACAAGCTAAACCTTCTTCTATAGCAGCTAATCTCTTTTCCAAAGCGTCGTTAGTAGGATTCATTATACGCGTGTATATGTTTCCAAACTCTTTTAAGGCAAAAAGGTTGGCCGCGGTATCCGTATCCTTAAATTGATAAGAGGTGGTCCTATATATGGGTACTGCTACTGCAGTAGTAGCAGGATCACTTCTGTATTCACCCCCATGCAACGCTATAGTTTCTGGGTTTTTTATTTCTTTAGTCATTTTTTTTCTCCATTTTTATTGTTCTGAACTTTATTGATTGTTATTACAACCTATCTAGTTCAAAAGTGTTTAATTTATATGCGAGATCATTAATATATTCTAAAGCTATTGTCCTTTAGGAGATATGCGTTATTTTATAACGATTTATATTAAAAATTTGACTTTATCCACAAATATAAGTAACTAAGCCCAGTTCTATGACCGACTTTGTTAAAACTAAGGATATTAAAAATAGTTGGCTGTTAATTGATGCCACTGATGCAATAGTTGGAAGACTAGCTGTATTTATATCCAAAACGATAAGAGGAAAAAATAAATCTACATTTACACCTCATATGGATCATGGTGATTTTTTAATAATTAAGAATGTAGAAAAAATAAAATTTACAGGAAACAAATTTAAAAATAAAAAATATTTTAAACATACAGGTCATCCTGGAGGAATTAAAGAAACAACTCCTGAAAAATTAAGTTCAAAAAAGCCTGAGGAAATATTGAAATTAGCTGTTAAAAGAATGTTGCCCGGTGGACCTCTTGCAAAAAAACAAATGTCCAAATTAAAAATTTATAAGGGAGATAATCATCCTCACGAATCACAAAATCCTAAGGAAATCTTCTTGAATCAAATGAACAAAAAAAATTTACTTAGAAGGTAATAATGGAAGCCAATACAAATCTAGAAAATAAAAATCCAAAAAAAATTAAGCTAGACTTTAAAGAGAGCAAGTATGCAACTGGTCGCAGAAAAAAATCTGTAGCTAGAATTTGGATAAAAAAAGGTACTGGAAAAATTTATGTAAATGGCAAAAATATGCCTGATTATTTCACAAGATTCAATCATCAAACGCTAGTTTCCCAACCTCTCAAGGTTGCAAAAAGATCTGCTGATTTTGATGTTAGATGTCTAGTCAAAGGTGGAGGTTTATCTGGACAAGCTGGAGCAATAATCCATGGCATTTCAAGAGCTTTGTTAAAATATGAACCTGATTTAAAATCTGATCTCAAAAAAGAAAAACTTACCACAAGAGATTCAAGATCTGTGGAAAGAAAAAAATACGGTCATAAAAAAGCTAGGCGAAGTTTTCAGTTTTCTAAAAGGTAATTATATTTATATTACCAACTATTTAGTTTTATTGTTATATTCAAAAGATGAGCAAATATATAAATGTAGCTATTGTTGGGGCAACAGGATACATAGGCCTAGAACTTATTAAACTTCTTATAAAACATCCAAAAGTTAAAATAAAAAATATTTGTGCTCAAAACTCTATTGGTAAGTCAATGTATAAATTTGACCCTTCGTTAAAGAAAAAATCATTACCTAAGATTACTAATTTAGCTAGCGTAAATTTTGATAATATAGATATATTATTTACTGCACTTCCAAATGGTGAAGCACAAAAAATTTCTAAAAAATTAACTCCAAAAAATAAATTAATTGATTTATCAGCAGACTTTAGAATAGAAAAACCCAGGTACTATAAAAAATGGTACAATGCGACTCATAAATCTAAAAATTTAATTAAACATTCTATTTATTCAATTCCAGAATTGATAGATATAAAATTAGACAAATATAAAATTATATCTTGTCCGGGTTGCTATCCTACTTCAATCCAGCTACCCTTAATTCCTATTATTAAAAAAAGACTTATAAATACCAGCAATATAATAATAGATTCAAAATCTGGGTACTCAGGAGCTGGTAAAAATTTATTTAAAAAATTTAAATTTAAAAATATTTACGATTCAATCTCAGCCTATGGTATTTCTTCACATAGACATTTAGCTGAAATAGACCAACAGTTAAAAAAAATATCTAAAAGTAAAATTGAGGTTCAGTTTACACCCCATTTATCACCCATGTTTAGAGGTATTCTTTCTACTATTTACGTAAACTTGAACAAAAATGTAACCGCAAGAAAAATTTATAAATATTTAAAAAAATATTATAAAAATAAACATTTTATAAAATTTGCAAAATTTAATACTCCAATAGGAACTGGAGATATAATGCATAGCAATTTTTGTAAAATATCTGTCTGCAATGATAGAATTAAGAATAAAGCGATAATTTTGAGTACAATTGATAATTTAATAAAGGGTGGTGCGGGTCAAGCAATACAAAATATGAACTTATTATATGGATTTAAAGAACAGATGGGTTTTAAATGAGAAATTATTTCATAATTTTTATTTTTATCTTTACTATTAATTGTTCATTTAATGAAAAAAGATCCAATCTTACTGACAACAATATGTCGCATAATAAAATAAATTACTCTAAAGAATATTCTTTCGAAGAATATGTAAATTTGTTATCAAATAATAATAAATCTAAGAGCTATCCAGATATAAATAATATCCCGGATTAAATGTTATGAAAAAAAAAATTAATATAGCTGTAGTTGGCTTAGGAAATATTGGAAGTTATTTTTGCAATGAAATTATAAAAAAAAAAAAAGATATTTTACTTAAAACAGGAAAAAATTTAAATTTATTATATGTTTCTGCGAAAAGTAAAAATAAAAAAAGACCATTTAAATTCAAAAACAAGCAATGGATTCATAAACCCTTAAATATTGCAAATAATCCTAAGGTAGATATTGTTGTTGAGTTAATTGGTGGATCAGATGGTTTGGCAAAAAAAGTTGTTATTTCTGCTCTCAAGAACAAAAAACACGTGATTACAGCTAATAAAGCGTTGATAGCAAAACATGGAAACTATATTTCACATTTAGCCGAGAAAAATAAAGTTAATTTTGAATACGAGGCTTCAGTTGCATCAGGAATTCCAATAATTAGATGTATTAAGGAAGGGTTAATTTCAAACAAAATATCTAAATTAATAGGTATTTTAAACGGCACTTCAAACTATATTTTATCCAGAATGGAAGAAACTGGAAAAAATTTTAACGAAATATTAAAAGAAGCAAAAAAATTTGGCTATGCTGAAAGTAATCCAAAATCTGATTTAAATGGTGATGATGTAGGTTCTAAGATTAAAATATTGTCCTCTTTATGTTTTGATACACTAATCTCAAGAAATAATATTTTAATTGACGGAATTTATAACATTGAAAACAAAGATATCATCAACGCAAAAAAATTAGGTTATAGAATAAAATTATTGGGAATTACTGAAATGATAAACAAAAATATTTTTGAAAGAGTTCATCCTTGTTTGGTTGATGTCAATTCTTATATTGGAAATATAAATGGTGTATTTAATGCTTCGATCATCAATAGTTCTCCAGTTGGACAAACTATTATGCAGGGTAAGGGTGCTGGTCCAGGCCCCACTTCTTCAGCTTTAATGTCAGATTTATATTCTATATTAAGAGGAAATATAAAGTATCCTTTTATTACTCCATATAAAATGCGCAAAAAAATCAAACAATTCAATTATTCTAATTATTCCTATTCTTGTTATTTAAGATTTGAAGTTAAAGATAAACCAGGCGTTTTATCGAGCATTACTAAAAATTTGGGTGAAAGTAAGATTTCAATAGAAAAATTAATGCAAATTCCAGATAAAAATAAACGCACTGCCTCAATAAATATAATAACTCATAAAACTGTAGAAAGAAGAGTAGCTAATTGTTTACGCAAATTAAAGAAAAATAAACATATAATCAATTCGCCAACTTTCATAAGAGTTGGGGATATCAATGGTAATTGATAAAAAATATTTAGATCCATTCATACTTGCCACGGAAAGAGCTGCCTATGGCGCATCCCTATTTAAAGGCAAGGGAGATAAAATTGCCGCTGATCAATCTGCTGTTGATGAAATGAGAAATCAGTTAAACAAAATTAATATGAAAGGCACTATAGTAATTGGAGAAGGTGAATTAGATGAAGCTCCAATGCTATATATTGGGGAGGAAGTTGGTAATAAATTTGGTGAAGAACTAGACATTGCCGTAGATCCTTTGGAAGGTACTAATTTTGCAGCTAAAAATTTGCCAAATGCATTATCAGTTCTTGCTGTTACGAAAAAAGGTAATTTACTTCATGCCCCAGATATCTACATGGAAAAAATAGCTATTGGAGCCGGTTTTCCTGATAATTTGGTTGATCTTGATTTTGATGTGCAGAAAAATATTGAAAGACTGGCAAATGCTAAAAGAATTTCTCCTAAAAAAATAACGGCCTGCGTACTTAAACGACCAAGACATGATCAAATTGTTAATTCTTTAAATTCATTAGGTGTTAAAATTAATTTTATTACTGATGGTGATGTCTCAGGAGTTATTTCAGTTGCAGATCCAAAATCTAATATAGACATATATTTTGGAATAGGTGGAGGCCCCGAGGGTGTTCTTGCTGCCGCTGCACTAAGTTGTTTAGATTGTCAAATGCAAACTAGATTATCATTTCAAAATGAAGATGAAAAAAATAGAAGTAGAAATATGGGTATTAAAGACCTAAATCAAAAATATAATATCAACGACATGGTCAAAGGGGATGTTATATTTTGTGCCACAGGTGTTACAGATGGAGACTTAGTTAAAGGAATAAAGGATCAAGGTGATGCATTTCAAGCGGAAACATATGTTTTGCACAAGAGCTCAAATACAAATAAAATAATCAAAAACAACATTAAAAAATGAATTATAAATCAGTTACGGGAAAAAACTGGTTATTAAAACAATATAATGAAAACTACGCAAAAAAAATACACGAAGCATTTCATTTTAGTGAAATATTATCTAAAATTATTTCAATACGAAAAATTAAATTAGATCAAATAGAAAATTTCATTAATCCTACAATTAAAAAAAACATTCCAAATCCTGATTCAATTAAAGACATGGATATTGCTACAAAAGCAACAATTTTACATATACAAAAAAAAAATATTATTGGAATATTCGGGGATTATGATGTTGATGGAGCAACTTCAGTAGCTATTTTGGCAAAATATTTTAAACAAATACATCAACCTTTTGAATTTTTAATTCCTAACAGAATTAAAGATGGTTACGGACCCAATAAAAAAGGATTTGATTTCTTAATCAACAAGGGTTCAAAATTAATTATCACCGTTGATTGTGGCATTTCCTCCCATAAGGCTATTCTACATGCAAAAAATAAAAGTATAGAAACTTTAGTTATTGATCATCACCAAGGTGATGTGAAACTTCCTGAAGCAACCGCCATTGTAAATCCCAATCGAATCAATGATGAGTCTAAACTATCATATCTTTGTGCAGCAGGAGTTTGTTTTATGTTTTTGGTATCATTGAGTAACAAATTACGTAGTTTAGATTGGTTCAAACTTAATAATATTGATGAACCCAATATTTTAAATTTTTTGGATCTAGTTAGTTTGGGAACAATTTGTGATGTTGTTCCCATTGTCGAGTTAAATAGAGCAATTGTTAAACAAGGTTTAAAAGTTTTTGGTAGACGAAAAAATATTGGCTTAAAAACTCTATACGATAATAGTAACATAAACATCCAACCTAACATCTATCACTTAGGTTATATAATAGGTCCGAAAATTAACGCAGGAGGAAGAGTTGGTAAATCATCTCTTGCAGCTGAAATATTAATTTCTGAAAATCAAGATAGGGTTGACTACCTAGCAAAAGAGTTAAATGACTTCAATGAATTTAGAAAAAAAATTGAACTTGAGCTTTTTCGAAAAATTGAAAATGAGACAAAGGATATAAAAGACCCTATTTTATTCTTTCAAGGGAAAGATTTTCATGAAGGAATAATAGGAATAACCGCATCAAAAATTAAGGATAAATACAATAAACCTTGTGTAATTATTTCGATTAATGGAAATATTGCAAAAGGTTCCGCAAGGTCTGTCTTTGGTTTTGACATTGGAGCCATTATTATTTCGGCCGTTCAGAATAAAATCTTAATCAATGGAGGAGGGCATAAAATGGCAGGAGGATTTTCAATCAATATTGAGAAGATTGAGGTATTTAAAGAATTTTTAATTAAAAAATATAATAGTTTAATTGTCGATAAAGGTAGTTATAAAACTTTGTATTTAGATTCTATAATTTTGCCAACTGCATTAAACGTTGAATTTTACAATGATATTAATGTTCTATCTCCTTTTGGCACAGGAAATCCTGAGCCAAAATTTTTAATTGAAGATCTAAAATTAGCCAATTCTAAGGTTGTTGGTGACCGACATATCAAGGCGATTTTTTATAATAAAAGTAATGATGTTGTAAAAGCTATTGCGTTTAATTCGGTTGGTACTGTGCTAGAATCTTTTTTGGATAAAAATAATAAAAGTTTTATGAATATTGCAGGCACATTAACATCTAATAATTGGAATGGAAAAAATAATATTGAGTTTGTAATTAATGATATTTCTGTTAATACCATATAAATTTTACTATAGGTCCCATCGTCTATCGGTTAGGACACATGGTTTTCATCCATGAAAGAGGGGTTCGATTCCCCTTGGGACCGCCAAATAAAAAAAATATTTAAAATTGAAAACATTAATAATAAGAACTGATAAAGTAGGTGATATATATTTTACCCTGCCATATATAAATTCTATAAGAAAAGCTTATGGCAAAGAGAACCTGGACTTATTAATTGCTGAAAATATTTATGATCATTTTGCTGAAAAGAACTACCTATATAATAACATTTATGCTTTTCCAAAAAAAGGAATAATAAAAAAAATTCTTTTAATTATCAAATTAAGATCAAATAATTACAAGCATATTTTGGTCTTTGATGGTAAGGATAGGTCGTTAATTTTTTCATATTTGTTAAAAGCCTCAAAGAAAATCTTTTTTTATAATAAAAAAAAAATTAATTCACTTTTAAAAATATTTTTTTTAAATAAAAAGAAACATATATTTGTAGAAGATAATAAAAAAGAAACATTGAACGATCTCTTTGCTAAAATGTTAAGCCATTTGAAATTTAACAATAAAACTATAGATTTTAAATTTATTAACTTTTGCAATTTATCAAGTATAAATTTTCCAGATATTTTACGTGAAAGATTTAAAAAATATACCTTATTTCATTTGGATGAAAGGTGGTTTTCAAAATATTATATTAAAAAATTTTATGATATAAACTTAACAACAAATGATTTTATAGCTTTTATAAACACCTTTTTTAAAATCCATAAACATAACCTTATAATTACAACAGGTTTTATTAAATTACCTTTTATAAATTTGCTTAAAGATAAAATATTCACATATATCCAATCTAATTTTTATGAATATAACTATAATAATTGTAAAGCAATTCTCGTTGAAAATAGCACATTAAACGAACTAGAAATCATAATAATGAATTCAAAAAATATGATTACCTGTCATACTGGTTTGTCACTGTTGGCAGGAGGATTTAATGTTAACTTAATTGATATAATAGACAAAGAAAACGACAATGAATTTAATTATCAAAGATTAACTTCTCACATAAAAAGATACAGCAAAATATATAGAAAAGAATTTAATGAATTGTATAAAGATATATTATTAAAAATTGATCAATGAAATATTATGTATATATGCTGGTAAACAAAAATAAAAATAAATTATTTTCGTATGTAGGTTATACAAATAATATTGAAAAACGCATTATGCTTCACAATAATTCTAATGGAGCAAAATTCACCATGGGAAGGAAATGGATACTGTGTTACAAAGAAACTTATTTAAGTAAATCAAAAGCAATGTCTAGAGAATATGAATTAAAAAAAGATAGAAAATTTAGAAATTTTCTAAAAGAAAAATTCATGAAGAAGAATAACAATCTACTATACTAAAAAAAATTACACTATGAAAATTTCTATCCTATTACCTTACAAAGAAAATTTTTCACCCACTTACGCTGGTGCTGTATCTTTATTTGTAAAAGATACTGTCAAATTAAGTGAATATAAAAAGAACATTACTGTTTATGGAAATACAAATTTAAAAAATATATTTAAACTTACCTATAAAAATATAGATTTAAAAAAAAATTTAATTCAAAGTGGCAGCAAACTTTATGTAAATGAATTTTTAAATTACGAAAATGAATCACCCTCTGATTTAATAGAGATTCATAATCGACCCAATTATTTTCATTTAATACATAAAAAAATTATTAATCAAAAAATAGTTTTATATTTTCATAACGATCCTCTTACTATGACTGGATCAAAATCTTTAACTGATAGAAAAAAATTATTAAATCATGCGTCAAAAATTATTTTTAATAGCCATTGGTCAAGAAAAAGATTTTTGCAAGGTATTGAAGGAATCCATTTAAATTCGGAAAAAATTTCCGTAATTTGTCAGTCAATTGGTCCAACAAAAGTAAATTTAAATAAGAAAAAAAAATGGATTACTTTTGTTGGTAAATTAAACCGGGCAAAAGGTTATGATTTATTTGGAAATGCTATTTTGAAAATCCTAAAAAAATATAAACAATGGAAAGGAATGGTTATTGGAGATGAGCCCCGAGCAACTCTTATTTTTAAACACAAAAGACTTAATGTAATGGGTTTTACAAATCATAATAGGGTATTAGAAATTTTTAAGAGAACAAGTATTGCAGTAGTTTGTTCAAGATGGAATGAACCATTAGGCAGATCAAGCCTTGAGGCTTCTAGTCGTGGATGCGCAACCATTATTAGCAATAAAGGAGGTCTGCCAGAAACTATTACCCACGGAATCATTTTAAAAAAATTAAGTATTTCCTCTGTTTACAATGCAATTAAAGATTTAATTGAAAATGAAAATAAAAGAAAACTGCTGCAAGATTTATCTATAAAAAATTTTTTTCATACAAATAAATTAAGTTCGAAAAAAATGGACCAATATAGAAGAAATATTTTAAAAACAAGTCCATTAAAAAGAAACTTAACTAATCATATTCCAAAAAGTTTACGTATTTTGCATGTTACTAATTTTAACGAACGTCATGATGGTAGACTTTTTTTTAATACTGGCAGAAGAATTAATAACGGATTCATTAGACTTGGTCATAGCGTTTTAGAATTTAGCGATAGAGATATAGTTAAACACTACAAGAGTTTTAAAGACCACACTGGTTCGAAAGCTTTAAATCGTAAATTGATCAATACCGTTTATAATTACAAACCAGATTTATTGATTTTCGGACATGCTGATCTCGTAAAACCAGAAACTATAGCCTACCTAAAAGAAAATTATAAAGATTTAAAGGTTGCCCAATGGTTTTTAGATCCGCTTATTAAAAACGGACCAGATTATGAAAAGAATAAATCGAGAATTTTAAACAAAATTAAATTTACTGATACAAATTTTTTAACTACTTCACCTGATGTTATAGATTTTTTACCCAAAAACAAATCATGTTTCTTTATACCTAATCCATCAGATCCATCTTTTGAAGTTTTGAATAATTACAAAAATAATCAGTGTTCTATGGACGTTTTTTTTGCTCTAAGTCATGGTGTACATAGGGGTATTTTAAAGAGGGGTAAGCACGATGAACGTGCCGATTTTGTGAATAAACTAATGGAGAAAACACCAAACGTTAAATTTGACTTGTATGGAATAAATAACATCCAACCCATTTGGGCTGATTCATATTTTAAATCAATAGCTAATGCAAAAATGGGAATTAATTTAAGCAGGGGTAATCCAATCAAATATTACAGCAGCGATAGAATTACTCAATTCGTAGGTAATGGTCTTCTTACATTTATTCACGACAAAACTCATTACAATAATTTCTTTTCAGAAGATGAAATTGTATTTTATAATAATGTTTCTAATCTTTCTGAAAAAATCCAAAAATTTGCAAAAGATGATTATTTAAGAAAAAAGATTGCCAAAAAAGGAAAAGCAAAATATATGAAATTTTTTAATTCTACAATAGTGGCCGATTATATAATTAAGAATACTTTTGGTCATAGTTATAAAAAAAACACTTATTTGTGGGAAGATAATAAAAATTAAATCTTTAATTATATTTTAATTTTATTTAGTGCATTATTTTTAAATAAATTTGCTTCTTTAATGTAACGTCTAACCATTTGAGTAGTTTTATGACCTGTCATGGCCATAATACTTCTTTCGTCTGCGCCAGATTCAGCAGTGACTGTTGCAAAACCTGATCTTAAACTATGACCTGAATAATTTTTGTTTTCTATGCCAGCAATATCTAGATAATATTTTATCAATAATGCAACTGATTGATCTGTTAAGCGATTTTCGCTCAGTTTAAAACTTTTGGAAAAACGTCTAAATATTGGACCAGTTTTAATATTTGATAACTCAAGCCATTTTTTTAAATGCAAAACGGGACAGTAGTTTTGATTGGAAAAGTAGGGGAGGCCTTTTACCATTCCTTCACCAAATTGGTCTGTTTTTGACCTTCTAATGACGATTTTGACCCCTTCTTGTACTATTTCTATATCATTATAATTAATTGACACCAGTTCAGTTCTTCTAAAGCCACCTCCAAATCCAATAAGAATTAAGGTTTTATCTCTAATTTTTTTGATTTCTTTAGTCTTTTCATTATCTATTACATTAATAATTGTTTTTAACTCATTGATTAATATTGGTTTTTTACCTTGCTGAAAACTTCCCATTTTACGCTTAATACCCATTAAATTTTCAATAATTATAGGGTGTTTAGCATCAAGATAGTGGCCTTTGAGTTTATGAATAACGCCTATTGATACCAATCTTCGTCTTAAAGTGCTAATTTTAGTACCCTTTGAAGATAGGAAAGTTAAATATAAAGCAACTATTTTTGATTCAGTGGGAAGAGGTTTAAGGCTATTTTTCGCACAAAAAGCTGAAAAATCATTAAAATCAGATCTATATGCACGAATAGTATTACTTGCCTTAGAACTTTTAAGATTGTTTAAAGTTTGGTTCTGCAAAGCTTTAATATCAGTTATAAGTTCATTCATGTTTTTTATTACTATTGATAACCTTTAATTATCGTTAGTAATATATTAAGTGATTTTAGAAGTCAATAACTATAATTTAAAAACATGATTAGAGATTTAGTTCAATCTGACAGGCAAAATTGGGAAAAATTGTATATTGATTATGCTGAGTTTTACAAAGTTCCTATGAATAATGAAATTTTGGATACTGTTTGGAGTTGGTTGTTTGATAAAAAACATGTTGTTAATGGACTTTGTTATGAAACAGAAGGTAAAATCGTTGGAATTGCTCATTATAGAACCATGCCAAGGCCATTAAATGATAAATATATAGGTTTTCTTGACGATTTGTTTGTGAACCCAAATTTTAGAGGAAAAAAAATAGGACAAAAACTGATAATGGCTTTAAAAGACATAGCAAAATCTAATGATTGGCAAGTAATAAGTTGGATTACCCACTCTTCTAATGATACTGCAAAAAAATTATATGCTAAATTAGCCATTAATACAGAATTTGATCTATATGAACTTAAAAGGAACTAAATTTCAGGTAAAAGTGTGGAAATACCTTAAAACTATACCAAAAGGCAAGGTAAAAACCTATAAACAGGTCGCTATAGGCATAAATAAGCCTAAAGCAGCACGTGCTGTGGCCAATGCCTGCGCTAAGAACCCATATGCCCCTAAAGTACCATGTCATAGGGTCATTAGGTCTGATGGTACCTTAGGTGGCTTCTCCAGCCCTGGAGGAACGAAAACCAAGAAAAAACTGCTAAAAAAAGAAGGTTTTTTGCTTTAAAAACTAGCATTATCAACGTTTTTTGCATCATATTCAATATTTTCTTCTCTAATACTAGTTACACCCTTCAGTTGTACCATTTATCCTAAAATCTCAATATATAACCCTTCTATGCGCCTTTAAACGCTATATTCCTAGATTACAAGGCTCACTAATTCACATATATTTTGTGCTATTTAATCGACCTCTTCTCTTCAATTACCTTTACTGACTTATTAATTAATTCTTTTCTTAGATCTCTAATTTATGGCCATTTAACTTGTTTATTTCATTAATTCTTATTTATTCTAGTGCATCTCATTATTTATTAATTTTCACACTATATTTAACATGTGCTCTTATTTATGCCTATTTTGCTCGTATATTTCTATAATATTAATGTTTTGCTCTAACAGACTGTTTTATATATTCTAATTTCTACTATATTATATATTACTTTAAGTATTGATAAATATTCATTAAATTCAATAACTTAAATACATATATTAAAGTAGAATATTATAATATAGTAAATAAATACTAACTAGATATAAACCTCTCCCTAAATGAAATATAGACACCAGATAATACAATAATAGCTAAACCTATCCACGTCCAAAAGTCTGGAAAATCAGAAAAGAAATAATAACCAATTGAAACGTTTGTAATAATTTCAAAGTAACTAAATGGGGCTAATTTTGATGCATCAGCGTATTTTAAAGATGCACATAAACCTATGAAGAACATTAATATCCATTGACCAGAAGTAGGTACTACCCAAGTAAAAGGCATGTACAAAGTTAAGATAAAGGCTCCTACTACACCGGTAATCAGTAATGTTAATAAAGGAGTATCTACTGTGTGAAGTTTTCTCGTAACAATAATATATGTTCCATAAAAAAAACCTGTTCCCAAAGCTGCTAAAGTAGCAATATTAAAATCCAACAAACCTGGGCGAATAACAATTAAACTACCCAGAAAACCCACAATCACTGCAGACCACCTTCTATAACCAACTCTTTCACCCAAAAAAAATGGCGATAATGCAGTTACAATTAATGGTGCAACAAATGCCAAGGTAAAGATATTATTGAAATTGAATAAAAAAATAAAATGTTTGCAAAAAGCAAGATTAGACCTCGAGTAAACTGTAATTTAGGTTTGGAGGTCCATACTAATTGTTTCCTAAAAAAGAAAAACATAAAAAATAAGACAATTAGCATCGTAAAAAAATATCTTGCCCACACTATTTGCAAAACGGGTAAATCAGAACTAAGATGTTTTGCCATTCCATCCATAACAGGCAAAATAGCCCAAGCTAATAGATTATAAAAAATCGCTTTCACTATTTAGTTAAAATATTTTAGAGCCAAAAACACCACTATAGGAATTGTAATAAAAGATAAAAATGTTGAAAGCACTACTGTGCTGGCAATGCTATCTACGATTTTTCTAGGAGAATAAATTTCTCCAATTAAATATGTTAAAACAGCTGATGGCATGGATGTTTGTATAAACATTACACCCGCCTCTATGCCAGCTAAATTAAACATTCGTACAAACCCAAAACCTACTAATGGACCAATAATAATTCTAACAAATGAAAAAAATAAACTTTCATTAAATGAAAAAATTTTTAGTTTGGAAAGAGCAACACCTAAGGACATAAGTACTAAAAAAATAGTGGAATATGCAATTAAGAATGTTGCATTTTCTATAAACTTTGGTGATGGAATTTTGAAATAAACAAAAAACAAAGAAATAATCAGAGCGTATATTGAAACACAATTTATAAGTGGTTTAAAAGAAAATTTTCTGCTTGCTAAAAGAATATTAAGACTAAAATGAAAAACAACTACCACCGAAGTAACTGCCGCTGCTATTGCTAATCCTAATTTACCATAAGCAAAAAAACAGATTGGCAAACCCATATTTCCTGTGTTTGGAAGAATTAAAGGTGGAAGAAGTCTATATATATCTTTATTAAGAATTTTTAAAACTAGAACACCTATAACCGCGAATAATCCAACGTATAATAGCATGTAGTATAAAAATCTTAAAAATAGATCAAAATCTGCATTTGAGGATGTAAGAGAATAGAAAATAATGCATGGAAGACCAATATTTCCTGATAAATTTGTGATGAATTTAGTGTCAAATTTAGGTTCCTTTTTTCCGTACCAATAGCCAATTCCTATAGTCAAAAATACAGGAAATAGGACCTCGAAAAGCTTTATATATAACTCCATTTAGTCTCAAAAAATAAGAAATATTTATATGTTTATTTTTATTTTTTTTTCTTCTTAATAAAGTGTCTTTTAAAAATGCCTTTTTTTTCTAGTCTTTCTTCGTACAAATTGATTTCCTTTACCAAATGCCTGTCATAAAAATGAATAATAGCAATCAATAAAATAATAAAAACTACAATTAAAATTAGCAATGAAATTTCACTCATTTTATTATGCTAATGACTCCCTTCTATACATTTCTAAATTACTTTCAAATTCGCTTAATCGTTTCCATATACTTCTAAGCTCAGTAATTGTTGTCCAATTGTGTAAGAATAAAGCGAAACCTCCATGAACTCGTGAAAAAGCATTAGAAACCTGCACCATAACCCCAAGTGTGATTAATCCTGTAAATAAACCTGGACCCATTATTAAATATGGTGCAATAATCATAAACTGATCATAAGACGTCATCCATCCATCAAAATAACCGTAATGAAGATAAAGTCTATGATAGTTAAATCTAATACCAGTAAATAATTCCAGTAAAGTTTCTGTTTGAGCATAATTTTTCTTATCATCTTCGCCAAGAACAAGATCCTTTCTAAAGGCAGCCTCTACTCTTTGATTTTTGTATTCTAAACCGGGCAATTTAATTCCAACAAACCAAGATATAACAATTCCACCTAATGAAATGATCAAAGTAAACCAAACTAACGAACCTTCTATATCCTTTAATATTGGAATATCTACTTTAGCACTTAAAGTCCAAAGAATTGGAATAAATGCAATCAATGTCATAAGTGCTCTGATGACTTGAAGACCTAGTGACTCAATTATCCTTGCAAATCTATTGCAATCTTCTTGTATTCTTTGACTAGCTCCTTCTATTTCGCTTTCAACGGCTTGCCACTTAGGAATATAATTAAAGGTCATTGCCTCTCTCCATCTTAATCCGTAAATACGAGTAAACCATCCAGTAAAGATTGCTAAGAAAATGTAAGGAAATGCAATAACCACAAAAGAAAGATCTCCCTCAAAACCATTTAAAATATAATCTAGAGAAATTAACTGACTAAAAAAAAGTTCTATTCCTTCCTGGGGTTTGTCAACATAGTCACCTGCGTTTTGTAAAAGATCATAAAATTTTCCGTACCAGGTATTGATGGCAACAGTCATTTGAACTTGAAACCAAAGTGATGCAATTAAAAGGAACAAGCCACCCCAAGACCATAGTCTCCATTTTTTTTCTAGGAAAAAACTTTTTAACATTTATTTAATGGTCATTAATTTTTAAGAAAGTTATCGGCGTAAGACTTTTTGACTATTTTACTCTTTTGAGGTTCAATTATATGATATTCGATGTTATTTTCTTTAGCGAAATTAATGGCTAATTCTTTGGAATCAAACTCTAGTTTCACTTCACTCATGGTATCAGTTGATGTCTCCCAGCCCATCAAAGGATTTATTCCAGTATCTTGAGTTTCAAATTCTAAAATCCATTTTTTTGCATTTCCTTTACCTGATTGCATTGCAGACTTTGTAGGAATATATATTTTAGCTTTTTTCATAAATTTAATGGTCGGGGCGGCAGGATTTGAACCTGCGACCCTCTGGTCCCA
>CEQE01116650.1_pt1 | contig 16323 bp, 12 predicted proteins | sample 356201 | NCBI WGS metagenome assembly CEQE01 (sample SAMEA2619970, study PRJEB7988) | marine metagenome | biome: marine biome (ENVO:00000447); feature: mesopelagic zone (ENVO:00000213) & marine oxygen minimum zone (ENVO:01000065); material: "saline water (ENVO:00002010), including plankton...
TTAAGCTTACAAAGTGAAAGCACACAGTTTGCCGAAAAAGTACTTGATAAAGTAGCGGCAATTTATGTGCGCCGTAATGTAGAGCGCAATAGCGCAGAGGCACAAAAATCACTCGAATTTTTAGAAGTACAATTACCCGAAGTTAAAAAGCAGCTAGAGTATGCTGAACAGCGTTTTAATGACTACCAAATTAAACGCCAATCAATCAACATTACACTAGAGACGCAAGGTGTACTTGAGCAGGTAGTAGAGCTTGAAACTAAACTACAAGAGCTTGAACTAAAGCGCTTAGAATTGAGTCGTAAATTTAAAGAGAGTCACCCAACCTACCAAGGCGTCCTTGAACAAATTGAAGCGGTAGAAAAACAAAAACAAAACCTAGTGGGTGAGGTAGGTAACCTACCAGAAACTCAACAGGAGCTGTTACGCTTAAAACGCGACGTTGAAGTAAGCAACCAAATTTACACGCTACTTTTAAGTAAAACGCAAGAGCTTGATATTGTTCGGGCAGGCACCGTAGGTAATGTACGCGTGATTGACCACGCAGAGGTAAATACCTCTAAGCCAGTTAAGCCTAAAAAAGCACTAATCGTGGTAATGACAACCATGCTGGGCGGCATGCTGGCAGTTGCTATAGTGCTTATTCAAAAAGCAATTCATAAAGGGGTAGAAGACCCTAACGAGATTGAAGCACTTGGCTTACCTGTTTATGCAAGCGTACCTTACTCAGACTATCAAGATAAACTCACCGGTTTTAGCCGTGCCCGCAAGAGTAAAGATAAACCAAAATCAATACTCGCAGTTGATAACCCTGCTGATTTATCTATAGAGGCATTGCGTAGTTTACGTACCAGTTTACATTTTGCGATGATGGAAGCAAAAAACAACATTATTGCAATATCTGGCCCAAGCCCAGGTGTAGGTAAGTCGTTTATATCGGTTAACTTGGCAGCAGTACTGGCACAAAGCGGCAAAAAAGTACTAATTATCGATGCTGATATGCGCAAAGGCTACCTTCAAACTCAGTTTGGTATGAAGTGGGACGATGGCTTAAGTGATTTATTATCGGGCCGACTTACGCTGGAACAAGTAACCAAAAAATCACAAGTAAATGATTTAGATGTAATAACACGTGGCCAAATACCACCAAACCCGTCTGAGTTATTAATGCATAGCAACTTTACTAAATTGGTAGAGCAGGTAAAAGGCAAATACGACATTGTAATAATTGACACGCCACCTATTTTAGCCGTAACAGACCCTGCAATTGTAAGTGCCCACACAGGCACTACATTGTTAGTAACTCGTTTTGGGCAAAACCACGCCCGCGAGATTGAGCTGACACGTAACCGTTTTGAGCAAAATGGCATTGATGTGAAAGGCGTGGTATTTAACGGTGTAGTTAAAAAAGCCAGTAATGCGTATGGTTACTACGGGTATTACAATTACGAGTATAAATCGGGTAGTAACTAAGTAATTGTGACAAAGTATTGTTTTTTTGAATAGGGCTTGTTAATTACTCTATTTTAATAATGAGTAATTACAAGTTTTAGCTGGACGTAGAGTATTTATTAGATTTAAGAGAGTATTAAAATGCGCGATTCATTAATGGATCTAAAGATTGGCATAATAGGCCTTGGTTATGTAGGGCTACCATTAGCAGTCGAATTTGGTAAAAAATATAAAACCTTAGGCTTCGATATTAATCAAGGGCGAGTGACACAATTAATTAATGGCCATGATGCTACTTTAGAAGTTAGCGATGATGAGTTAAAACAATCACCAAATTTAAGTTATTCACATACTGTAACCGACCTTGAAAGTTGTAATACATACATAGTAACTGTGCCTACTCCGATAGATGAGCATAAACAGCCTGACTTAACACCGCTTATTAAAGCAAGCGAAATGCTAGGTAGGGTAGTAAAAAAAGGTGATATTGTTATTTATGAGTCAACGGTTTACCCTGGAGCAACAGAAGAAGCTTGCTTACCAGTAGTAGAACAAGTGTCAGGCCTTAAATTTAATCAAGATTTTTTTGCGGGCTATTCACCAGAGCGCATTAACCCAGGTGATAAAGAGCACCGCGTTACTAATATTTTAAAAGTTACCAGCGGCTCAACCCCAGAAGTTGCAGAGTTAGTAGACCAGCTTTATAAATCAATAATCATTGCGGGTACTCATAAAGCTAGCTCAATTAAAGTTGCAGAAGCTGCAAAAGTAATTGAAAACACGCAGCGCGATGTAAACATTGCTTTAATAAACGAATTATCAATTATCTTTAATAAATTAGGCATTGATACGCTTGAAGTATTAGAAGCCGCTGGTACTAAGTGGAATTTTTTACCATTCCGCCCTGGTTTAGTTGGTGGGCATTGTATCGGTGTAGATCCATATTACTTAACTCATAAAGCACAAAAGGTAGGTTATCATCCAGAAATGATATTAGCTGGTCGTCGTTTGAATGATGGCATGGGGCAGTATGTTGTATCGCAACTTGTTAAGAAAATGCTTAAACAGCGTATTCACGTTGAGGGTGCAAATGTTTTAGTTATGGGTTTCACTTTTAAAGAAAATTGCCCTGACTTAAGAAATACGCGCGTAATTGACATTGTTGAAGAGCTAAAAGAATACAATACCAATGTTGATGTTGTAGATCCTTGGTGTTCGAGTGAAGAAGCAGAACATGAATACGGATTAACGCTAGCAAACGAAGCTAAGCAAGATCATTACGATGCAATTATATTAGCTGTTGGCCATAATGAATTTAAACAGCTTGGTGCAGGTGCAATCCGTAAGTTTGGTAAGTCTAAGCATGTTTTATATGACTTGAAGTACGTGCTCGATAAGAGCTCTGTAGATATGCGCCTTTAGTAACTTATATAAGATTAATTCAGTGGGCTAAGTAAGCCCACTTATTATGGAAGAACAATGTCTAAGTACGAAGAAATTCAAGAAAGTCTAATTAAAGAGCCTAAAGTCTGGTTAGTAACAGGTGTTGCTGGTTTTATCGGCTCAAATCTTTTAGAAAAGCTCTTAAAACTAAATCAAAAAGTGATGGGTCTAGATAACTTTGCAACAGGTCATCAACATAACCTAGATGAAGTGCAGGGTTTAGTTACAGAATCTCAGTGGCAAAACTTTAGTTTTATTGAAGGTGATATTCGAGATTATTCAACTTGCGTACAAGCAGTAGCAGGCGTTGATTATGTGTTGCATCAAGCAGCACTGGGTTCTGTACCTCGCTCGATTGCAGACCCAATAACCAGTAATGCGGCAAATATCACCGGCTTTTTAAATATGTTACAGGCAGCTAAAGAGGAGCAAGTAAAAAGCTTTACTTATGCGGCAAGTAGTTCAACCTACGGCGACCATCCTGCGTTACCAAAAGTTGAAGAAAATATCGGTAATCCACTATCACCTTATGCGGTTACTAAATATGTTAATGAACTTTATGCAGGCGTTTACGCTCGTAGTTATGGTTTTAAGTCAATTGGTTTGCGTTATTTTAATGTATTCGGTCAACGGCAAGACCCAAATGGTGCTTATGCAGCCGTAATTCCAAAATGGACTGCTGCGATGATAAAGGGTGAAGATGTCTTTATTAATGGTGATGGTGAAACAAGTAGAGATTTTTGCTTTATTGAGAATACAGTCCAAATGAACCTACTAGCTGCAACTGCATCTGATGATGCTAAAGATAAGGTTTATAACGTAGCTGTAGGAGACCGTACAACTTTGAATGATCTTTATAAAGCAATCCAAGAATCTTTATCGGTTTTGGATATGGCCGTTACAACCACATTAAAGTATAGAGATTTTCGAGCTGGTGATGTGCGTCATTCACAGGCTGATATTGGCAAAGCTAAATCCATGCTTGGTTATTCACCTCAATTCAATATTTTTAGTGGAATCAATAAAACTATGCCCTGGTACATTAAGCAATTTAGGAGTTTTCCATGAAGATATCTGTAATTATGCCTATGTATAATTCAGAAAAAACAGTTATCAGGGCTATAGACTCATTAAAGAATCAAACATATAAAAACTTTGAATTGATTATTGTTGACGATAAATCGAGTGACAGGTCTTTGACCTTGGTTGAAGCTTATGATTCTCTAAAAGATAAGCTTATTATAGTCAAATTAGAAAATAACTCGGGTGTCAATGTGGCTAGGAATCAAGGATTAGACGTAGTTTCAGTTGACTCTAGTATAGTGACATTTTTAGACAGTGACGATGAGTTTGTTGAAACTGCTCTTGAAGACATGGTCTCAGTTATTAATGAAAATAACAGTTATCTAGATTATTGTTTTGCTGTTGTAGACCACCAAAATAAGCCTTGTTCCTTTCTAGGAGGAAGAGAGCAGGCTTACGATTACAAAAATATTGTATCTAATCGTAAATTAATTAGTGGTGAGTGGGTGCACGCAATAAAAACGCCATTAATTTTCGATAGAACTTTTAGGTATGATGAGCGAGTAAAAAATGGTTTCGAAAGTCTTGCGTATCTTAGATTGGCACGAAGTAACGATGTTTACTATTCCAAAAAAGTGGTCAGAAAATATTACACTGATAACGAAAGTTTGACGCGAACAAACTCATATTCTAAAGAGAGAGTTAAAGACCTTTGCAATGGCTATCAATTATTACTCCAAGAGCATGAGGTTTGTTGGCTAAATTCTAAAGTTGAATATAGTAAGTTGCTCTCAGTGTTTGCTCATTTTAGTTTTTTAAATAAAGACTATATTAAAGCTTTGAAATTAACATTTATTGCATTTACCAAGAATCCACTGGAATTGAGAGTGTATAGAAATTTGATGTATTTGGTCTTTAGAAAGTACTCTAAGGTGTAAATTTCATTGTTGCTAAGTATTGTTAAAAATAGTTTTGCTAGGTATTTGGCTGCAGTTTTAGGGTTTGCGGTAGTCCCTATAATGACTCGTTCTGTTGGGCCTGAAGTCAGAGGTGAGTATGTATATATAGTTTCTCTTGCAACAATGTTATCTTCAATTCTGACTTTGAGTATTCATAACGTTATACATGAAAAAGGTTTTCAGGAAATTAAGCAAAAGGTGTTTTTCTCATTTTTTTGTTTATTGCTATTGGTTTTGATCATAACATTTCTTTTTATATATTCCTTAGGTATATCCCCTTTCTGGTTGCTGATCAACTTGTTTTCAATCAGTATATTAGTGGAGTGGGCGGTCCTTCAGTACCTTCTAAGCAAAGGTAATCAGGAAAAGTGTAATAGTTTAATATTAGGCGCTAGCTTTCTAAATTTTTTCTGTGTTTTGGCAGCAAGCTATTTTCTGCCAAATTTAGTAATGATGATATGTGCTTTTTTTATTAGCAGAGCTTTTTATTTTTTTACCTTTTTAGACTGTTTTTTAAAGTATAAAACTGAACTTTTTTATATCTTTAGCAAACCTGCTAAGTTCTTTTATGTAATATCTCGATCCAAATATATATATGCAGGTTCTGTAGGTTTGATACTTATAGGGCAGCTCGATATCATTTTGCTAGGTCTTGTAAAAGGAAATAATGTTGAAATAGCTAATTATCAACTTGCGCTACAATTGCTCTCGTTATTTTATATATTGGCTCAATCAGTCTCTGCATATGTATACGCTGATATCAAAACCTTAGGTGAAAAGAATGGGTTTAACAATATAAAGAAATTGTTACTTAATTTGCCTTTGTTTATGCTGTTTACTGCTATGATCTGCTATTTTTTACTGCCCTATATCATTCCAATTTTTGGGGTAGGTTTTGATGCTACGAGAGTTTACTTTTTGATTGTTATGTTTAGCGTTCCAATTATGTCTATCAAGTACATTATGGAACCATTAATATTTTATCATGGTCTCGGTAAGCTTAACTCTATCAGCGTTGTTACCTCTGGTATTGTTGTTGTAATTATAAATGCTATTTTCATACCACACTTTGGTGCTACAGCTTCAGCTTACGCTATTGTACTTTCATCTCTCATGCAGGGGGGGGTTCTTCTGATTTTATACAAAAGAATAAAAAATAGGATCGCTGATGTATAATTCTTATTATGGGTATCTTCATTTTTATGGTCGGCATTTAAGTTTTTTCTTCATAATTGTGACTGTTTATTTAATAGAGTCTCAGTTTCTATCAAATATGGATTTTTATGATAGAAGTGTTAATGTTCTTATCTTTACTGAAACTGATACGAGCTATAAGTATCATGATGCTTCTTTACTAAGCTTCTTCACTAGGGAGCTGCTTTGGGATTTTATCTTAACTAGAGTTAGTAATACCTTTGGTGTGAGTGTTAGTTCTATTCTGGATTTTGTATATTATTTCTCATTGATTGTGATGTGTATATATATCAAGAGAAATTCCGGTACTTTCTCCATGTTTTTAATTTTTAACCCTCTTATTATAGATTTTACATACTCTCAATCCAGAATGGCTTTTGCATTTTCTTTTCTTTTAATTGGTATGATGTTAAAAGCTAGATATATAACTTTTATAATGTTTCTTGTGGCGGTTTCTCTGCACACAAGTATGACTTTGTATATAGCTTTGTATATTTCTATTACTCTTGTCTGTAGAAATTATTTTAACTCAAGTGAAGAGCTTTGCGTGAATTTAACATCAAAGTTTTTTTATATTGCTGTTTTTTTAGGTGTTATTCTGGCAATCGTATTAGGCCCTTTTAGAGAATCAATATTAACAGCTGTTAATGATAGGCGTGCGGTTTATCAAGCTCAATCTTCTTCAATCGCTTACATGTTGCCATGGTTATTATTCACTTTTTTGCTTTTTACCTCTGTAATTAAAGTGAAAGTAAAAAATCTGATGGGTTTAAGCTTGATTTCATGTTTCATAATGTCGGTTTTTTTTAATTTTTATGGGATTCGTTTTCTAGCTACATCCTTACCATTTATTATTATTTATTTGGCGTCTTTAACCAATTATTTAAGTTTGTTTTTAAAGTCTATGGTTTTTTTGATTATTTCGTTTCTTATGTGGTCTTACTGGCTTAAGTTGGATTATTTATAATGAAGAATTATCTATTTATACTGCCTTCGGATCTTATGGGGGGGGCTGAGTTCAACTTACTAAAATGTGCTCGTTTACTTTCTTATGAATCTGACTGTAAGGTTACAGTCGTTTTTTTATCGGCCAGAGAGAAAAGCGACAGCCGCTGGCATGAATTAAAGAATGTTAGATTTATTTATATGGATTCAGAAAGAGAACTTTTCGGTGCTATAAGGTTCTTTTTTTACAGTCTGTTCAAAATGAATTCTGAATACGAAGCCTGCTTCACGAGTCACACGCATTGTAATGCTTTTTCATCTTTGCTGTCATCGCTAAGAATTATAAAAACGAAGAAGGTAATACTGAGAGAGTCAACAAATGTTTTCTCATGGTTTACAGGTTTGAAAAGGAAATTAATTACTCTTTTGTATTCTTTTTATGCTAAAAAGGCAATCGTAATTTGTCAAACGCAGAGAATGAAAAAAGAATTACTTATGAATGTCCCCAGTTTTAAGTATAGAGACGTTCGGGTAGTTATGAATCCTGTCGAGGTTAATGAGATCTACTCAGCAGCATCTAAGATTAGTGAAAAGAACCTAGGGTTTAAAACTAATAAAGCTAATATTGTTGCTGTTGGGCGTTTAGTTGAAGAAAAAGCTTACGATATTTTATTGGATGCTGTGTCGCAAATCCATTTGGATTATCATTTGCATATATTGGGTGCTGGGCCTTTAGAAAGTAGTTTAAAAGCCCAAGTTGAAAGATTAAATATTTCAGATTGTGTTACTTTCTTAGGTCATGTTACAAACCCCTTCCCATATATAAAAAATGCAGACCTTTGTGTTTTACCGTCTCGTTTAGAGGGATTTCCAAATGTTTTGCTTGAGATGATGGCATTATCTGAACGCGTAGTATCTACTCGCTGCGCTGATGGTATCGAAGAAATGCCAGGGATCTTTACTTGTAATATAAATAATAGTAATGAGTTAAAAGCTAAGATTGATGAGGCAATAGCTTGTGATGAAATTGAGCTTTTGAAAAGAAAAGATGAAATGGAGTTGTTTGTCCAAAAGTTGGACGTAAGCAATTTTGTAAAAAACGTATTTAGCTGATTTTTTGGAGTTTTCTTGTGTGTGGTTTTTCTGGTTTTAGCTATTCTAGTGGTTTTCCAACTTCTTCTGAGAAATTGCTAAATGATATGGGTGATGCGATTGTTGCTCGTGGTCCTGATAGTGGTGGTGTGTGGAGTTGTGATATTGATAAAATAGGTTTCTCGCATAGGCGTCTTGCTATTGTAGATTTATCACCTGCAGGGCACCAACCAATGGAATCGATTACTCAAAGGTACGTAATTGCTTTTAATGGTGAAGTTTACAATCATAATGATATTAGAGACGAAATAGAAAAAGAGTCATCCACCGTAATACATTGGAAGGGGCATTCTGACACAGAGACTCTACTTGCCGGAATTGAAGTTTGGGGGCTGGAAGCAACGCTAAAAAAATGTATTGGTATGTTTGCTATCGCGTTATGGGACAGGAAGGATAAAACTCTTTCTCTTGCTCGTGATCGTTTTGGAGAAAAACCACTTTATTATAGCCAACAAGGAGATATGTTTATTTTTGGTTCTGAAACTAAAAGCTTCAGAGCGCATCCTGACTTTCATGCTGAAATCTCAAGAGATTCATTGGCATTATTAATGAGGCATAATTATATTCCTGCCCCTTATTCAATATATGATGGTGTATATAAACTGTTGCCTGGCACTATCGCGACCTATAAAAATGGTGAGCTAGAGCATAGCACCTATTGGTCTGCATATGACTCTTTTTCTGATGAGTCAGATGTATTTACCTCAGATGAAGAAGCCATCTCTTCATTAGAAGATACTTTAAAACAAGCAATTGGAAGGCAAATGATGGCAGATGTGCCTTTAGGTGCTTTTCTGTCTGGTGGTATTGATTCGTCATTAATTGTTTCGTTAATGCAGTCCATGTCAAATAGGCCAATAAAAACATTTTCAATTGGTTTTAAGGAAGAAGGATATAACGAAGCTGAATTTGCTAAACAGGTTGCTGAACACTTAGGCACAGACCATACTGAGTTGTACGTATCTGCTGATGATGCGCTAAAAGTCGTAGATGAATTAGCAGATATATATGATGAACCATTTTCAGACTCATCTCAAATCCCTACCTACTTAGTGTCTAAAATGGCTAAAGAGCATGTTACAGTATCGCTTTCTGGAGATGCGGGCGATGAACTTTTTTGTGGCTATAATCGCTATCTTATGACTAACTCACTTTGGAGTAAGTTAAACAAAACCCCTTTATTTTTGCGTAAGTCACTAGCTAAATTATTCACTTCTATCTCGATTGAAAAATGGAATAAAGTCAACCAAATTTTACCTTCTAAAGTTAAAATGAATAATTTGGGTGACAAGCTTCATAAGGCAGCAACTGTTATTACTTGCAGTAGTGTTGATCAGCTTTATAAGGGACTTGTTTCGCATTGGCATCATCCTGAAGATGTTGTACTAAGGGCAAAAGAGCCATTAACTGCGCTAACTGATGTAGCTCGAGTTCCGCAAATTGAACATCCCATTTTGAAAATGATGGCGCTTGATACAGTTTCATACATGACCGACGATATTTTGGTTAAAGTTGACAGAGCTGCAATGGCTAATTCATTAGAAACCAGGGTGCCCTTTTTAGACCATACAGTTTTTGAGCATGCTTGGAAGCAGAGTTTTTCTACTAAGTTAAATGGTGATATTACGAAAGATTGCTTAAGAAAAATTCTTTTTAAGTATGTGCCAAGAGAGCTAATCGAAAGACCTAAAACTGGTTTTGGTATTCCGTTAGATACCTGGCTTAGAGGGCCTCTTAAAGATTGGGCCAGCGAATTACTCAACAAAGAACGATTAGAGAAAGAGGGCTTTTTTGATGCTCAAGTATTAAACACTATGTGGCAAGAGCATCAAAGTGGTGAGCGTAACTGGCAGTACTTATTGTGGGATGTGCTTATGTTCCAAGCTTGGTTTGAGAAGCACCATAAATGAAAAGAAAGCTGTTATTTATAGTCAATGTTGATTGGTTTTTTATTTCTCACCGTTTGCCTATAGCACTTAAAGCACTTCAAGAAGGATATGAAGTACATTTGGCTTGTGCGATAACAAGCCGGCAGGTTGAGCTTGAAAGGTATGGCATTCAAGTTCATCCGCTACAAATAACCAGAAGTGGTACTAGTATTTTAAGTGAACTAAAAGTCTTATCTCAATTGAGCCGAGTAATACACACCGTTAAGCCAAATGTTGCTCACATGATAACAATTAAAGGGGTAATTTATGGCGGACTCATTACGCGTTTATTTAGAGTGAAGAACAGGATAGCGTCAATATCTGGCTTGGGGTATGTATTTATAGATAACTCTATCAAAGCACGAATACTTCGTACATTTACGAAGCTTTTATACAAATTAGCATGTGGAAATAATGTAACAGTCATATTTCAGAATAAGAGTGACGAATCCCTTTTTTTTAATAATCAAATTATCAAATCATCTCAAAGCGTGTTAATTCGTGGTTCAGGGGTGTGTTTAAATAAATTTAATATGGTGCCCGAACCTAAACAATCATTTACAGTTATGTTTTTGGCTAGGCTTTTAAAAGATAAAGGTGTTGTGGAATTTTGTGAAGCAGCAAAAAAGCTAAGCAAACTTAATGATGTTCGCTTTGTATTGGTTGGTGATTTAGATCCTGAAAACCCTAATTCTTTAACAAGATCACAGTTAGCGACCTATGTTTCTGAGGAAAATATTGAACATTGGGGGTTTATACCAGACGTTGAAAATGTCATACCTAAATCAAATATTATAGTTCTACCTTCTTATAGGGAGGGGTTACCAAAAAGTTTAATTGAGGCTGCTGCTTGTGGTAGGGCTGTTATTACTACAGATGTACCTGGTTGTCGTGACGCTATTGACCCTGGCAAAACGGGCTTGTTAGTTCCTGTAAAAAATGTAAACGATTTAACAGATGCTATTGAGTTGTTACTTAAAAATACAAGTAAAAGGCATTTACTCGCAGCAGAAGGAAGAGCATTGGCTGAGCGTAGCTTCGACATTAATGATGTGGTCAAGAAACACCTTGAACTTTATAGGGAGAAAAGTTGATGCGGCTTTTAATTACTGGATATTCAGGGTTTGTTGGTAGTCATTTTTTAAACTCCCTTGATTCTTTGGAAAATGTTAATCTACTAGGTCGCTCTAATCCCACAGTGTGTAATAAATATTTGAAAGCGAATATAGATGCAACTACAGACTACACTAAAGTAATAGATCAAGTAGATGTTGTAATACATATCGCAGCTCGTGTTCATGTTATGAATGATGCCGCCGCAGATCCTTTAGAAGCTTTCAGAGAAGTTAATACACTGGGTACTTTGAACCTTGCAAAGCAAGCTGTAAAAGCTGGGGTAAAACGGTTTATTTTTGTAAGTTCAATTAAAGTAAATGGTGAAAGTACTTCAGTCTCAAAACCTTTTTGTGTTTCAGATAAACCAAAACCTGAAGACCCTTACGGCGTTTCTAAAGCTGAAGCTGAAATGCAACTTATGGCATTAGGTAAAGAAACGGATATGGAAATTGTTATTATTCGACCACCATTAGTATATGGTGAAGGGGTAAAAGCGAACTTTGCATCACTCATGAAGTTGGTAGGTAAAGGTTTGCCGCTACCTTTCAGAAGCATTTGCAATAATGAACGAAGCTTAGTATCTGTCTATAATTTAGTTGATTTAATTAAAGTGTGTATTGACCACCCAAAAGCAGCTAATCAAGTGTTTTTGGCAAGTGATGATCACGACTTATCTACTGCTGAAATGGTTGCGCTGATGGCAAAAGTACAAGGTAAGCCTAACCTAGCATTACCTGTACCTGTGTGGTGTTTTAAGTTGACTGGCAAGGTATTGGGTAAGCAAGATGTAATTGATAAACTCACAGGTTCGCTCCAACTAGATATTACACATACAAAAAATACACTTAATTGGTCACCACCTTACTCTGTTGAGCATGGTTTTACTCACGCCGCAAAAAAATAACTTAGGAATATTTAATGATCCGCTTATTAGACTTTTTATTCGCCTTATTCGGTTTGCTATTTGCCTTGCCATTTTTAATCATTTTATATGTTATTGGCTTATTTGACACTGGCTCACCTATCTTTACGCAAGAGCGGGTAGGGCGTAACAAAAAACCGTTCACTCTTGTTAAATTTAGAACAATGAAGGTTGATACCGCATCAGTTGCCAGCCATTTAGCAAGTACAGCCTCAATCACGCCGTTTGGTGGCTTTTTACGTAAAACAAAGTTAGACGAACTGCCACAATTATGGAATGTACTTAAAGGTGAAATGAGCCTAGTTGGGCCTCGCCCAGGATTATTTAACCAACAAGAGCTCACAGCAGCTCGCGATGCTAAAAATGTTTACTCTGTACGCCCTGGTATTACTGGTTTGGCTCAAGTTAACGAAATAGATATGTCTACTCCAGAGTTACTTGCAAAAACAGATCGTGAAATGATCGATACTCTTAATTTAGGGAGTTACTTTAAATACATTTTAATGACTGTAACAGGCAGTGGCAGTGGCGATAGAGTAAAATAAAATCCTAATATAAAGGAAGGGCGCTAGCTTTGATTTAAAATCTTATTTAAAATCAAGTGGTAGTGATAATGTATTGGAATTGTGGCTAGATTTATTTAGTTCAGCTATAATTCATGAAAATTTAACAACTGTTAAGCAGCCAGTCAGCTCAGGTTGGTATGTTATTTGGCAAAAACAAGACAGGGAACTTGTTGTGGATAATTTTATTCGCTCTATATTAAATTCATCACGTGCCACCAAGCGCATAATCACCCTTTTTATTGACTCACTATTTATAGTTTCGGCTTTTTGGCTTGCGTTAATTGTTAGGCTCGATAGCATGGCCCCCCTTAGTAAGACCGATAACTGGCTGTTGCTTACAGTACTGGTACCCACCGCATTATTTACTTTCATTAATTTAGGTTTATACCGCGCAGTACTTCGCTACATGAACTCACAAGCTTTATGGGCCATTATTATCGGTACCCTAATTAGCACCATTGCTTTGGTGCTTCTTGCTTTTTTCATTGGCGTAGAAATCCCCCGTACTATGCCGTTTATTTTTGCTTGGTTATGTTTATTAACCGTTGGCGGTGCGCGAATTGTTGTACGAGCTATGATAGGTAAGTTAACTACGGCAAACAAAGAGTCAGTGATTATTTACGGTGCGGGTTCATCTGGTAGGCAGCTTGCTACTGCGTTAGGGGCTGGGCCTGAGTATTTTGTCCGTGCCTTTATTGATGATGACGAAACAAAGCAAGGATCTGTTATTCAGGGGATTCCTGTAATTGCGTTTAAAGATGTTTATGACTTAATAAATAAGGGTAAAGCAACCAAAGTATTGTTAGCTATGCCAAGCGAGAGCAGAGCTCGCCGAAAAGAGATACTTGCCCAGCTTGAGCCGCTTTCTATTAAAGTGCTCTCTATACCAGGAATGGCTGATGTAATTGAGGGTAAAGCAAAGCTTTCTGAATTTAGAGATGTTGAAATAGAAGACTTACTAGGCCGCGATTGTGTTGCACCTAAGCCACATCTGTTGTCTGCAAATATCAAAAATAAAGTCGTTATGGTTACCGGTGCTGGCGGCTCTATTGGCTCTGAGTTGTGCCGCCAAATAGTTAAGCAAAAGCCAACTAAGCTTGTATTATTTGAACTAAGTGAATATGGCTTATATTCAATAGAAAAAGAGCTTGCTGAGTACGTTGCAAATAACCAACTTGATGTAGAGCTTATTCCTATAATGGGCTCTGTACAGCGTATAAACCGTATTGAAACCGTAATGATAGCATTTGGCGTACAAACAGTTTATCACGCAGCAGCCTATAAACATGTACCCCTTGTTGAGCATAACGTTGTTGAAGGGGTACGTAATAACGTATTTGGTACGTATTACACAGCTAAGGCCGCTGTAAATGCTAAAGTTGAAACTTTTGTACTTATATCTACCGATAAGGCCGTACGCCCAACAAATGTTATGGGTGCAACTAAGCGTATAGCAGAACTTTGTTTACAAGGTTTAGCGCAAAATAAAGGTAAAGGCCATAATACTCGTTTTTGTATGGTTCGGTTTGGTAATGTATTGGGCTCGAGTGGTTCTGTTGTGCCACTATTTCGTAGGCAAATACGTGAAGGCGGCCCAATAACATTAACCCATCAAGATATTACCCGTTTTTTTATGACCATACCTGAAGCAGCTCAACTTGTTATACAGGCTGGTGCAATGGGCAAAGGGGGTGATGTATTCGTACTTGATATGGGTGAATCAGTTAAAATAAAAGATCTTGCAAGTAAAATGATTCGCTTATCTGGCTTTGAAGTGAAAGATAAAAACAACCCTCATGGCGATATAGAGATTGTATGTACAGGTTTAAGGCCGGGCGAAAAACTATATGAAGAGTTACTTATAGGCGATAACGTTGGCGAAACATCGCATGAGCGTATCATGACGGCTAATGAAGTAATGTTACCTTTGGCCGAGTTAAATGTATTTTTAGAAGCGCTTGATGTAGCCTGTCATAACTTTGATCACGAAGTCATTAGGCAGCTTTTACTTGATGCACCTACTGGTTTTAACCCAACAGATGGCATTTGTGATTTAGTTTGGAATGTAAAACAAACTGTTATTCAAAATACTGACGCTTTTTCAAAGCAAAGCAAAATTGTTAACTTTAAAAACTGAAATTTGCCTCTAATTAAACAAACATGTTGATTCGGCTTTAGTAACCGGATTTATTATAAAGGATGAAAATGTAATGAAAATTGCAGTAGTGGGTACAGGTTATGTTGGCCTGTCGAATGCAATGTTATTGGCGCAGAATAACCAAGTGGTTGCACTTGATATTGACGAAAGCAAAGTTGCACTTTTAAAAGGTAAGCAGGCGCCTATAGTTGACGCAGAAATTAGCGATTTTTTACAAAATAAAGCACTTAACTTTACCGCAACAACTGATAAAATGAAGGCGCTTAAAGATGCCGAGTTTGTTGTAATTGCTACCCCTACAGATTACGACCCAGAAACCAGTTATTTTAATACGCGTTCTGTTGAATCGGTAGTTGCTGATGTTTTAGCGATTAACCCAAGTGCAACTATGGTTATTAAGTCTACGGTTCCTGTTGGTTATACTAAATCGATTAAAGAAAAGTTTAATACAGATAATATTGTTTTTTCGCCAGAGTTCTTGCGTGAAGGTAAAGCACTTTACGATAATTTGCACCCATCACGTATTATTGTGGGTGAGCAAAGTGAACGCGCACAAGTTTTTGCTGATTTATTAGCACAAGGTGCTTTAAAGCAAAATATTGATGTGCTGTTTACAGACTCTACCGAAGCAGAAGCTATTAAGCTTTTTTCTAACACTTACCTTGCAATGCGCGTTGCTTATTTTAACGAGCTAGATAGTTATGCAGAAAGTCATGGTCTTGATGCAAAACAGATCATTCAAGGTGTTGGTTTAGACCCGCGTATTGGCAAGCATTACAATAACCCTTCATTCGGTTATGGTGGTTACTGTTTACCTAAAGATACTAAACAGCTTTTAGCAAATTACCAAGATGTACCTAACAATATGATCCGCGCAATTGTTGATGCTAATACTACCCGTAAAGACTTTATTGCTAATTCTATTATTGCCCGAAGCCCTAAAGTGGTTGGTATTTATCGCTTAGTAATGAAGTCTGGTTCAGATAACTTTAGAGCTTCTGCTATTCAAGGTGTAATGAAGCGCATAAAAGCAAAAGGCATTGAAGTTGTTATTTATGAGCCAAGTTTACAAGAAGATTCATTCTTTAATTCTCGTGTTATTAAATCGCTAGACGAGCTTAAACAAACTGCTGATGTAATTATTTCTAACCGCATGGCTGAAGAGTTAGAAGATGTTGCAGAAAAAGTTTATACACGTGATTTATTTGGTAGTGATTAAGCCGAAATAGCTTTGAGCCGAATCTGCACATTCGCTGAAAAGGTGGTTGGTGGTAGCGTAGGCATGAAACATATTTCGCGCGAAAATGTTTTCACAAAGAGGAAAGAATGAGAAGAGAATGAGGAAGTGATAATAGTGCTTTTTTGCTTTCTCTTAAGCGCAGCGTCTCTTACCCTCTTTGTGCGATTGTATGTCTTGGTGTAGGCGTGAAATTTATTTCGCGCGAAAATATTTGCACAAAGAGAA